>Ga0008649_10002667_pt1 | contig 12819 bp, 10 predicted proteins | sample SaaInlV_130m_DNA_2_FD_66601 | JGI IMG/M metagenome (GOLD analysis project Ga0008649, IMG submission 66601) | Marine microbial communities from expanding oxygen minimum zones in the Saanich Inlet - SI037_S2LV_130m_DNA | ecosystem: Environmental > Aquatic > Marine > Intertidal zone ... | reverse complement strand
CGTAAAGCGATTTGCGGGCTGGATGTTCGACACCCGCACCCGAAAGCTGGTGTCACCAACAGGCCACCATGAACGCCTGACTCGGGCAGAGTATGAGCTTTTAAATGCATTTGCTGAACGACCCAATATCGTGCTCACGCGTGACCGCTTGCTGAATTTGACGACCCACCGTTCATGGGAACCCAGCGACAGGACAATTGATGTTCTGGTAAGGCGGCTACGTGGGAAGATCGAGCCTGATCCTAAGAACCCGGAAATCATCGTCACGGCCCATGGCGAGGGTTATGTATTTGCGGCCGATATTGTCGAGCGTTGAGAACTAGACGACTTGGGTCCCGTAGGTGACGTGGTTAATTGCGCCCAATAAGATTGAAGAGCTGTTCTGGAATCATCATGCAGGGCTCTGAATTGATCCACCTGCTGTTTGACGACAGCCACATCACCATCTTTCATCGCGACCTCCAGGTCGTGCGCGAAATTCGCCAGTGCCTGCAAACCCAAACTTGATGCGCTACCCTTCAAATAGTGGGCGACATAGATTGCGGCTGGCCAATCATCCTCATGCACGGCGGTGTGAAATTGCTGATGCTTTTCGGCGGATGCGTCAAGGAATGACGACACCATGCGCGATGTTTTCTCCAGGCCGATAACCGCCAGGTCTTCCCTGAGAACCGAAGCATCCATTAGGGACGATACGTCTTCAGTAGCAGAGCTTCCCTGAGAGAGGGTGGCCAGTGAACTGGGGGCTCTCACCTCGTTCAGCACCTCGGCCAACCGTTCTGGTGATACAGGTTTGCCGACAAAGGCGTTCATGCCTGCCTCCAGAACCGCAGAAACCTCGTTTTGAAATACGTGCGCCGACATGGCGATAATCGGGATGCGTTGATGATCATCTTCCGATAATGCGCGTATCTGCCGGGCGGCTTCAACACCATCGATACCGGGCAATGAGATATCCATCAGGATGGCATCGAACGTCTCCGTCGCTGCCGCCTTGACCCCCGACTCACCTGATTCAGCATGAACGACAGAATGGCCCATCTTTTCGAGAAACGTCTGCGTGACAAGGGCATTTATATCGTTGTCTTCCACCAACAGAATGGATTGCGCCGGTGTTGCAGGCAAGGCGACGGGCAGGTCGAAATTGGCATCACGAAGGGCCGATTCCTGCCCCCGTTCAGATCGCACTGTAAACCAGAACCGGCTGCCCTGATCAACCTTACTCTCCACGGCAATTTCACCACCCATGGCATCCACCAAACGGCGACAGATCGCTAAACCTAGACCTGTTCCACCATATTTGCGCGAAACTTGCTCATTTGCCTGGTAGAAAGCTTCAAACAATTTTTTCTGACTTTCAGAACCAATGCCAATCCCTGAGTCCCGAATTTTAAATTCGAGCATCACTTCCGAGTTGTTATTACGCGTAGTAGAAAAAACCGTAACCTCGACTGCGCCTTTCTCTGTGAACTTGATTCCATTCCCGATCAAATTCAGCAGAACCTGGCTTAACTTGCCGGCGTCACCTTGCAGAATGGTCGGCGTTCCTTCTTCTATATGGGCGGTAAGGGAAATACCCTTTTCCACGGCGCGGAATCGCATCAGAACGATGATATCGTCGAGTAGCTGGCTGAGATCATACGTGTCTGATGAAAGATGCACTTCACCAGATTCAACCTTCGAATAATCCAGAATATCATTGAGAATGCCGAGCAGGGTCTGGCTCGAAGAGCGGACAATGGATAGTCTTTTCCGCTGCTCATCATTGAGCGGGCTATCCCTTAATATTCTCAACATACCCAAAATACCATTCATGGGTGTTCTGATCTCGTGGCTCATGGCCGCCAAGAATTCTGTCTTCGCAGCATTGGCACGTTCAGCGTGTTCGCGGGCCTCGTCATGGTTGATGACTTCGTTTTGTAGCTGTTCGTTAATGAGGGACAGTTGTGCCGTTCGCTCGGTCACGATCTGTTCCAGTTCGGTTTTATGTCGACGGAGTTCCGACTCCGTTCGATCACGCTCGCGTTCCAATTCATTTTTGATCACAGCCTGATCACGGAACACTTTAACCGTTTCCGCCATATCAGTAAGTTCGTCACTACCCTCAGTCTGCACGTGAGCATCCAGATCACCACTGGCCAGACGACCCATAACGGATGCCAATGACCGGAGTCGACGAATGACGTTCCGCTGCACGTACAACCAGACAATCAAACCCGCAACGACAACAAAGAGAAGCGTCTGAAACAGTATCGTCGCAAGGCCTGCCTCCACGGCCTTTTCCGCCCCAAGGGCTGCCTCATCGGCCAGCGATTGTGCATGCTCTACCAGATCGAGAACCGTTTTACTTAAGGCTTCCGAAACACCCCGGCTGCGTTCTACGAGGGACCCGATTTCTCGATCTATTTCCAGAAGGCTCTGTCGGGTCTCGAACACATTAGGCGTATCACCACTTAGCGAAATTAACTGAGTCATCATTTGACCAGCTTGACGCCTACGCACGGGATCCGAAATGCCGAGCGTTCGGCGTTCGAGAATTCGGACGTTCTTTTCAAGCGTCTCTTCAATCCACAGCACTTCATCAGGCGTTGCCGCACGTGATAACTGGTTGAGCAGAAGGCCCGTCTGTGACGCTCTCAACCGGAGTTCGAACATGCGCTCCATCAGGTACAGGTCTTCTTCCAACAACCGGTCCAGCGCGTCCATGGACTCATCGATACGATCTTGCTCTTCTATCAGTTCATAAAGGTTAGATATAACGGCCGTCGCACCAGATGCCGCATTCGATACAAGCGTTTCCGATAAATCAGAAAGCCCTTGTGCCGCAGCAAGAGAGTCACGGATATCACTGGTCAACGATGCTGACAGATCAATTCGCTGCGCAACCAGGGTATTCTGCTCGTGCAGCGTGGCTATTAGGTCCTCTGCCAACTGATCAAGGGAGGTCAAACGAGCATCGTCATAGCCATACTCGTGGGTTCGCTTGAGCGTATCGCGCAATGTTTCTGCCTGTTCGAATAATTTCTGAGCTTCCTCCTCGCGAATGACCTGGTTTGCTGCACTAGTCAGTAACGGCGCGCGCGCAATAAGCTCATTGGATATCTCTGCAACGTGGCGTGCATCGGCAACCGCTGGCATGGCGCGCTCAACGATTGACGTCTGGGCCTCGTCCACATTGCGCAGTGTCCACCAGCCCACAGCTCCCGAAACAAGAGACAGCCCGGCAATACAGACAAAGGCAAGGAACAAACGACCCGCAATACCAAATCGCGTAATCATCTTTTGTCACCACGATTATTTGCGTTGTGGGCAAGCATACTTCACTATTCTGCCTACATGATAAAAAGTTTGCACTATCTGATCTCTATCACCTTTGGTGTTGCCCTGCTTCTACCCCTGTCTGTGCCTTTGGCGAGGGCGAACGATTCTCCGTGGCAACTGGAAACGTGGCAAACACCGTACGACTACCAAAGCCCATCTTCCGTCATTCAGTATGCTCCGCTTGAAAAATCCAGCCAAAAGTGGCGGCTTTGTGCATCCTACCCTCATTTGAAGGATGCCTATTGGCTTAGCGTCAACTATGGCATGGTTGAAGAGGCGAAGCGTCTTGGTGTGTCACTTGAAGTTGTCGAAGCCGGTGGCTATCCAAACATGGCCCGTCAGATATCGCAGGTCAAAGAGTGCGCCAAGAACGCTGATATTCTTATTCTGGGGACAGTGAGCTTTGGCGGGCTGACGAAAACAGTTCTCGAAATCGCTAAGCAGATTCCAGTGGTCGCCGTCGTCAATGATATTGCTGATGAAGGGATCAGTGCGAAAACAGGCGTGTCCTGGATTACCATGGGTCGCGTAACGGGTGAGTATCTGGCTCGTCAGCACCCGAAAGGTTCACCACCCGTAACGGTCGCCTGGTTCCCCGGCCCGACAGGATCAGGTTGGGTGCCTTTTGTTGAACAGGGGTTCAGAGATGCACTATCAGAAAGCTCCGTACAGGTTGTGGTGACGAAATACGGCGATACAGGCAAAGAAATCCAGCTTCTACTTATTGAAGAAGCCTTGGAAGAGCAGCCGGACGTGGATTACATTGTGGGTAGCGCCGTAACCGCCGAAGCCGCTGTTGGTTTGCTTCGTGCCCGTGGACTAACGGATGAAATAAAGGTGCTGGCGGACTACTTTACCCATGCCGTCTACCGGGGCCTGAAACGTGGCCGTATCGTTGCTGCGCCGACAGATTTTCCAGTAAAACAAGGTCGCCTCGGTATCGAGCAAGCGGTTCGCGTGCTGGAAGGTAAGCTCGAAATCAAACATGTGGGGCCAGCGATCAAGCTGGTGGATACAGAAACCGTTGATGAAATTGGAACAGATGGCTCGCTCGCTCCAGCGACATTCGCCCCGACATTTGTTGTGGAGTGATAAATTGGTGTGCGTGATTGAACGCATTTGTCTCCACAGGGTGTTGCACCAGCGCGTGCCTTATGCGGTAATCGTCACCGTGTTAATTGAGGATAAAACATGCATATCAAGACAATTAACGTGTATCAGGTGGACCTGCCGCTCAAGGAAGGCCGGTATTCATGGTCTGAGGGCAAGTATGTGGATGTCTTCGATTGTACCGTGGTCGAGATTGAAACCGACGAAGGCGTGTCGGGATATGGTGAGGTCTGCCCGTTGGGACCATTTTACCTGCCAGCCTATGGTCCCGGTGTGCGGACAGGCGTGGCCGAATTGGCACCGCATCTGATTGGGGCCGACCCGACCGAATTGGGCAAGATCAACCTGATCATGGATGCGGCACTGCTCGGACATCCATATGTGAAGTCAGCCATCGACATGGCGTGCTGGGATTTGCTGGGTAAGCGAGCCGGGCTTTCTGTCTGTGATTTAATGGGTGGTCGGCAGGGCGACTCAGTAGCGCTGTACCGGGCGATCAGCCAGCAATCGGCGGATGCCATGGCGAAGAATATCGCCGGATACCGGGACGAAGGATATACGAAATTCCAGCTCAAGGTTGGCGGCAATCCTGATGATGATATCGACCGTATTCATGCCACACGTGAAATTCTGGATAACGGCGAAGTGTTGATCGCCGATGCCAATACAGGTTGGCTCATGCACGAGGCGGCGCGGGTTTGTGACGCGGTGGCAAAAGTAGATGTGTATATCGAGCAACCGTGCAAAAGCTACGAAGAGTGCCTGACCATCCGAAAACGAACGGCCCGACCCTTTATTCTGGACGAGAATATCGATGGTTTGCAGGCTTTGCTACGCGCTCATGGTGATGGCGCCATGGACGTGATTAATTTGAAAATATCGAAAGTGGGCGGGCTGACCAAGGCACGGCAAATCCGTGACCTGTGTGTGTCGCTGGGCATCGCCATGACCATCGAAGACAGCTGGGGCGGTGACATCATTACCGCAGCTATCGCCCATCTGGCCCACTCAACCCCGGAACGGTTTCGTTTCTCGGCCACGGATTTTAACAGCTATGGCACCGTGCGTACGGCCACCGGCGCGCCAACGCGTGTGGACGGCAATATGAAAGCCAGCGAAGGCCCCGGCTTGGGCATTGAGCCAGATTTCAGTTCACTGGGCGCACCAATTGCAGAGCATTCTATATGACGAACCCTTATGAACAGCACCTAGATAAGAATGACGCCAACTTTACGGCGCTGACACCGTTGACGTTGATCCGGCGTTCGGCCCGTGTGTATCCCGACCAGTTGGCACAGGTCCACGGTGATGTCCGCTATACGTGGTCTGAAACCTATGACCGATGCCGCCGACTGGCCTCGGCATTATCCATGCGCGGCATTGGCCTCGGCGATACCGTGGCGGTCATGGCCCCCAATGTGCCGGCAATTTTTGAGGCCCATTTCGGTGTACCCATGACTGGCGCTGTGCTGAACGCGTTGAATATCCGGCTCGACGCCGAAGCCCTGGCGTTCATTCTGGATCACGGCGAGGCCAAAGTTCTGATCACGGACAGAGAGTTCTCAGGCGTTATTCGTGATGCCCTTGCCATAGCCGCCGTATCGCCACTGGTGATAGATATTGATGACCCCGCCTTCGAAGGCGGCGCTTTGTTGGGCGAGATGGACTACGAGGCATTTCTGGCCACAGGCGACCCGGCCTATGACTGGCACCCCCCCGCCGATGAATGGCAGGCCATCAGCTTGAACTACACCTCAGGCACAACTGGTGATCCCAAGGGCGTTGTCTACCATCACCGTGGCGCACACTTGCTGGCTACCGGCAATGCGCTGGCGTGGAATATTGCACACCATCCGGTCTATCTGTGGACCCTGCCCATGTTCCATTGCAATGGCTGGTGCTTTCCGTGGACGCTGGCGGCTGTGGCCGGGACCAGCGTCAGCCTGCGCCAGGTCAACGCACAGAACGTCTTCGATGCTATCGCGGATTACAAGGTCACGCATTTCTGTGGTGCACCGATTATCCTCGGCATGCTGGTCAATGCCACGCCTGAACAACGCAAAGGCTTCGATCATAAAATCAATGTGATGACGGCGGCTGCACCGCCGCCAGCGGCTGTACTGGAAGCCATGGAGAACGACGGCTTTGATGTTATTCACGTCTATGGTCTCACCGAAACCTATGGCCCGGCGGTGGTTTGCGCCTGGCACCCGGAATGGGACGCGCTGCCACCCGAAGAACGGGCCCGGATGAAATCTCGCCAAGGCGTGCCCTATCATATGCTGGACGACTTGATGGTGGCGGATCCGGAAACCATGGTGCCGGTGCCCAAAGACGGCGAAACCATGGGCGAGATATTCTTCCGGGGCAATATTGTCATGAAGGGCTACCTCAAGAACCCGCCGACCACCGATGCGGCATTCCGTGGTGGCTGGTTCCATTCCGGTGATCTGGCTGTGTGGCACAGCGATAATTACATCCAGATTAAAGACCGCTCAAAGGACGTCATTATCTCCGGCGGTGAGAATATCTCGTCCATTGAAGTGGAAAGCACCCTCTATAAGCATGCGGCAGTTTTGGCCGTTGCGGTGGTGGCCAAGCCGAACGAGAAGTGGGGCGAGACGCCGTGCGCTTTTGTGGAACTGAAAGAAGGTGCCACGGCCACAGAGCAGGAAATCATCGATTTTTGCCGGGAAAATCTAGCCCATTTCAAATGCCCTAAGGACGTGGTATTTGGTCCCTTACCCAAAACGTCGACGGGTAAAATACAAAAATTCAAACTGCGGGACTAACATGACGCAAAGCCACTGTGGAAACTGGCGCAAATTGGATCAATTTGCTCGGGTTTTGCTTTAAGTCCGCGAAAGGGTTTCGCCAGTGCTGGCTGCCAATCTGGGTCTTGTCCTGACGGTTATCGCGTGGGGATCGACCGCCCCTATCTTAAATGAATTGCTAAAGACTTGGGATCCCGTTGTCCTGTCAACGGGGCGGTTTATGCTGTCGTCTGTGATCTTCCTCATTTGGCTACGGATCGCCGAGGGACGCATTGCCTTTCCTCGCGGTGAGTTGCTGCACCAGACGCTCTGGATCGGGGGCATTCTGGTTGTGTTTGTCACGCTTCTTACATTCGCTATCAATTATTCCAACCCGATCAACATCTCGATCATCAGTGCCTCAGCCCCCATTGCAGCCAGTTTTGTGAACAGGTTTTTGACTGGGAAAAACCCGCCGCGCGCCATTCTGTTTTCTATTCCGGTGGTCGTTGCCGGGGGCGTTTTTTCCGGGGTGGATATGGATGCCTTCGGCCAGGGGGCTTCGGTGTTTCAGTTTCAACCGGGTGACGCCATTATGCTGGTCGCAACGGCGCTGTGGGCCACGTATTCTGCGCTTTTACAACGCTGGTTCGGTGACACCTCACAGCTTCACCGTACAACGCTGTCGTTTGTCAGCGCCACACCCATGATCATCGTCGTTTGCGCCGTGCTCATGGGTGTGGGCGTTGAATCGTTACCGGCACAGATGCCCGATGCCAAGGGATGGGGATTTCTGATCTGGACCAGTCTGGCCACCAGTATCCTGGGCACTTATTGCTGGAACGTGGGTGTGAAGCATTTGGGCATTGTGGTCGGTACCATGTTCCTGAACCTCATTCCCATGGTGGCGATTGCTGTATCCATCTGGTTCGGGATTGAACCTCGGACCGAACAGCTCATGGGCGGTATTCTGGTGATTATCGGTGTGGCCTCGGCACAATACTGGTCCCTGCGTGTACAACGAACTGCGAAAGAATCGACATAACAATAAATGGCCTTGGTTCTGCTTTCGCTCCTCTAGAATGGCCTAATCACTGTCTTAATCCGAAAAATTCACCACAAAGCCATGTGCGTACTGGACCCCGTGGAGTCTACGCGCTAGATAATGGGCGTATCACCACAATCCCTGCGGAGGGATGGCAGAGTGGTTGAATGCACTGGTCTTGAAAACCAGCAAGGGTGCAAGCCCTTCCGGGGTTCGAATCCCCGTCCCTCCGCCACCCTACGCCCCATTGTACCCATGGGGCTTCGGGCGGCAGGCCACTTTTTGCTCTGCCCCCTTTGATCCACCGTACAAACAGAAAGAACATCAAATGAAAAATATCATCGTAACAGGCGGTGCCGGTAAGGCTGGCCGTGCGGTTGTTCGGGATCTGCTGGAAAACGGGTATCAGGTTGAAATCATTGACCAGGTCGCGCCAACGGAGCCCACAAGCTTCTTCACCGTGGCAGACTTGACCGATTACGGTCAGACATTGAGCGCCTTGCAGGGCACCGACGCCCAGATGGAAAATATCGATGCTGTTATTCATTTGGCTGCTATACCCGGCCCCGGACGTTTGCCGGACGAGGTCACATTCGAAATCAATACGGTGAGCACCTACAACGTATTTCGGGCCGCCACACATCTGGGCTTGAAACGTATTGTGTGGGCATCAAGCGAAACCACACTCGGGTTGCCATTTGATACGCCGCCCGTCTATGCCCCCATTGATGAAGAGGCTCCCGTTCGACCAGAGTGGAGCTATTCTCTGTCGAAAGCGGTGGGTGAGGAAATGGCGCGTCATTTCAGTCGTTGGTATCCCGAAATTCCGATTTTGGGTCTGCGCTATTCCAACGTTATGGAACCTCAGGAGTACGCAAATTTCCCGGCATTCTCAGATGATGCCAAAGAGCGTATGTGGAATTTGTGGGGCTACGTTGACGCCCGGGATGTGGCACAAGCCACCCGATTGGCGCTCACCGCTGACGTGAGCGGTGCGCGGAACTACATCATTGCGGCGGCCGATACCGTGATGACCCGACCGAACAGCGAACTGATGGCAGAAATATTCCCTGACACGCCCCTGAAGGCCGGAACAGGAGAGTTCGAGACCCTCCTGTCTATCGACAAGGCGCGGAAAGAACTGGGATATGATCCACAGTTCTCATGGCGAGATCAGGTTTGATCGCTCCGTAAACATTCAGTTTCGGGCAACAGCCCAACAGGATTGAGAAGGAAACCTAAAGTTATGAAAAATATAATATTGGCAGTAGCAATCACCACAATTGTCCTTAGTGGCGCAGCGATTGGATCAGCAAAGGCTGGCTGGTGGGAAAAGATCGTTTCCCTCACACTTCCAATGGTGGAGGCTAAAGAGTTTGCAATTGAAGCGTCCGGATGGAACCTGCGAGGTTATGTCTTTGCCGTCGAAGAACTTGGGCGCATGTGTATGTACGTGGCAGGCGACGCTAAAGGCGGGTTAGATTGCTGGGAGGTAAAGCAGTAAGCCGCGTCTCGTGTATGGCCAAGGGGCTTTAAAACATCTGAAAATGACCCAGGCTGTGTAAAAACAGTCACCGACTTCCCTATATGCCATGGGCGTAGGTTTGAGTGACTTTAGCTTGGCCATTTTTTACCTTACCACTTTCGGAAGTTGTCGAGTCGGATTTGACCGTTCTTGGGGCTGTATTGCTGAGTACGCGCCCAAAATGACGCAAACGAACGCCTATGCTTCCATTATCGCCGTTATCAGCGGGCGGATGCCCATGATATTGATGACGCGCTTGATATTGTAGGCCAGCACATGCAGCGCCATTTCAGTGCCGACCCGTTTTAACGTCTTCATCTGGAAGTGCGTATAGCCCATCCAGTGTTTGATCGTTCCAAACGGATGCTCAACCGTTTCTCGGCGTTGCTTCATCATCTGCGGGTGCTCATCCAATCGCCGCTGTACATCTTCAAGAAGATGCTCATGCTCCCAGCGGGTGATCCGGCGCTGTTTGCCTGTATCAGCCACGTAGCGGAAGTCCTGTTTGGTGAACTGGCCACCGGCCTTACTGCCCGAGGTCATCAACAAACACATCGACAACGCGGACGGGATTGTCCTCGCCAACATAGTCATCAAGACGTTCGGGGAGCAAAGTGCTTTGGCTACGGTCTTCACCTTCAATAAAACGCTTCATCAAATCCTCCCGCTAACACCATGGGAGAATCATATCATGCATCACGTTTTTACACAGCCTGGACCCGAAACGGACATTGAACCGCAATGGCTGCCCGATTGTCGGAACCATACTTGACGGAGCCAGTCAATCTCGCTCCCTCCCCCATTTCCTAATTTCTTTCTAGCAAATTACATGGCAGATTACGGCTTCCCAAATGTAACACGCTTCGTTACACCATTGTTGGCCCCCTCAACAAACGGCTAGCTTGAACACAAGGTTTTTTAGCGTTATGACACCATTGATATCCATCATCATTACTACCTATAACTGGACAGAGGCGTTGGAACAGGTTTTGTCCTCATTGATGTTGCAAAAAGATGGACGCTTTGAAGTCATTATTGCTGATGATGGATCGAAAGCGGAAACCCGTGAGTTGATCGAAAAATTTGCGGATCGTGCATCCTTTCCGATAAAACATTTCTGGCAGGAAGATCGGAGTTTCCGGGTGGCGCGCTGTCGCAACGGCGGCGTATCCCTAGCTACCGGAGAGTATCTCATTTTTTCAGATGGCGACTGTTGTTTTCTGCCGGACTTCATAAGCAACCACCGCGAACTAATGGAAGACGGTCAGATGGTGACAGGCAAGCGGTGCTTCTTAAAGAAGAGGTTCACGAATCGTGTCTTAAAGAACAAGACGGCATTCTACAGCTGGCCAAGAGCGATATTGTTCATTCTTGGATTGTTCGGCGCCTGTAATCGAGCTTTCCAGATTCTCCCCATCCCACAAAGTGACGCGCAACGGAAACGGGTGCCACTTGAATGGCGGAATGCTCAGACTTGCAATCTCGCGGTGTGGACAAAGGACTTTCAAAGAGTTGATGGTTTTGATGCCAGCTACGAGAACCATGGCATGGAGGATTCGGACTTCATTTTGCGCATCATTCGATCCGGTGTTACTCGCAAGACTGCTAATTATACTTCGCCGGTATTGCATCTGTATCATCGCCGCGGCGATGATACAGGTCGGTTCGATACAGATGGTCAAAATTATAAACGACTTGCCGCGTTGGAGGCTGATGTTGAGCGTTATACGCCCATTATCGGGTATTCTGAATGCCATGGGTGACGTGCAGAAGGGCGTGTTTCCATGACACTATGTTCAGGGATGGGTTTTGACGCCTTCCGAATGTCCCCTTATGGCTGAGTCTGTTGAAAAAGTCTGATTAGACGGTGTTTTCTATGCCCGCTATTGTCTATAGCGGACGCTTGGTTTCCGCACCGGCTTAAAACCGATGCGGTATTTGCTTTCTTGGCTATGTGGCGCCTGTTTTGGTTATTATTCAGGCCACCATCGGCTGTGGCTGTGGCGGCGGCGTGGTGCTGTGATTGGCAAGCCTTTTGAGGTTCTGGACGGTAGCTGTCAGCAAGAACTCCTCCTTCGCTCCGCTGAGACCGCGTAATCGTAAACGAACCATGGAGAGAATGTTCTTGGCCTCACCAAACAGTCTTTCGATCTGTTTGCGATCAACGCCCGATTGGTAATAAGCATCGGTTTCCATTAAAGCCTGGGCGTGATCCCGAGCTTCCTGATTGACGTCTCTTGATATACGTCGTTCCCGGCCCGTGGTGCAATTGGGTTTGAGTGGACATCCTGAGCAGTCAATGCGTTTAGCAATATACTTGATAGTGGTTCCATCATGGGCGGTGCCCGACGTTCTCAATTCTTTGCCACCGGGACAGACATAGAGATCACGTTCTTTGTTGTAGTCAAAGTCGGCACGGACGAACTTGCCTTCTGCCGCCACACGGCTCTGATCCCACACGGGAATGTACGGAGTGATATTGCGTTCGACCAGCCAGCCGAGCATCTCACCCGTGCCATAAGCCACATCGCCTGCAAGACGATCAGGCTTCAGGCCAAAGCGATCTTCTGTCCGCTCGATCATGGTCTCGGTGGCGTCGGCCTCCTTGGAGATGCGTGTGGGTGTCGCCTCTACATTAACGATGACGGCGTTCTCCATGTCCATGAGGTAGTTCAGGCTGTAACCGAACATGATTTTGTTACGGCCACGCGCCGTCCATGCGGCCATTGGATCAGTAGGTAACACGGCCTTGGGATTAGTTGGTGGATTGTCGCTCTCCAACGCGCTCAGTATTCTTGAACCGGGCGACTGGTTAATTGTTCTCCGTCCATTCCACCTCGCTGCCCTTGATCCGTTGGAAACGGTTGGCATTGGCTTCAATAACCGAAGCATCAACAGCAAACCCTTCGCTAGCTCACTACCATCACTTACACGGCATATATTCCCATCCGGTTCGATCAAATCACCATTGAGGATCAAGAAGGTCTTGTCAAAACGGTGGGCATGCGAGACTAGGCCTGCGGAAGGCCTAAACCTGCTCGTCCAACCGATCCGTTGGCAGTGGC
>Ga0008649_10002662_pt1 | contig 12832 bp, 10 predicted proteins | sample SaaInlV_130m_DNA_2_FD_66601 | JGI IMG/M metagenome (GOLD analysis project Ga0008649, IMG submission 66601) | Marine microbial communities from expanding oxygen minimum zones in the Saanich Inlet - SI037_S2LV_130m_DNA | ecosystem: Environmental > Aquatic > Marine > Intertidal zone ... | reverse complement strand
CACCGCCCGGACCACCCAATCGATTTCCGCCTCGGCGTCCGCATCACCAAGCCCGGCATGGCTGGGCCAGGGCGAATTGATCAGGGATTTCTCGCGGCCATCGGCCATTTCGGCCCACAATTCTTCGGTGATGAACGGCATAAAGGGGTGCAAAAGCAGCAAAAGCTGGTCCAAGACCCAACCGGCGGTGGCCCGGGTCTCGGCCATGGCGGCTTGGTCATCGCCTTGCAACATCGGCTTGGTGAATTCGATATACCAATCGCAAAACGTGCCCCAGGTGAACTGATAGATGGCCCCCGCCGCCTCGTTGAAGCGGTAGCTTTCGATGCCGGCGGCGACGGCTGTGGCGGTCTCGGCAAGCTTGCCGATGATCCATCGGTTGACCGCGTTTTGCGGCGCTGCGGGATCGAACGTAGGGTCCGGCTTGCACTCGTTCATTTCGCAATAGCGCGCCGCGTTCCAAAGCTTGGTGGCGAAATTTCGGTAGCCTTCGACCCGGTTTTCAGACAGCTTGATATCGCGCCCCTGGGCGGCGTGGGCGGCCAGGGTCATGCGCAAGGCATCGGTGCCGAATTTTTCGATCAGCTCCAACGGGTCAATGATGTTGCCCTTGGACTTGGACATCTTCTGGCCCTTTTCGTCGCGCACCAGGGCGTGGATATAGACCGTGTGGAACGGCACCTCGTCCATGAAGTGCAGCCCCATCATCATCATGCGGGCGACCCAAAAGAAGATAATATCGAAGCCTGTGACCAGCACATCGGTGGGATAATATTTGTCCAGCTCTGGCGTTTGCTGCGGCCAGCCGAGGGTAGAAAACGGCCAAAGCGCCGACGAGAACCAGGTGTCCAGGACATCGTCGTCGCGCTTCAACTCCACCGCCTTGCCGTAGTGGGTCTCGGCGGCGGCACCCGCTTCAGCTTCGGTCATTTCGACAAAGATTTCACCATCCGGTCCAAACCAGGCGGGGATCTGATGGCCCCACCAGATTTGCCGGGAGATGCACCAAGGCTGGATGTTTCGCATCCATTCGAAATAGGTGTTTTGCCAATGGGCGGGCACAAACTTGGTGCGCCCGCTTTCCACCGCCTCAATCGCCGGGCCGGCCAGCTTGGCAGCGTCGGCGAACCATTGATCGGTCAGCCAGGGCTCGATCACCACGCCGGAACGGTCGCCATAGGGCACCGTCATCTCGTTGTCCTCTTGTTTTTCCAAGAGGCCGAGGGATTCCATCTCCGCGATGATCTTTTTGCGGGCTTCGAAGCGGTCCAGGCCTTGATAGGCCACTGGCGTATTTTCATTCAGAACCGCGTTTTTATCGAAGATATTGATGCGCTCTAATTCATGGCGCTGGCCAACTTCGAAATCATTGAAATCGTGGGCCGGGGTAATCTTCACCGCGCCGGAACCTTTTTCCGGATCAGAGTATTCGTCGCCAACAATGGGGATCAGACGTCCGCAGATAGGCAGCACGCAATTCCTGCCAATCAGGTCTTTGTAACGCTCGTCTTCGGGATGCACGGCGACGGCGGTATCGCCGAGCATAGTTTCGGGCCGGGTGGTGGCGACAGTGATGAAGCGCCCCGCCTCGCCTTCCAATGGATATTTAAAATACCAAAGACTGCCGGTGGTCTCGCGCTGCTCGACTTCCAGATCGGAAATGGCGGTGTGCAGTTTCGGGTCCCAATTGACCAGCCGCTTATCCCGGTAGATCAACCCTTCTTTATAAAGCTTCACAAAAACCGTGCGCACCGCGTCCGAGAGGCCCTCGTCCATGGTGAAGCGCTCCCTGCTCCAATCGGCCGACGCGCCCAGGCGGCGCAATTGCGCGGCGATTGTGCCACCCGATTCGGCCTTCCACTTCCACACCGTGTCGATGAACGCGGCGCGGCCCAAATCGTGGCGGGTCTTGCCGTCGGCTTCCAATTGCCGCTCGACCACCATTTGCGTGGCGATGCCGGCATGGTCCATGCCCGGCTGCCACAAGGCATCGCGGCCAAGCATGCGTCGGTAGCGGATCAAGATATCCTGCAAAGTGTTGTTGAGTGCATGGCCCATATGCAGGCTGCCGGTCACGTTGGGCGGCGGAATGACGATGGTATAAGGCTCGGCATCGGAGGCCACGTCGCAGGCAAAATCGCCCGCCGCTTCCCAGGCGGCATAGTGGCGCCGCTCTACCTCGTCGGGTGTGAAGGTTTTATCCAGCATGGGGGATCATCGCCAATTCGCAAAAAACCATTTCGGAAACCCAGACCGGAGCGCAAAGCGCGCGGCCTAAGGGGGCGCACCATATCATGCAAACGCAGGCTGTAAATTACATTTACAGATCGAGGCTTTCGGCCTTGTTGACCATGTGATCGATCTCTTTTTTGACCAGCCGCTCGATTAGATAGGGCAGGTTTTGATCCAGCCATTCGCGCAGAATTGGACGTAAAATTTCGCGGATCAAACCCTCCAAGGTCATATCGCGGGTGCCGATGGCGATGTCGCGCTTGGAAAGGAGCGCGCGCGCCAATTGCTGTAGCGCGTCGGTCGAGTTTTGGTGGGCGCCCGGTGACAGGATCGGCGCGCCGGCGCCCGCATCGGACATAGGCGTCGCGATCATGCGTTCGGTCAATTCCAGAATATCCTCGACCGAGCCCACGGGCTGTGGCGGAGGCGGAGGCGGCGGAGCCATCACCGGTTCGGGCGGCGGCGGTGCGGGCGCGGGCTCTGGGATTGGCTCCGGCTCCGGGATAGGCTCGGGTTCCTCGACAATATCCTCTAATTCGATTTCCGGTTCAGGCTCGGGCTCCGGTTCCGGTTCCGGCTCGGCGGCCTCCATGTCTTCCATGGCCGCCGCCATATCCATCTCTTCTTCTTCCTCTTCTTCCGGTTCGGGTTCGGGTTCGGGTTCGGGTTCGGGCTCCGGTTCAGGCTCCGGCTCCGGTTCAGGCGCGGCCCCGGCTTCCGCTTCGCCGCCGCCTTCTTCTTCGTCCTCCGACAATATGCGTCTTATGGACGCAAGGATGTCTTCCATTGAGGGCTCTTGCCCAGAATCTTCTTCTTCAGCCATTGTCGATTATCCGATCTCTCACAAACACCAGATTTTGCCCATTCCCGAACCGCCAATTTGGCCGCATCCGGGATTCGTTAACATGACGCAACCCTGCCGCTCCAACCGCCTGAGGTTGGATTTTGTGTTCTTCATTTTTTGCCGTCCGGCGTGGTCGTACCGGGCGTATCACCGCCGAACATCTTCATCCGCACCCGTTTGTAATAGGCTGCCGGATCATAAATCGTTACCGGTAACTGCAGTTGCCGGGCGGTCAACAGCCCGGCTGATTCTTTCAATTCAAACGCCGCGACCACTTCGTCGCGCTGGGCGCGCACCAGGGACACCTTGGCGTCGAGCAATTCCTGTTCGGCGTCGAGCACATCGAGCACCGTTCTGGAGCCGACCGTGGCTTCGCGCTGCACGCCTTCAAGAGCGATCTCGGCGGCTTTAATCTGGGCGTTGAATGATTGGATACGGGCCTTCGCCGCCTCCAAGGTTTCCCAGGCATCGGAGGCCGCCTGGATCTGATCGCGGCGGGCATCATCAAGGGTCAGCCGGCTTTTGCCGGCGTCGATCTTGGCTTCGCGCAGACGCGAATAGACCGAACCCTTCTGATAGATCGGCACCGATAGATCCAGCTTGACCGAACCGGTGGTCAATTGGCTGTCGTTGGTCGATGATTCCCAGGCTCTGGAAAGGGTGCCGACAAAATTCAATGTGGGCAGCAGCTCGCCGCGCACCGACTTGATATTGTCGTTGGCCGAGCGCACATCGAAGTCGGCCGAGACCACGTCGGGATGCTGGGTGCGCGCCGCCACCACCGCCGCTTCGAGGCTGGCGGGCAAATCGGTCGGCGCCGCCGGCTGGGTGAGGGTTTGCGGCGCCTCGCCGACCACGTTCCGGTATTCGGCGCGCGCCGTTTTCAGATTGCCCTCGGCGGCGATGCGGTCGGCGGTTGCGCCGGCTAGCCTTGCCTCGGCCTGACTGACATCAGTGCGGGTAATTTCGCCGACCCGGAAGCGGTCTTGGGCGGCTTCCAGTTGGCGGCGCAAGACCTGCTCGTTGTTGATATTCAATTTGAGGACAGCTTGATCGCGGACCACGCCCACGTATGCGGACGCGGCCTCCAAAAGCACATCCTGCTCCTTGGCGATCACCTTGGCGCGCTGCGAGAGAACGTCATTTTCCGCCTCGGCGATACCGGCCACTGTCCTCAAGCCGCGAAACAAAGGTTGGGTCACAACCAGATCGGCAGAGCGCGGCGAGCGCATTTGATCCCGGTTGGTGGTGGTCCGCGTATTCAAATGAGATTGGGTGCGGGCCACGTCGCCGGACAAGGTCACGTTGGGCCGCCAGTTGGCCAAGGCTTGCGGCACGCCTTCATCGACGGCGCGCTGCTCAGCCCGTTGGGCCAGCAATTCGGGATTGTTGGTATAGGTTGCGGCCAACGCATCTTGCAGCGATTGGGCATTGGCAGGAATGCCGGCAACGGCCAGACTAAACGCCAGGGCCGAAATCGTTACACCACCCGCAACCAATTTATTTACACGCATTTAGTTGTTACTCCCGACGGCGACCATAAGGCCGCCGATAACGGGAATTCGGAAGCAATAGCCGCGCCTGCCGATGCGCTCACAACACCCCGAATATCCCAATCCGACCCTATGGAAAAAGTCTTACCAAAAGGTTTGCGAAATCCCCCGCACATTTGTGTTCCTACAAAGTATAGAGGATCATCAATGCTTGGACACCAAATAAAGCGGAATTCGGCGGAGTTTGCGCCATTCAGGCCTCAAATTCGGGCCCGGAGCGTGCAATTTTCAAAAACTGAAGGCGGCAACCGGCTCAAAACCCGGCAATAGGGGCGATCCGGCGTCGAATATGTGCCTGCGGCTGACCGATTCGCCGTATTTCCCGATCACGTAACCGCGGCCGACGCCGTCATCTGAGGCTTCGATAAAAACCAGCCGCCCGCCGTCCGCCAATTGCCCGATGATAGCGTCCGGCACGTCTGCGGCGGCGCCCGAAAAAATAATGGCGTCGTAGGGCGCCTGGCCGGCATGGCCATCGGTGAGCGCGCCTTCCATGACGGCCACATTATCGATCTTCAATTCACCCAGCAGCTCGGTGGCACGGGCGGCGAAGCCCGCGTCTTCTTCCAGTCCGACAACGGTCCCGGCGAGGCGCGCCAATACCGCCGACGAATAGCCGGTGGCGCAACCGATATCGAGAACCACATCATCGCCGCCGATTTCCGCTGCCTGCAGTAACATCGCGAAGGCCATCGGCTCCATCAGGTAGCGCCCCGGCCCAAGGCTCAGGGCTTCATCCACATAGGCAATGCCGGCCCGGTCTTCGCCGACGAACAGTTCGCGCGGGATTTCGCCCAAGGCGGCAACGATGCGCGTATCGGTGACCCGGTTGGTGCGTATCTGGCTTTCGACCATATTGCGGCGCGCGGCGGCAAAATCCATGTCTTGTCCCTCCATGTCTTGTCCCCAAAGCTCTATTTAGAATATGGGAATCTCTTACCACCAAACAAGCAAAGGATCACTCTATTCCGGCGCGGGCCGCCAAATTTTTATTTTGCCGGCGTCTGGGCTGAAAGGGTTCTTGACCACTCAGGGCGCAACGTCTAATTTCTGCAGCCTTTGATCAGCGCCAATCAGGAGGTGCCCTGGAACGGCGCGGTGGCGGAGTGGCTACGCAGCGGCCTGCAAAGCCGTGAACACCGGTTCGATTCCGGTCCGCGCCTCCAACAGTTTATTCCGGCGTAGCTCAATGGCAGAGCGAGCGGCTGTTAACCGCTAGGTTGTAAGTTCGAGTCTTACCGCCGGAGCCAACAAAATCAGGGGTCTAGCCAGACAATGGCTAGGCCCCTGATGCTGTCACCTAACATCTGGCGCCGGAACGCGAATTGGCATAGCATCGCCTCCAAATTTGCATGTAAGGAAAAGCCAATGAAGGGCGATGGCGAGAAATTTATTTCGGCCATGGACGGGCGCGCGGCGGCAATGGCTGCGGCTTGCACCTCCTGCGGCGATTGCGTGACCGCCTGCCCGATGACCAGCACCGGCGATGATGCCCCATTGCTGCTCGGCGGATTGCTGGATGTGCTGCGGAGCGGCGGCGAAGATGGCGAGGCGGCATGGGTCAATCTGTGCACCGCCAGCGGCGATTGCATCCCCGCCTGCCCGGAAGATTTGAACCCGCGCTTTATGCAACTGGCGGCGCGGATGATGTTGAAGCGCGCAGAAATGGGCGACGATGGGTCCAAGAAAACCGGCGCCGCCGGCTACCGGAATATGAGCAACAGCGTCCGCACGCTGTCGCGCATGCAATTGACGCCGGAGGAATTAAATCGCCTCGGCGAGGGGCCCGGTGCCATGGCGGATCAGCCGGACAGCTCCGATTTCGTCTTTTATATCGGCTGCAACGTTTTGCGCACGCCGCATATCGCGCTTCTGTGTCTGGATGTGCTGGACGCGCTGGAGCTGAAATATAGGGTCATGGGCGGGCCCAGCAATTGTTGCGGCGTGCAGCAGGTCGGGCCTGGCGACGCCGGCGGCACCGGCAAGCTGGCCTTCAATACCATCCGCAGTTTAAGCGCCGGCGGCACCAAGCAGGTGCTCAACTGGTGCCCGGGCTGCGACAAGCTGATGGACGACGTGACCTTGCCCAACTACCGGGAAGCCACCGGCGAGGATACTTTCGGGATGAGCATGTTCATCACATATTTGGCCGAACGCATTGATGATTTGCGCCCATTTCTGGTGCACCCGGTAAACAAAAAGGTCGGCCTGCACGAACATGCCGGCGCCAACGCGGTCTCCGAGGCGGCGAAAAAGATTTTGCAGGCCATCCCCGGTTTGGAATTCGTCGATCTTCCGGTGCTGCAAATGGCGCTAAGCTGCACCAACTATGTGGGCCGCCCGGCGCTTCGCGATTCTGCCCACTCCGATTTGCTGGAGGCGGCGAAGGCGGCCGGCGTCGATACCCTGGCCGGCGTTTACCATGCCTGCCACCGGGATCTCTGCAGCCATGAAACCGATTGGCCCTTCGAGACGGTCAATATGATGGAGCTAATCGGCGAGGCCATGGGGATTACCCGGCCCGATCTGTTCAAGCGCTTCAAGGCGATGAACGATATCGACGCCATCATGGCCGAAAGCGCCGAAATGATTGCCCTGAATGGCCTCGATGCCGCCAAAGTCCGCGAAGGCCTGGTCGGCGGTATGCTGGACGGGTAGGCACCTGGCCCGGCAGCGGCCTCTAATGTTCGATCTCAAATATACGGGCCACCGGTATTATTAATTCGTGACAGTATACTAATTAATAAGATAAAGTATGAGCGGTAATTAGTATACTGTCATGAATTAACCTGGATGCTCAGGGCGTTAGCACCCCGGCAGATGTCGAGATCATTCGTCATCTGGATGGAGTTCTCGGTACAGTCGATCAAATAGCAGCGAAACGTAATACCGGCGGTAGACATAAAAGAGGGCATAGAGGACCAGGAATATATAGAACCATTTTGCGCTATCGGCTGAAAGAAGAGCGCAACCCCGCCCCTGGCAATATGACCCAATAGCCTGAATTGCGAATCCGGCGACCAATAGCGGCAGTCCAAATCTGGCATCCGTTCTCTGTAGCATCAAAGACCCGAACACCACCTTGTTGCCGCCCCAAGCCGCGCCGGCCATTGTGACCATCTGGCGCGTTTTGGCACCAAGAAACGACAGCGCCAGAAGGATCACTCCTACCACATCGAACGCCAGGCCGATTACTGTTAGTTTGCCCATACTCGCCATCATGCAGCGCCGACGCTGGAATAGGAAGGCCGCGTATCAATTCGTGACAGTATACCAATTAATAAGAATAAATATGAGCGGTAATTAGTATACTGATGGGGTGGACGGCCCCCGCGCGGCATCGAGTGTGCCAGAATGGATGTCGTTAAAACGGACCATTCGAAAGGAGACCGTCCATGAGTACCGTATCAGTTATTGGCCTCGATATCGCCAAGAATGTCTTTCAAGTTCACGCCATTGATGAGCGCGGCGAGGTTTTGGACCGGCGCAAGATACGCCGGGCCGAGATGTTGGTCTATTTCGGTAAGCTGTCGCCGTGCCTGATTGGCATTGAAGCCTGTGCGACGGCGCATTATTGGGGCCGCATGCTTGGCGCGCTTGGCCATGAGGTGCGCTTGATGCCGCCGCAATATGTGAAGCCATATGTTAAGCGGAGCAAGACCGATGCGGCCGATGCGGAAGCGATCTGCGAGGCGGTTAGCCGTCCCTCGATGCGCTTTGTCGGCATCAAGAGCAGCGATCAGCAGGCGATATTGGTGCTGCACCGTAGCCGCGATCTTCTGGTTCGCCAGCGGACCATGCTGAGCAATGCCCTGCGCGGCCATCTGGCCGAGTTTGGCATTATTGAGACGCAAGGCATGGCCGGGACCATGCGGCTTGTGGCGGTGATAGCCGATGCCGGCGATGCGCGCGTCCCCGATCTGGCGCGCCAGGTTCTGGGGTTGGTGGCCGAGCAATTGCACGGTGTGAAGTTGCGGATCGAGGATTTGAAGCGGGCCATGATGGCCTGGCACAAACAGAGCCCCGTCAGTCAGTTGCTGGCGGGTATTCCGGGCATTGGTCCGGTCACGGCAACGGCGATTGCGGCGACGGTGCCGGATGCGTCGGTGTTCGCCTCGGGGCGTCAGTTCTCGGCCTGGCTCGGTCTGGTTCCCCGCCAGCATAGCAGCGGCGGTAAGCAACGATTGGGGCGGATAACCAAACGCGGCGATGGCTATTTGCGCCGTTTGCTGGTGACCGGCGCGACGGCGGCCCTGGAGCGCTCGAAATCAACCCGCGCCCGGCCCTGGGTGCAGGCGATGCTTAAGCGCCATCCGAAGAAAAAGGTGGCGGTGGCTCTAGCCAACAAAATGGCGCGCACCGCCTGGGCGATCATGAACACCGGCGAAGTCTACCGGGCGCCACAAGCGGCGGGCTGAGGGATAACGCTATAACGCCATAACAACGGAGCGAAGATTTAGAATTTGTGCGCGGGTGAAGCAAGGTGATGGCAATCGGTTGCGACCGAGGACCACAGTCAAATCCGATACGTGACAGGAGCCAGAGTGAGCTCGATATACTGATTGGATTTGTGGTCGCGGTGACCATCAGGGCCAGCGGTCAAATGTACCGCGCAAACAGGCCGGACATATGACTGCACGCAATCAACACCGGATACAAATATCATCCTTGCACAAAGGGGGGCGTCCACATATGTCACGAATTAACTTGGTCATTGATGTTCAATTTCAAATTTGCCGGCCACCGCCTTGGTGGCCATTTTTTTTGTGCCGCCGCACCGGTGCCGGCTTGACCGGGATCAAAGGAGGACAAGAAAGGCCGTGCTACGGAATCTTTAGAAACTGAGCAGAGTTGAAAGGGCGGCACCTATGAACGCAACTGTTAAGGCGAAATTGACCCATTGCGCGTTGTTCGTGAGCGATATGGAGCGGATGCTGGACTTCTACACCCGCTTCATCGGGCTGTCGGTAACCGACCGGGGCACGGCAAAATCAGCAGAAGTGGAAATGGTTTTCCTATCCAACGATCCGGACGAACATCATCAGTTCGTGCTGGTGACCGGCCGCCCGGAAAACGTGGAATTCCATCTCAACCAGCAATTCTCGTTTCTGGTCGAAAACCTGGATCAGCTACGCAGCGTGCATGCGCTCGCCGAAGCGGAAAAATCCCCCAACCTCCGCTCAGCCACCCACGGCAATGCCTGGTCCATTTATTTCGACGATCCCGAGGGCAACCTAATCGAAATTTATGTGCACACGCCCTGGTATATTCCGCAACCGCACCTGGTACCGCTCGATCTCGCCAAATCGAATGCGGAAATCACCGACGAGACCGAACGTCATTGCCAGGAATATGCGGGCTACCAAAGCGCCGCCCAACGGAAATCGGATATGGCGCGCATGATGGACGCGCGTTCCTAAAGATAGAAATTACGGCTGAATACAATCAGCCGACAAAGCCTTGCGGAACCGGCGGTCGCGCTTCAGGTGCCATTCGCGGCTCATGGCTTCGCCCCGGATCCGGTATTTTTCGGCATAAAGGATCACCCAGGTGCGGCCGCGCGTGGCGCGCGCGCCCTTGCCGGTATTGTGCCGCGCAAGACGGGCCTCCAGGTCTACCGTCCAGCCCACATAGGTGCGCCCTTCCGAACTGCCGAGCACATAGACGAAACAGGCGTTCATGATCCGCTGATCACATAAGTCATTTGAAATTCACCGCCATCGGCTACACACGGTATTCCTGCCGCGCGCCGCGCCCGGCCATTCAGTGGACGGCAGCCCCTTCTGAATTTGCCGCCATGGCGGAAATGGCCTCCATGGAAAAGCGGCGCAATTTCAGATCTTTCAAAAGATCGATTTGAATGGTCTGGTCTGGGTCCAAATGGCGCTCGACCATGGTTTCGACAAAGTGCACGAAATCGATGGTCTGGCCCGGATAAGACAGGATGTTGCTGAGGATTTCCCGGCGCAGCAAGGGTGGGAATTTCAGCAATTCCAGCACCATCAGCCGCTTCACGGTTTCCGATACGCGCATGCTTTTGAAAATGCTGTCCAGGCCGAAACTGTAGATGCCGAAATCCAGCCGTCCGGCCACATCGGCGGTGAAGGCGTTGAATTCCTCGATAAACGGTTTCGCCGATATCTGCCCTTCCATCAGACGCTTCACGATGCCCAGAAATTCCCGGTAGCGCTCCCGCGCCGGGTTGAGGCGGCCGCCAAGTTCGGCCTCCAGGGCGCGGATTTCCGATTGCCGGAAGCGGCTTTCGAGCAAGGCGTCCGCCGATTGCTTGACGTCATCGGACAGGGTCTGCTCGACGATAAGGTGAAACAGGCGCTCATATTTGTCCCGCTGCGCCGTTTCCAAATTCTCAATCGATCCCGAAAGCGGCAACAAGGCCGCCACGCCGACCAGCGGATCCTTGGAATAGATGGCGGCGACGGCGGCGGCTTCGGGAATGACGCCATCATCTTTTCTGAAATCATCGGTGATAACGAAGCGGTCGTCCGATGCCACCGTCAGATAGCGCCCCAGCTTCGCGCAGGCGAGAAAATGATCGGCGAGGTCGTATTGTTTATTTTCGTTCAAAGAAGCCCACTCCAAAATCGGTTTTGATTGGATCTGCCAACACCGGAGTTATAGCAAAAGAGAGTAAAGAAATTACCTCCCTTGCGCACGTGGAATATAACGAAATCGGAGCGGCGCGACTGTGGCAGCATCCGGCAATTCCTAACCCTTTGATGTGCATGAATTTAATTCCCCGTGGGCCGCGCCCGGATCAATGACCGGAGAGCCGCTCGGCGGCAGTTACAGCAAACCCGCGACAGTCGAGGCGCCGCGAATCGCCCGGCGGGCAGCTACCGGTGGCGCGGCATTTCGGCGGGATTGGCCAGCGCGGACCTAGTGACGATGGGCCACGCCCCTGGCCGCCAGAGGCACTTATGGAAATAATCGGGTGATATGTCCCCGTAATTCGAGGAGTAGCTCTCTGGAATTCACTGTGTCGCTTATTACAGCAGTAAAAAAAAAGGGCGCCCGATTGAGGGCGCCCTTAAAAATTCAGCTTGGCGCCCGCGCGTTAGTTGGCGGCGCGCATTTTGGCGACGATGGCGTCGGCGTTGACGCCCTTGGCGTTGGTTTCGGCAATAATGTCCAAGCCCGCCTTCATGAGAAGCGCCGTGCCTTCCTTAACCTCTGATGCCGGCAGGTTAAACAAGACATGGTTTTTGGAATTGCGAACCAGATTGAAGCCGTCTTCGCTTTCCTTGTCATAGACGGCGCCGCCGCGTTCGCTGGGTTTAGCGCCGGTGGTCTTGTCGATGATCGCCTTATGAGCGGCCGACAGGCCATTATAGGCATCCTTGTTCATGACCAGGAACATCGGCGAGGTACCCCACGGCAGACCAGCGGCGAAATATTTGGTCACTTCTTTCAGCTTGAAACCGGTCAGCGTCGTGGTCGAAGTCAAGACGCCGTCCAAAAGGCCGCGGGACATGGCGTTATAGACCTTGGTGATCGGCATCGGAACCGGGATGGCGCCAAGTGCCTGGATGGTCTTAGCCTGGGCCTGTGAAGGGGTGCGGATTTTCATGCCCTTCAAGTCGGCAATGGATTTGACCTGCTTATTCTTGGTCATGATGACCGGGCGGTCCACCGACCACATGAACAACATTTTGACGTCTTTATATTCTTTCTCCAGATGACCGTCCCAAGCGGCCCACATGGCGCGGGTCGCCTCGACAGCATTACCGGCGATGCCCGGCAATTCGATTAAAGTCGTCGCCCGGAACTGGTTGGAGGTATAGCCCTGAAGGCCAAAGGTGATATCGGCGACCCGGTCGAGGGCGCGTTTGAACTGGCGGGCGCCGCCCTTGCCGAGCTTGCCGCCGACAAACATTTTGACCTTGAGGGTGCCATTGGATGCCTTGTCCACTTCCTTGGCCCAGGGGGTGAAGAAAGCCCGGTTCATGGCATGCTTGGGGCCAGTGAAGGAGGCCAATTTCAATTCGGCGGATGAAACCTCTGTCGGCGCTGAGACAGCGACGAGCCCGGCAAGGCCGGCAACCGCAGCGGCTGATTTAATAATATTAGGGGCTGACCCAGATAACTACCTTAGATAACGTTTAACCCATTGTCTTATCGCCAATAATTGGGCTGACGGGTCACTGTTGTTAAAACGCCACTCGCACTCCTTCAAATATAGTCC
>Ga0008649_10002654_pt1 | contig 12853 bp, 11 predicted proteins | sample SaaInlV_130m_DNA_2_FD_66601 | JGI IMG/M metagenome (GOLD analysis project Ga0008649, IMG submission 66601) | Marine microbial communities from expanding oxygen minimum zones in the Saanich Inlet - SI037_S2LV_130m_DNA | ecosystem: Environmental > Aquatic > Marine > Intertidal zone ... | reverse complement strand
GTGAGTTTCTCAAAGTCCGATTCGAGATCATTGATCTCGTCGACTATCGGCTGGATGTCTTTTAGGGCTTGTTGGTTGGAATCACCAACCAGTTTATTGAAAAACTTAAACATATACGGCTACTAGCTCACCAAGAAGCATTAGCCCGATCAGAAGCATTCACCAATTACCAACTAATTGATAGTAAATAGCTCTCCAACCGAGCGACCTTCGTGGATTCGCCTGATTGCTTCTCCAAGAAGCGGTGCGATTGAAATTACTTTGATCTTTGAGTTTACTTTGTGTTCCTTCAGAGGAACCGTGTCAGTTATTACCAATTCTTTGATATGTGAAATACCAGTAATACGGGAAGATGCTTCCCCTGGCAGAACACCATGGGTTGTAACAACGTAAATATCCTTAGCTCCGCGTGCGGTAATCGCTTCAACAGCTGAGATTACGGTTCCACCAGTGCTTATCTCATCATCAAACAGTATTACGGGTCGATCCCCCACCTCACCAATTACGTTCATACTCTCCACTCGGTCTTCATTTCCGAGACGGCGCTTTTCCACAATAGCCAGAGGTGCGCTAATCGCATCTGCAAAGTAACGAGCTTTTTTCGATATTCCAATATCGACCGCAACAACAACTGGGTCTTTCAGATCACGCTTGATGAAGTAATCGACCAGCTTCGGCATCGCTGTCAGTTCGTCTACCGGCACGTGGAAGAATCCTTGCACCTGTCCAGCGTGCAAATCGACCATAATCGCTCGATCAGCACCCGCTGTCTCGAGAAGATCCGCTATTAGTCGACCGGTAATCGGCACGCGTGGTTGATCTTTTTTATCGGTGCGTGCATAGCTGTAATAAGGAATTACCGCAGTGATACGACCAGCCGACGCACGCTTGGCTGCATCGATCATAATCAACATTTCCATGATGTTATCGTTCACTGGCTCGACGTCCGACTGAACAATGAACACATCTTTTTGACGAACATTTTCGAGAATCTTGACGAACGTGTTGTCGTTGGTGAACTTGAACACTTCGATCTTACCGAGATCCTGTTGAAGGTAGTCGCAGATTTTTTGTGCCAACCCTGGGTGTGAGTTCCCAGAAAAAATTACTGGATTTCCGTTGACTCCGTACATTAAATCCCCTTGAACCATGGACGTCGTTTTTCGCGATGCGCAGCCATACCTTCGATATGGTCTGCCGAGGATAGCGTGATTGCCTCGGCTGCGGCGGACATTTCGAGGGAAGTTTCGAGGTCCATCGACATTCCATTTCGCATCATCGTCTTAGCGAGGCGAATTGCAACAGGCGGTCCTGTGGCGATGCGGCGCGCCATCTTCTCAGCAGTGGCGATTAGTTCGCCTTCAGATACCACGCTGTTCAGGAAACCAAAGGACAATGCCTCATCGACTTCCATGAAATTCCCCGTGTACATAAGCTCGGCTGCTTTGGCCGATCCAAATAATCGAGGGTAGAGCCATGTTCCCCCATAACCGGGAAATAGACCAACGTGAACATAAGCGGCCATGAAACGCGCCAACTCGGATGCGATTCTAATATCGCACGCACAGGCAAGATCAAAGCCAGCACCAACTGCAGGGCCATTGATAGCGGCAATCACCGGTTTTTCCATTTTGTGGATACCAAGAATGACTCTTTGCGCGAGCTTGAATCCGCGCCGCAAATCTTCGGCACCACCAGACCCCGCTTTGTGAGGGCCATCTCCCGGTCCACCGATCATTTCGTCGGTGTCAGCACCTGAGCAGAAAGCTCGCCCTGCACCGGTAATGATTACTGCGCGGACGGAATCATCAACCGCTACCTTGTCTAGGAGAACGGCAAGAGATCCTAGCAATTCATTGCTTAGAGAATTCAGCCGCTCGGGACGATTTAGGGTGATCGTAGCGAATCCAAGCTCACTATTTATATGCAGATTCACGCTTTGAGTCATCAGAGCCTCGGCACTTTAAAGTCGGAGGAAATAAGCCTAAATTTTAGCACCGCGCCTATACCTAATATCCGAGAATTCTCACCTGTCTCGAGTTATTTTTAGACGCATCTCGTAAGTACAGTGCTGCACTCGGGCGAAGTTGAACTACAACTCGGTTCAATACGAATATCGACTTTTTCCAAATCGAACTATCTTTACTACGCGGCCTGTTGACTGGGTTGAATCACTGGAACGGCAGGCGTCATGCGTGGAGTGAACAACCGATCAGCCATCTCGGGCGAAAGGGCTTTAGAGAATCCACATTGGAGACACCTCAGAAATGTTCCATGGGTGTCGCTATCGAGGTTAACGTCACCGGAGCATCTCCGGCAGGATTTGAAATACAGCATTCCAGTCACCTCTCCTGTTTATTCAGGATCGATTAAGAAGTGAAAAAATCTTAGCTCCAGCACGCGATCGTTCAGATCATCTCTGTCAGTACCACATATGCGTACCAACACACTAATTTTCGAGCCGATGGTTCATTGCCGTCGGCTCATCGTCTAGGTTCCGGATCAGATCAATTCGTCGTATGCGCCCTGTTTGAACCCAAACACAATCTGATCGCCGTCAGTGAGCATCGGTCGTCTTATCAAGCGAGGTTGCTCGATCATCAACTCGATGAGTTCGTCATCGGTAGCTCTACCGCGAAGTTCTCTAAACGGCTTCGAACTTGGGCTTTTCCACGCAAACATTTCGTCAACCGATGTTAGATCGCTCAGTTTTTTAATTTCAGCTGCCGAAAGCTGTTCCTTAAAGAAATCACGAAATTCGTACTCAGCGTTCGATTCATTGAGAACCCGACGGGCTTTCTGGCAAGTACTTCAACGCGACCAGCAGTAAAACTTCAACTCTTTGGACATTTATTGCATCTCCTTGATGTGAATTTAATAGCAAATAAGTGACTCGTTACGACACACTTCTTGCTACCGTAACAATGCGAAGCCATATAGATATTACGATCCTGATCCTAGATGAGTGACCAGCCCTACAACAACCCGTTCCAAGTAGAAGAACGATCATTGCGATCGCTTTTTACACGCGCGTTCGCTAAATCGCGTCCTGGTTCACCGAATCTTTCAAACCTAAGCATCTACGCATTTGGACTTTCGGGGGTTTGGACTGGAATTGGCGCAGGAATACTGCCGTTCAAGGTGATCGAAGCTCTCGAACTAGGCGGCATCTCTGTACTCGGCTACGCCCTTGATAAAAACGGCGCACTAGGATTAATTTCTTTACTTGGATTAATTGTTGCCGCTGCTGCCCAGCTTGCGGCGGGGGCTCTAAGCGACCGTGACGACCGGCCCGGCAAACGCCTGCTTTACCTGCTCGTCGGCGGAATCGGCTTGAGTGTGATGACGATCCTATTTGGATTTACCAGTTCGTTCATCACACTGATCCTCGCCATCGTCGCAATGCAATTATTCGGCAACTCTGCTCAAGGGCCAGCAAATGCGCTAATCATCGATCATGTTCCAGTCCAAGAAAGAGGCGCCGCTGCAGGAGTATTGAACCTGTGGCGACTTCTAGGTGCAGGAACAATCACCGTAGTTGTTCTTCAGTTCATGGCGAGATACGACAAGCAGGACTCACCTGAATGGCTCTGGTATTCGATAGCCATGATGACTATTGCAGTGATGGTCAGTGTGCTCTGGACTGTAGTCACGAACCGACCAAAAGATGGCTGGTTCATCCCAACGCTTAGAAAGAAGACCGTTAATACTGTTGAATCTACGCATTATGTTTCCGAAACAACCTCTGGTGCAAAACCAGGCATCAGCGGAAGCTACCTAGCATTTCTAGTTGCATTGGCATTCACCATCGCTGCAATGTCATCGTTGCAGATATATGCGCTCTTCTTCTTACAAGATGTTGTCGGCCTAGAAAACCCGGCTAATGGAGCCGATCTATTGGTGGTGGCGATCGTCGTGGCAGCCGCATTGGCCGTACTACCAGCAGGTCGACTTGCCGACCGATGGGGGCGAACCAGTTTATTTATGATCGCTGGGACGGCCGGGGTAGCTTCTTCACTTCTTCTACTGTTTGTCAGTTCGATCGGTGAGGTACTCGCAATAGGACTTGTCATTGGAATATCAGTCGGATTGTTCATGACACTAACGTGGGCTGTTGCAAACGACCTCGTGAGCCGATCTGGGGCCGCCAAAGAGCTTGGTTACACAAGCGTTGCCACGTTAGTCGGTGCAGCTGGTGCACGATTCGCTGGCGTCGGCATCGATGAACTAAATGACGTTTCTGAGAATCTCGGCTACAGAATGATTCTCGTAGCGGTTGCCATGTCTTTCGCTTTTTCCTCTCTAATTCTCGCGAGAATCTCCAAAGATTCGAGCTTCACTGAAGCAACAAAAACCAGCGAAGCGGCTATCGATCCGTCTATATCTGACTAAATTTCTCTCGATTGTCCTTTGGCACTTAGGTGTCCTCGTAATGTAATTAGTATCCCGCGTAACGAGACTCTTGATCGATATTCAGCGTATCGAAATACGGTGCCCGTTAGTAAACGATTACCGAAGCAATGCTCTGGGTATCAGCAACTAATTGGCAAATAATCGTAAAACAATAAACGTGCGCATTGGTCCTTTTGCTTTTGATGTACAGATTTCTAAACGTTTCCGGGGATCGTCGGGCCGGCCTCTGGCAATACACAAGGCAAATATGATGGTTCTTGACGGCGGTTCATCAGGACTTCGAATCTTAAGTAACGGCGTAAGTGCCGATACTGTTTCGTGGCCCGAATGTGTGGTTAAACTGCCGATTTCACTTATGGCAGATAAGCCAGACCCTCATGAATTGACGATTTCGCTTGATTCGAGAGCTGGGCTTCTTTGTTTCTCCCTGTATCGGCCGAATGCAACGATGAGGTTGGCAGGCAACTAATAGAAGCCGTTTTGTTGCTGTAAAAACTGATCGATACCACACGTTACAAAGTTATTGTGTGATATTGAATTGCTGGCATCCCCAACAAGAACCTACAAACGTTGCAGGTTTCGTCGATATACTTAGCGCCGTTCGGGCTGGTTCGCATCTTTTCTGATCGACGAAACCTGTCCACGCACGCAAAGACGATTCTCATCAGCTCGATTTCACAAGTTAGGCCGCCAATACATGGACGTGTATCTCGCCAGTCCCCGAGGCTTCTGTGCCGGAGTCGATCTCGCTGTCGACATCGTCGATCTCGCCATTCAGAAGTACGGCGCGCCAGTCTATGTGAAACATCAGATCGTTCACAATCCCAAAGTGGTAGCCGATGTCGAAGCAAAAGGCGCAATAACCGTCGAGAAGGTGGAAGAAGTCCCTGAAGGCGCAGTGGTGGTCTTCTCCGCTCACGGATCTCCACCGTCCGATTACGCTACCGCCAAACAACGTGGTCTAACCGTTCTTGATGCCACCTGCCCACTCGTCACCAGGGTTCACAACGAGGCGAAGAAATACACCAAGGAAGGCAAAAAGATTGTTCTCGTCGGACACGTAGGTCACCAGGAAGTCATTGGAACCACGGGACAAGCCGATATGACTTTGATCGATGAACGAGAAGATTGGGATTTGCCTCACTGGAATAAAGACACCGAAATCGCTGTTCTCACCCAGACCACCCTTTCGGTAAACGACACTGCTCTGGCAATCTCAAAAATCAAGAAGAGCCACCCCAACGCCGTTATTCGTGACGATATTTGCTACGCAACGACTAATCGTCAGGCGGCTGCGACAGAGCTTGCTGATATCACAGAGCTTGTACTAGTGATCGGCGCGCAGAGCAGTTCAAACTGCAATCGACTCAAAGATGTTGCCATCAAAAAAGGCGTGCCTGCACATCTCATCAACGGCCCCGAAGAACTCGATCTATCTTGGCTTCAAGGGATCGAAAAAATCGGAATCACCTCAGGAGCATCGACTCCTGAAAAACAGGTGAAAGCCGTTATCGAGGCAATATCACCCGAAAACGTCTACCGGGTCGGCCCCGGTGAAGAAAGCATCACTTTCGCCATACCCAGAAATCTCAGAGACATGGTTGGCAATGGAATCCGCAGTAGCAGCGAAGATGACATAATTTTCAATGAAAATAACTAGCATTGAATGCCTAGTACTCGATGAAGAGTACCCATATGTAATCCTTCACACTGACGAAGGAATCACAGGGTTCGGTGAGTGTTTTCGTCGCGCTCCATACGTTTCGAAAGCTGCCATCGAAACGATCTTCGCCCCTCTCGTAGTCGGTAAATCTCCGTTCGATTCGGAAGAGATTTGGGACAACATGTTCAAGGCGGGTGCAGTTGCTGGTCCACAAGGGGCACTGCTTACCGCTGCATCTGGAATTGACATAGCACTCTGGGATCTCAAAGGTAAGGCATTAGGCACCCCTATCTACAACCTCATCGGCGGTAAGCGGCGCGAAAAAATCAAAGTCTACGCTAGCTCGCTTGCTCGAGACATGGCACCCAAAGATGAAGCGCTCCGTGTCGCCCGGTTTCGTGACGAGGGCTACTCTGCTTACAAGTTACACTCTGCCATTCCCGGCAAGATCGACGATCAGAGAGATTTGACGATCGAAACGGTAAGGGCAATCCGCGATGAAGTCGGGTACGACATGGGTGTAATGGTCGACGTGAACAGCGCCTATTCAGTGCACCACGCCATCGAAATTGGTCGCAAGCTAGAAGATCTTGGTGTGTTCCATTTCGAGGAGCCTGTACACGTCAGAAACTACGCAGGCATGGCCGAAGTTGCCGACGCGCTCGACATTCCTATCGCTTCGGGAGAAAACTCATTCACCCGCTGGGAGCACTTAACTCTCATACGTGAAGGGCGACCTGATATTGTTCAGCCCGATGTAGTCAAAGTCGGCGGCATTACCGAATTTTTGCGGATAGAAGCGGTGCTATCTGCTCACGGTGCAACGATGACGACGCACAACACACAGCCATACGGCTCGACAGCAGCACACGCTCACCTGCTCGCACCTAGCAACAATTTCCCCTACGCGCAGGAATACAACATCGAGGAAGTGGGTATTCGAGATAACGATTCGATTCTCGATACGCCTTATGAGGTCGAAGACGGATTCATCAGAATCCCAGACGGACCTGGACTCGGACTGGACTATAACCTCGAAAAAATGCGAGCACGAAGCAGCGACCGACCATCACAACTCTCAGACGTATGGGGTCACATGCAATAGGGGTGTTGGCTAACCTCGTTCTTCGGTCGAGAAACCTGTGATCAGCTTCGGCCATTTCAATACCGAAAGCACCAGTGCTATCAGCCCAACTATTGCGTATCCGGTAATCGTAAAGGGCACTCCGTATTGCTCGATCAGCCAACCGCCAATCACCAATCCCATCGGTAGTCCGTAAACTGCCAGCATCCGAATGCCCATCACCCGCCCACGCATTTCAAATTTGGTGAACGTCATCAGCACCACCGACATCGAAACCATACAGAAGCTTATCGATGCTCCTATCAGCGCCAACAACAGTAGCCCGAGAGGATCTGAATCGGTCTGGGCGAACAAAATCAGCAGTATGTACCAAACGGCCATTGTGAGCATCATGAACCGCTCAGGGCGGCGCGAATTGGCGACTACCGCCATCAACATCGATCCTAGCAACGCACCTATAGCGAACACCGCAACCATCAGCGCCAGTCCGTTTTCATCGTGCTTATAAACGTCTCTGGCAACCACTGGAAGTAGCCCGTTCGTAAGTGGAAACGCCGTTGCATTTACTAGGAACGCAAGGAACATGATCGGCTGAATAACCGACGAATCGACCATGTACCTCAATCCCTGCTTCATATCGGTAATAGGGTTAGCGCGCTTGACAGGAATGCTCGATCGGACTGTGCTGATCCCAAGACCCACCAACACGCTCAACGTGTAGAAAATCGTAACGCCAACATACGCCCATCCGAGTCCCAGTTTCGACAATAACGTCGCACCTAACAACGCCCCAACGATACGGGCAGTATCTTGAGTTGTTCTCGCTAAACCTGACGCATTCATCAACAGGTTTCGCGGGACAGTATCAGCGATTAGCGACTGCCTAAGAACGTTGTCGGCGGGCCTTAACATTCCGCTAATGCTGGCTATCGCAAACACGTGCCATGGCTGAATCAAATCGGTTACAGCCAATATCAAAAGTGCCAGCGCTGAAAGTCCAGCACCTGTGCGAAGCACTATTAACATCAACTTACGACTCATACGGTCGGCGATAACACCAACAACTGGCGCAGTAAGCGTTCCCGAGAATCGCAACGCACCAAGCAGTCCAACTAATAGAGGAGAATCGGTTGCGACAAGGATGTACCAGCCAAGGATCAGAGTTTCCATCTCCGACCCCCAAGTCGTCATCGCATCTGCCGACCATTGGAATCGAAAACTTCGGATCTTGAATGCAGCGAACGGACTAACTTTTGTGTTCGGATCTTGAGTTACCGAAGTTGGACGTTGCTCAGTGCTCAAATTATTCGCAACATAGGTTTGTGGAAGGCCCAGCGGAACTCCCAAATGTATGAACAACGAACTTCGTCAGCTACCATCGATCCGTGAATAATCCCATCTGCAACGCGAAAGTCATCTTATTCGCCCTAGTGACGGCGGCAAGTATCGCACTAATTGCCGCATGTTCGACGGGCGAACAAGCCTCCCCGACCCCAACAGCGGTAGCTCTACCATCCCCGGGGGCATTTATCGATTCAGCCGATTGCAGCGATCTTGTGTTTGAACATCTAGGTCAATTAGAGGTGACCGTAAGCTTCGGCGATCTAGATCTGCGAGTCATCGTTGAAATCGCCGACGAACCAGCCGAACGCGCACAGGGCCTGATGTGTCGAGAATCAATTCCAAATGGCACAGGAATGTTGTTCTACTACCCAGGGCCAAAAACAACTGGGTTCTGGATGCACAACACCTACGTGCCAATCGACATCCTTCACATCGACCGTTCCCACAATATCGTCGATAAAATCACGATGACGGCTTGCCCTCGTGTCGGGTTAAGCGACGATGACTGGCAAGTGAAGTGCGCCACTGAATCAAACGACTACGTGCCCAATGGCGAATGGTTCACTGCACTAGAACTGCCAGCAGGCTGGCTTGAATCGAACGGTATTGCAGATGCCGATATGGATGACGTGAAGGTCAACTGGATAACATTGGCCAATTAGATTTCAAGTTCGGATGAAGCAACTAGAACGAATAAGGAAACGCACGAGAATTGGCTAACAGTAAGCAAAAAGCACTTCTGGCAGTAATCGATGGTCTCGGTTTCAACCGAGGACGATCAAAATCGGTTGTTGAAGCCGCTTGGTCACAACTCGACCAGAGCGATAAAGAACTAATCGTGTCGGCCGCAGAACGCATTGGACAGGACTCCGTTTGGGCGAAAAATTTACTGTACCCAGTTCATGTCGAATCGCTCGACGCCGACACGCCAACGCGTGACGCACTCACGTGGATAGGCGATCTTCAAACTTGCCGTGGATTCCTGAATGCTGGCCTGACCGAACGCATCGATTCTCTTGTCGAATCCGTAGCCGACGAACAACGATACGTTCCGTGGGCCTCGGCTGCTCGCAATCTTTCGTCGTTGCGAAACACCAATCTCACGATACCTACCAGCGCGTCGGGTATCTGGGCCGGATTCGAGGATCTCGACCCCGCAGTTCAAGGCAATTCCGAAACCGGTCATCAACAGATCGGCAACACGCAACTCGCACCTCAACTCCCACTAGAGATCACCAACTCTATCAACACAGGCGAGTTCTTCGATAACCCAGCTTTCAACAGGACGATAACCGGTGCCAAAGAACGTGGATCGACGATCAATTTTTGCTTTCTACTCTCAGGAGTCGGTGGCGGCGACGGACGCGTTCACAGCGCATGGAATCACCTCGAAGCGCTCTTAGAGTTAGTCTTCATCCGGCATGGAATCTCGCCTAAGAAAGTCCAAATACAAGCGATTCTCGATGGTCGTGATTCAGCCGGTAATAGTTCTATCGTCGCCGTAAACGGCTCTGGTGACTTCGTTGGGCAGCTTCAAACGCTTCTATCGAAATACGACGCCGAATCGTCATTAGCTTGGCTCGTTGGTCGCTCGACCGCCATGGACCGCGACTATAGAGAAGCAGCGGCCAAAGCCGACTTCGATCTGTTGATTGGCAATGCAGGTGAACAAGTCGCCAACATCGCAGCGGCTCGATCGATCATCTCCTCAACCCATGATTCAGGCAAGACCGATCAGGACATCCCACCGATTGCCGTTCTCAAAGCCGACGGATCAGTGCCATCTATCGCAGTCAATGATGCGTTTATTGATCTCAATTTCCGTTCCGATCGACAACGATCAAAAATCGGTGTCCTCGCGGGCGCACGCGAGTTCCTAGAATCTGAAGGCGACTCACGCGGGCGAAAGTGGAGCGGCTCGTGGATCGACCACAATCTAAATTTAGACATTTGCGCAATCGCCGAATACCACCCTATATTCGAGTCTGAATACGGTGTATCAGTCGCATACCAAACCGAGCCTCACTCGGAGAATTTTCTTGCTCAATGGCCGGAGATCGTAGGCGAAGATGAATACACACTTGTTGCTGAAAGCGTGAAGTCATCCCACATGGGCTACTTCTTCCGAGGTCGGCGTGAAGACCCAGTGAACGGTGCAAATGAAACTCGATTCGTGACGCCGTCTCACGGCGAAAAGGACGGTGTGCTGACCGATACTGACTTCTACCTTCACCCCGGCATGCGAGCAAAGGAAGTCACAGCCGATGTAGTAACAGCAATTGAGAGAGGCGCATCACGCCTGATCTGCTGCAACATTGCTGCCCCCGACATGGTGGGGCACCTTCTACCAGCGCGCTATGAAGAAGCCAAAGCCGCCTACCGGGCTGCAGCCGAGGCTCTTGTCGAAATGGCGGACGTTGCTAAAAAAGCCGGAATTTACATGGTGATTACGTCTGACCACGGCAATATCGAAGACGACACTTCTGCTCACTCGATTAACGATGTACTGACGACGATCATTCGAACCGACGGTGCTGAATTGGTCGTCGGCATACCGGATTATCAGGCGAGACTCTTCGATGTAGCCCCTACCGTGCTAGAACTCATAGGTGGGTCTCAAGCACTAGAAGACACCACAGGGTCGGCTCTCCACGAACGTTTCGTGGGCAGGCGGTTGGTCGCTACCAGGTGAAATAACCCCGCTCTGTTCGATACAAAACTCGGTCTAGCTTGGGCGCTGACTCACAAGATGGGTGCCCGCCACTTGACTGGGTGTCGGGACATGGTAACTTCTGGTGTATCGGTCTTCCGAAAGACCTACACAAAGAGGGTTCGAAATCAGGTGAAAGCGACGATTAAATGATCGGCGCAATCGGAAATATGGGCTAGACATCTCCCCTGCCCACAAGGCAAAGTCCTAGACCAAAGTTCAAGAGGTCATTCAGTCGCTCAGACGCGAGAAAGCCTCCTGTGGGTGCATGAGGCTTTCTTTTTTAACGCATATCAAGAGTGATAACGTCATCCTGAATTAGATTCAGGATATCGAACTTTCGAAACCTCGCACCTACCAGGCGATCTCGCCACCATCGATAACAAGTTCCGTGCCCGTCACCCATCCCGCTTCGTCGGAAGCTAAATAGAGAATCCCATACGCAATATCTATCGGCAATCCGAGTCGTCCCATCGGCGTCATCGCCAATCGAGCGTCACGTATTTCTTTTTGAGAATGAATATCCAGAGTCATTGGCGTATCTGTAAAGCCGGGATGAACCGAGTTCACACGAATGTTGTCTGGAGCGTACTGAACCGCAGCCGCCTTACTGAATGTCCGCGCCGCACCTTTTGACGCGTGGTACGCCGCACCCATAGGCGATCCAACAATCCCGAAGATCGACGAAACGTTCACCACCGACCCGCCGCCGTTCTTCCTCATCGCTGGAATAGCCGTCTTAGTCCCAAGCATGACAGCAGTAGAGTTCACTGCGAAAACAGCGTCCCAATTCTGGACGATCGTATCTTCGACAGTCGCCCTACCTTTCGCCCCCGACATCCCGGCGTTATTGACCAAGATATCGAGCCGTCCCCATTTCGCGATCGTCTCTTCGACAACCTCGACCCACTGACTCTCTTGAGTGACGTCGAGCTTGCGGTACATCGCAACTTCGCCATTCTGGTTCAGTTCAGCTTCGAGCGCATTACCTTTAGCATCGTCGATATCAGCGATCACTACGCGAGCGCCTTGCTCGACGAACAAACAGGAAGTAGATTCTCCGATCCCCGATGCTCCACCTGTAACGATGACCGTTTTTCCTTCGAGACGATTACCTGCGGACATTTTTAATTCCTTTTCGGATGCTTCGTAAGTTGCTCACAATAAGTCCCTTCTCCCTGGGGAGAAGGTTAGGTTGAGGGTAAAATGTTCGTTAGGATACGAATACGATCCCAACTTCCTTTTTGTGCCGCATTCAACGAAACACGCTCAGCTGATTACGTTGTTCTTCAATGAATCTGGATTTATTTCTAGTCCGAGTCCGGGTCGATCCGCAAATGGTTTCCAAGTACCGTCATCACCGTACGGTGGCACCTCCGTCCACCAAACATTCTGGCTGTGCTCGTCTGCTCCGAGAACTTCAACGACCTTGAGATTTGGAGTAGCCATCGCACAGTGCAAGTGAACCAGCGATACGGCATGAGGGGCAACAGGCAAGTTAAACGCGTCGGCCATGGCAGCAACTTTCATCCATTCAGCAATACCCGTAACCCGGTGGACGTCTGGCTGAACGATATCCACACCACCCGCCATCAGTAGATCCTTGAAACCATACTTGGTGTACTCATGTTCGCCTGTA
>Ga0008649_10002629_pt1 | contig 12921 bp, 7 predicted proteins | sample SaaInlV_130m_DNA_2_FD_66601 | JGI IMG/M metagenome (GOLD analysis project Ga0008649, IMG submission 66601) | Marine microbial communities from expanding oxygen minimum zones in the Saanich Inlet - SI037_S2LV_130m_DNA | ecosystem: Environmental > Aquatic > Marine > Intertidal zone ... | reverse complement strand
GATTAGATATGAAACAAAAAAGCCTAATCGTTAGACAAGGCTTTTCTGAAGAGGAAAGTGGGTTCCTCGAGTGTCGGGGTAGAGAGATTCGAACTCCCGATCTCCTGCTCCCAAAGCAGGGATTGGTCTACCCTAAGTTCTTCTATTAGGCAAGATAAGGATCAGGTACCATCCTTGTGTCCCTTAAAACCGTGTCCCTTTTTACCAATTTGACTGCTTCTTGTTCTTTTGAAGCCAACGTGGGAAAGTCCTGGGAGACACGTTTGAGGTTTATATTGCTGTAGCACTCGGTCGTGGTCACACTTGAGTGCCCCATCAAGAGTTTTAACTCATAGATGGAAACACCTTTAATGAGACTGCGAACCGCAAAGGTATGCCTTAGTGAATGGAAGTTCTTCTTCTCATCAGCACCGATATTACGCAGTGCCTGTTTGAACTTCTTGCTGATATGACCGAAGGGTGTTTTGAGCCTTGATCCATAGCCACTGCTTACCCATTCCATGAGTTCTGCATAGACCATGAGTAACCTGTCATCAAGTTCAATGTGACGTTCCGAATGGGTCTTGGACTCGCAGGGAATGTCCAACCACCGACCACTGAGTTCGGCAATGGATGTCTCCCTCAAACGAAGACCTGTCTCACGATAGAAAAAGAATAGACGCTTATAGAGATCATCCAATCCTTCAAGTTCCTTGATGGACTGAAACTCACTGTCCGTGATGTACTTGGGCTCTCTATTATCCACCCTTCTCTGCTCTATGAGTGGCACCTTGTTCAGCATACCGATCTTTTGATAGTATCTGAACATGGTACTTATTGTCCTAAGGTGTATGTTGATGGTCGTGATGCTCAGTCCCCGTGCTTTCAGGTAACCAATGAACAATAGGATATGATCAGTATCAACCTTTTCAAGTGGCAGGTTGGCACCTACACTCCTCAAGAAATGATCGATTCCTCCATTGTTCAATTCCATCGTTTTAGGTCTCAGTCCAAGTTTACTCCTATGATCTCCATACTGCTTCACGGCATCTAACAGGGTAAACCGTTTTACGGTTGTGTACTTGGAATCAGTGAGCCAGGGGAATGAAAAGACCATCCCCTCCTTGATGTCCGCTACGACTTTGTTTACTTGAGATAAACGTTCCATTGCTTCCACCTTTGACGGTGTTCTCAAAGGGATCATCTTCTCTTTTTGATATGGGTCATTCTTCTCATACCATCTCACTCTTGCATACCACAGTTTTCTGCGTTTTCTAAGTGTAGCCATAACTAACTCCTTACGCAGATGTTTGTAATTAAGTACAAGGAATGTAATGCCAACATCTGATTAATCATCGTATATTTGTTTTACAATAAAAAAGACCCTAACCATCCAAACACCCAAGATAAGCCAACAACTGAATAAACTTAAAGTCTCCCTGGTTGGCCTTCTCCCATATCTTCTTTAGTACACCTTCACGATATGTATGCCCCATAGGCTTATTTAGCCAATCGTAAACTTCTTCCCCTCCAATCGAATTTAATCTATCGGCAAGTTTCTTATATTTATGTGGTTTGCCTAAAGGGTTACCACTGACTCCTTTTGGGTATGGCTTTAGGTTCTTCAGTGAATTTGGATGTTCTCCACGGACGTAATCAGAATCACTGAATGCAGAGAAATTCTCATCATTTTTGTCAAGTTTTGACAAGTGGTCTGAATCTTCATTTTTACTCATTTATGTTACCTTTAGTTTTTAGTTATTAATAGACTCATAGTAAACACTGCTTATGGTAATAACTTAGATACCCTAATAGAGTAGGGACTTAAACACCCCAAAAACATTAGTTACTCCCTTACTCATTAGGGGGGTTAACACTGATAGGGTCTAATCCTTTAGGGGGGTTAGTACCATTAAGGGTCTTATTCTTTAGGGTGTTATTTATCTTTTTGAATCTTGTCTCCCTGCCTACAGCATAATCCTTAACCTTGGGTATTTCGTGTTCCCAATTCTCATTAGGAAACCGTTTCCATCTCATTTTATGATGGAATACACCATCTACCCAGAGCAGTTTGTACTTATTCATATCACCTCTTGCCATCCCACCACGATACGTCACCTTTATAAATCCTAATCTGATCAATTGATTACGGGCATTGATATAGGTCTGTGATGCACCCAATTTGTTCGCCTTGAACTCAGCTTCACTAAATGATATTTCACCATTATTTGTAAAGACTTGTTTTTTCTTTTTACCGTTCCACCTTAACTCTGCATGGAAACACATCATCAGGTTTACTGCAGATTTGGGTAGAGCCTGATAGGCTTCAGACCAAAACAGTCTTTCATGCATAGAGAAATAGAACCGCTTACTTGCAATGGGCTTCATCTCTAGAAACCATAGACTAGGCTTAGTATTGTAGACCGCTTTTCATTATCAAAAGGGCAGATCATCATCACAACGGGAATCACAAGAAAGTCTAGTGAACTTCTCTACAGCTACCAATTTTTCAATCGTGTTATCCAGAATGCATCTAGATTTCTCTAAGTTTATTGGTTTAGTAGAAAATTCTTCATTTATAATCTTATGAACTAATTGCATACCCTCTGTTACTGTTTTAAGAATTGTCTTATTATACCATTCATTAAAAACATTTCTATTATCAGTTTTTTCGGTTTTCTGTATTGATGCTGATCTATTTGGATTTTTCATTTTTACTCCTGTTTCTTTTATTATTAGTTGGACCATTGTTTAATGCTCATTAGTTGAGCAGTCCCGATCCAGTTTTATTTCATTGTTTTTCATTATAAACCCCCATTAGGCTCAACATTATCACCATAAAACCGTTTAAGCGTATCAACTACTGCCTTATTAGGTCTGCGACCAAAACGATAGGCATAGATGGGGCAATTGATAATTGTGCACTCCCGTACTTCTTTGGGCGACCAATAGGAACAATCGAGACATTTCTTACGGATTGCCTTTACTGGGGTGTCGTAAAGTTTAGTCATTGAGCCATTTCCTAACTGCCGACTCTTGGAAAAGCAGTTTACCGAGCCGCCTACTGCATTTGAGTTCACCTCTTGCCACAGCTCTACGAATCGTAGATGGGCTGAGAGAAACAAGTGCTGAGACTTGGTTTATGCTTAGGAATTTATTTGGGAAGTTGCCATCGAGTTTCTTTTCAATTCTCTCGAGTTGTTCCCTTATTGGGAGAAGGTCTGTGGTTATCATTTTGACTCCTTTGGTATGCTTTGTTAACCGTTTGCGGAGTCGAAATTGTGGGTCTGACAACCCTAATTAGTGTATAGGAAATAGTGTACATTTTGGGTTACCGACGAGAAAAGTAGATACTTTACCCAAAAAGGTTATTATTTAAACTTGGAAGGCTCTCTTAATGAGTAATATGATTTATTATTTACAATCTCGCTTTTGAAAAATTCCTTAGAATCACGAGTTTTGAAAATCTTACTGATATGATTATAAGAGTTAGGCAATCCTTCGATACTAAGAAGAATATCTTGGTGTTTCATTTCACCCTTTTTCTGTAAATACCTAACGACTTCTTTTGCCCATTTTGATAAGAAATCTGGTATTCCGTTATCTTTTGATTCCGTATCTATGCCTTTTGAATCAAACCACTCTAAAAACTTTATATTAGGTTCAAACCACATATTGGTTTTATCCCACGCACCTTTCTTAATTGCACTTTGAACTTTGGATTGGATGTATTTGAATATTTCTTTATTTAAGTATTCAACAAAGTCATCATTACTTATTTCAAGAAACGTTTGATAAAGTTTTTGTTCATCAATGTAAAGGGAAGATGGATCTCTTAATTGACTGCTTCTCGAATTTTTATCCCTTGATAATTTTTGGATACAAGCGACTGCCCATAACGGATGTGCACTAATAGGAATCGTTGGCTTTTCATACCCAACATCTGAAGGCGTGTGAACTTTCCCATCAATTGGTAATTTTGAAAAAAATTCTTCACGGTTGGCATCCGCTTCATTATTGTATTGTTGTATTACCTTATTAATCCGCTTGAGTTCTTTGACCCGTTCTTTTTCACTACTCCATTCAAGGATATGTTTCTTGTTATCTCTTGGGTCATCAAATCCTAATAACGGACTGCGATAGTAATCCATTACAAAATCAATAGGTCTAAGTTCAGTAATTCTTTCTTCTTCTAAGGGGCTGCTAGAGAGTTGTTCGGTAAATTGTTTTATTATGGAATGGGTGTCCATATAATTTTCTCTTTTATATCTATACCTGCTCAACTAATGGCAAATAAAACCACCCGCGTTCTTTTACTTCTGGACAAAGTCTATCATAAAATTCAGGGCTGTTAGTTTTAAAATATTCACCACATTGATATCTCATAATATTAGATACCCTAAATGAACCACTATTATTCACTAAACCTTGATTTGCTCTTTTGAGTTTTGTTATTTCATTAGAATCATAGATTAGCATTCCATTTTTGATATTTATTTTTTGGTGAAGATGTACATTATTTTCAATAAAATTTTGAAGGTTATAATCCCTTCCTGGCCAAGAAACGAAAAATTCACCCGGTTCTCCTTTTAGTGAAAATTGTACACCATTGTTTGGGGTAACAAAGTTTCTACCATTATACCAAGATTTTTCCCTATCATCAAAAGCCATAAATAACTTGTTTTTTGCTCTGGTGATTGCGACAAAATACAGCCTGGCTTCTTCTGCTGAGTGATCTGATAATCCGATATTATTTCCTCTAAATGGAAAAGAGTTTTTTGATGGCATTAAAAAAACAGTATCAAATTCCAAACCTTTAACTTTGTGGATTGTGGATATTTTTATTTTAGTATCAATTTTCTGCCCAATTTTTGCAGTTAATCTATCTACATCTGAATTTTTCATCTCACATATAAAATTCTTAATATCTCGAACCTTAGGCCTTCCAACTTCCTGTTTTACTAGTTTAAATATTTTATCCAAATATTCTTTCCCAATTTCATGTTGTGCGTGTTTTTTGTCTAAATACTCATCGATGATCTCTTCCCAAACGTATTGTTCAATGAAGTCATACTCATTACGTTTTTCAAAAATATCCAACAGCGCGCCAGTATCACGCCGTTGATAAAGCGATAAATCAAAAGATCCTAGCAATTCCATTCCATCTTCATTTATTATGTTATTTTTCATTAAATCTTCAAAGACATATCTACATTCACTATTTGAACGACATAATACTGCAATATTTTCATCTTTATCTAATTCATCTTTTAATAGCTCGTGAAATTCATCTATTAAGAATTGTTTTTCTGCTCCTACTTTTTTTCTGAACGGCTGTAATGATTCACTCTTCATCCGATCAATATGGATTTGATTACCAGCCTTAGAAATAAATGAATTCGCTCTTGAGATAATATTAATTGTAGATCTATAGTTTAAATTGAGTTCTATGATGTCGGGATTAAAATGGTTCTCAAAATGACTAAAATATTGTACTGCATGTAATGGATATTGATTTTTATTATTTCGTTGCCCCCATTGAATACGATTCCACATAAGAATATCTTGATCATCATCACCGATAACCATTCCGCCACCACGAGAGTTCTCATTCCCTCCACAATATCGAATAATATTTTCTATTACTTTATAAAAATCTTCATTCATATCTTGAAATTCGTCTATAAGAATAGCTTTATAAGTTGATGCAACTTGGGAAGCAAATTTTGCATCATTCATATTTTCCGCTAAGGTATGCAGTGTATCATTTATTGCATCGTCTTCAAATACATCTTCAGAAGGAACATGCTGTAGAGCAAAACTGTGGAAAGTATAGACCTTTAGTTTATCTGCATAACTACCGTATCCTATATCTCTGAATAATTTTGCAATACGATCTTTAATTTCAAAAACTACTGCCCTGTTAAATGCCAAAACTAATATTTCTGATGGATCTAATTTTTGAATATGAATTAAATGGGCACATCTCATCATCAAAACATGTGTTTTACCTGACCCTGGACCCGCATTGACTAAGATATTCTTATCAAATCTGGTTTCAACAATTTTTCTTTGATTTGGGTTAAGATCTTTCATCTCTTTTGTGAATCTTTCTCGTCTTACTTTACCCAAAAGTTCACTTAAAAGATAATTGCCATCAAAAAACTCATCTGGGATATTTCCAATGGTATCTTCTAATAGTTTTTGGAGACTTTTTAAATTTTTTATTTCAAAATATTTATCTATAAAGTCTCTTCGATTTTCCTCTGGCATTGCCAGAAGTAAGATCATACTTTGTGCTCTTAATTGTTGCAACTCATTCTTTTCTTCCATCTCTCGATAAATCTTTTGGATCCTAGATTTACTTTTCCCAGTAATATCGAATTCTTCAAGTTTTTGGTTTGTTTCAAATGAAATGACTGTTACCCAATCATCAATAGTGTTATTAAAAGCAAAAAACCCCGAACTCTCCACAAGTTTTATTACTTGTATAATTCTACTAAATGAAAGACCTTCATCTTCAAAATGAAGAAATAATTCTTCTAATTTTATATCAAATGAATCATTATCACCATCTTGTGACTCTCGTTCATGTACGCTTTCAAATAAATCATGCATTCTACGAATTTTATTAACAATGTCATCTAATCTTGATTTCACCTTATATCCAACAGATTGTGATATCAGATAAGAATATGTTGCTTCACCATTAGAATTTATCTGCTCATCAATCTCAATATTGGCATACCTGAATATTCGCAGCGAAGTATTTATAACTCTAATTACTTCTCTATTTATTTTTCTAAAATCATATTTTGACAATTCTTTTTGTATTGCAGATTTTAATAATAGCTCTCTGTACCAATTTTTTAAATCTTCTTCATATTTTTTTCTTTTAAAAGTATAAACTTTTCCAAATGGGATATCTAAAATAATTTCTAAGCTATGGTTTAATAATTTGAAAAATGAATCGTCGCTTTTGCCATGTTGCACAGAAATATTAAAATTTTTCACTACATGCGCTGCACCACTTTTACCTAAATCCATTAGAGCAGTAAATACATCATCCCTAGTCAATCCTCCAGATTCTGCCATTAACTTTTGCATTGAAATATTTAACTGAATTTCATTATTTGAGAATTCAATTGCTTCATCACTATCATCTTCGGACCAATTAATTAAGGATACAACACCTCCTAATACACTTTTAATAACTCGATTAAATATAGATTCTCCAACTATCTGAGATTTTTTTGTTTCTACTATATTTTTAAAATTATCGAAAAGACCTTCACTACTTTTAATATTATTTAACAATGCAAGTCCAACTTTTGATGAAGATGATTCTTCTCCCGAAATACTTTCCAATAATTCCCGATTTATTTTTAAAATAAGCACTGGTGGATGCCGTCCTTCAATTTTTAGCACATTCATTCTCTCAAGCCAAAATAAAATCCTTGTGACTTGGGATTCATTGAATTCTTTATCCTGCTGAATTTTGATTTTGCTTTCAACGTAGCAAATAGATCTGTTTACTTGATCAAAAGAAACTGCCTTAGGCTTTATATATTCAAAAAACTCATCTAAGTCTAAGTGACTTATAGCCTCATTGTGCAGTAATGACAAATTATTATCAATATTACCTTGATTAAAAAGTACTGTCCCTTCAACTTGTTTTATTTTTCTACGTTTTCTTTCTTCTTCATCTCTACCGATTCTACCAACTTCTTGTAAAAAATCTTCAATATAAGTCGTTGGTCTATGATGTATTGAAGCATGTATGTGAGGTATATCCATCCCCATGCCAAATGCTTTGGTACATACTAATACGTTGATATTCTTTTCTTTAAGTAATTCAACTGATTCAGCTTTAATTGATTCTGGAAGACCCGCATGAAATGGTAAAGAATTCAAATTTTCAATCTTTGAATCTTTATTTGTCGCTGCGTCATTAAGAAATTCACTTATTCTGTGGCAATCTTTACGCCGTCTGACAAATATTATCGCAGCACTTTCACCCAAATCTAGTTTTGATAAGACTTCAATCATCTTATGACCTTTTTCATCCATAGGACTCTCTTCATCTTCCATTAGATCATATGATTTAAGCGAAATATATGATTGAATTGGATGAGGCATATCATCGGGTAAAAGATGGTAATTACTTTTTTTTCCAAGCGCTAATTCACCTTCAAGGTCCAAGCGATTTCGCTCAGTCACCGTAGCCGATGTCAAAAGAAATCTGTGAGGGTTTCCAGAGAAATCATTTTTTTTAAATTTCTCAGCCACATAATTGGATGCATACAAATAGTCCGGCCTAAATTCAAATCCCCATTCGCTTATACAATGCGCTTCATCAAAAACAATAAATTCCAATCCGGAATCCATTTCTCTTCTTCTTTCAAGAACATTGATAAATTTTTCAACTCTGAATCTCTCAGGAGCAATAAACAGTAATTTTATCCTCCCATCTAAAATACCTTGATAAACTTCATAATTAATAAAACTTTCGCGACCACCACTTAAATAATCCACACTCTCATGAAAGTTTTTTTGTCTCAAACCATCTACCTGATCTTTCATTAGAGCACGAAGAGGTGTAATTACGATAGTTAGCCTTTTTGAATAATTTGATCGTAGAAGTGCTGGTAAATGAAAAATAATTGATTTTCCTGCACCTGTTGGTAATCTTAAAATTATATCTTTGTCGCTTTCAATAATTTTCTCGATTGCAGGCTTTTGTGTCCCTTTCCTAAAATCGGCAAATCCCCAATTCTGCTTAAGAAATCTTTTGTATGAATTATAATCTGTTGGAATAGGTTGTTTATTAATCTTTGGAAAACAAACTTTTTTAAAAACCTCATATTTATGATTATCAAGTAGTTCATTTACTCCAAAAAATGGCACTTCTGCTCTTTCCACACCTGTAAAATCAGTTTTTGCATTGGCGAGCAACATTGAATCAATAATAAATACATTAGTATTCATTTGAGTATGGCTATCTAATAATGTACTGACCCATGTATAGAGATTATCATTCACGAGCTTAATTAAATCAAAATTGCTTATAGTGATTTTCTCAAAGATGCCATCAGACGAATTAGGCACTATTTTATAATCAGATACATACCATTCATACATAGGTAATTGATCAATGATTATATTGATTGAAATTTTTAATTCTTTTGCAGCATTTATATAATTAGATAAATGCTGCATCGAACATGCCATGGCCTTAAAACCTTTATTTTTTACATGTTCAAGTTTTCTTAAGGGAGATTCAGAATGATCAGATGAGAATTCTAATTGAACTAGATATTTTTGTAATTGATCTGCTTCTGTACCCCATTTCATTGCTATAATAGTAATTGTATCATCAGAAACTGTATTTACGATGTTAATTGATCTTTCTATTACATCAGATAAATATAATATTCTGTTTTTTGTACTGTGTGAGACAAATATTCTATCAAGTGCAAGATTGCTTGTATCGCCATCGATCCATGAAGGTATATAAATGCTGAGAGTTTGATTTTGATCTTGCGTTGGATATTCATCTATTTGATTTAACCAATCAGGAAATGGAGGTAGAAAACTCCAATGAGAAACCATGTCTTTTAAACCAGGAATTTCATAAAAAATCCAAGACATGATGTCGCTATTATTTATCCTGAATAGGCTTTGACCTTTTATCTGTTCAATTATATCGGGATACTGTTTCTCAATATCTTTTTCTTTAATTTCTTTTTTTTCTGTATTACTCCAATAAAGTAAAAGTTCTTTTTTATCAAACACAGTTATCTGCTTTTTTGACAGTACTTTATTCCGTGCTTGATTACCCAACTTTAAAATGTCATTTATTAAATGGCAGTCTACAGTATTAGAATGGTCTATTCTCTTCTTGGTATTTACATGAAGTCTAATAATTTCAGATTTAATCTTATCATTCGAGATAAGCCAGCTAGGAATCATTGAAAGAAAAATTTGTACGTTATTCTTCGAAGCATTGTATAAATTGATAGAAATCAATTTTAAAAAGATATTATTACAATCTTCAGCAATCGTCTTAATAGTAACATAATCAAGGATTGGATTAGCTGCTCTTGTTGAACTATCGAAAATTTTGATATTTAAATTTTTATTCCACCCCATTTGATTAAGTTGAGGTTCGGTAAGAATTATTATGTTATCCCCTCCAAAATCCTCAGAAAATGTATCTAAACCGAAATCCGTCACAATATCCAATATCGCATCTGGATTTAAAAATATGAACTCAATTAGCTTAAAAGTATCAAATTGTTCAGAATCACCAGAGAATAAGATTGTATTGAGCTTAGCTAATTGATTTGTGAAAAGTTGGTAAGTTACTTTTGCATCTGAATCAGCTTGATGAGCATTATTTTCATTAATTAGAGCATGTGTTTGTTTCCAAGGTTCCAATAACCATGAAATAATTAATGTATCCCAATAGTTGTTTTTATCTGATAATTTAATTTTCTTATTCTTAAGAATTGGTAGATCCCAAGCATTGATATTATGTCCAATCACTATGTCTCTATCCTTATCTATAGTGGATGATGTGATTGAATCTTGTAATTGCTTTGTTTTTATTCCCTTTTGTTCAACTAAGATTCCTTTGTCATCAGTACAATACCACCCATATTGAAAAATAGATTTACCATCAGTTTCAAGATCAATCGCAATAGATCGTTTACTAATTATTTTTCTTTGGATTGTTTTTTTATACTTGGTTGTGAGATAATTATCAACCTTACTTAAATCTATTGATAAAAAGATTGATTCATTCCAATGCTTGGGATGAAAATATTTAGACGATATTTCTTTTTCATCTTCCTCAAACCAATATGAATTGCATGTAGAAGTAAAAAGGATTTCAATATCTTTTAGACTTTCGCATTCACCTATTTTATTTCCTAGAGCTTGTTCAATAACAGAATCTCTAATTAAATGAGATTTGGGTGTTGTATTTGCACGTTTTTCCCATAATTTAACGTACCATTCTGCTTTCAGGAAAAAAATGAACTGTTCGATGTTTAGATCATCAAAGTAATCCTTTCTAATATTATCAATTGAATATTCAGATATTCCCTTATCATCAGGTATTTTTAATTCTGTGAGCAAAACCCACTGTATCACAACATTTTCCCACTTTGGCTTTTTATTATTATATGCAAATGGGCTGCCACCTATAATGAAAGCGCATTCTTTGCCATCTAATACTTTCATATTATCTACTCTAGCACCTACATTATTTGATATATGAGCAAAATAGTCTTCATCTACTGAGTTTGCAATAAATGAGAATCCGTTCTCATTACCCCTTATGAATCTTCCATTAAATGGGAAATTGAGAATATTCTTTTTACCTAATCGTTTTTGCCCTTTATGTTTGTTTGTTTTTTGATTGGGCCGTTTATTAGGTTTTGATTTTGAGGAATCACCAAAATGGTCCTTTAACATTTTCAAATGCTGATCATTAAGTTTGTTTTGGCTCGACATTAATTAGTATTGATCTTTTATATTACTTATTTATTAGATAATGAAATTAATACAATCCCACAAACAAAAAACCCCACGAATGTGGGGCTTGGTGGTTAATGGTTGGTGTTATAAACCCAATAATTCTTTCTTCTTGGCATCAAAATCTTCCTGAGTGATTAATCCATCATCCAACATTTCTTTATATTTTTTCAGTTCTGATTTGATATCCACCTGTTTAGGCTGACTTTGTTCTTGTTGTTTCTCTTGCGGAGCCGCTTCTTTAGTTGTTTGCACGCTCTTTATGTCTACAAGTGGATCATCACCTTCGAAAATACCAGTATAAAAATTGTCTAGTATATTAATATCCTTTTCTTCTAGTGCAAATTCCACCTTGATCGATCTTCCACTAACCTGTATTTCAACCTTTGTAGATTTTGCAATCGACTTATAATCATTAATTGGAATGAAATAATATAAATTTTCATCGACTTTTCCACCACCATGGACATCACTAGTCTTACCTTCTGGGGGAAATGTATAATTAGTATCATCAGCCATAAATATTAAATTCCCATTCTCAAAGAAAATCCAATCATTTCCAGTATAATGCAGATCAATAACCAATGACCCCATATTTGGAGTTTCTACATACCTAGGGGTTAATGTTAAATATTGAACTGCCGAACTGACAACATCAAGGATATTAGTATAACTTTTCATTGCAGTAGATATTCCTGCAAAAAGATCCGTCATATCATGCCTAATTGAATTATTTGAAGTAATCGTTTTCTTATTATTAAATTTATCATAATCAATTTTTAAACTTTCTTTTACTGCTTTGGGAGCAGCTTTCTTTTTGGCTTTGGGAGCAGCTTTCTTTTTGGCTTTGGCAGCAGCTTTCTTTTTGGATTGTTCTATCTTCTTTAAATCAATTTTTGAAGCATCAAAAAGCTCAGGTTTTTCTGATACAAGTTTTTCGTATTCAGATAATATTTTACCCTTTTCATTTAATACTCTTTTTAAATCTTTTTTATCAGTGAGATCATAGTCACTCATCTCTAGAATGGTTACAAGCATATCTCCACATAATTCTAAAATAGTAAAGCCTTTACTTATAGTTAATATTTGGTTTTTAGGTGTTGCGTCAACACCGGTAAGACTACAACTTGATTTTCCAAAATTGAGATAATCGAGATCATTAAATATCTCACCTGATGGAAGGTGAATATTATGACCACCATTATGATCTTCAGAAATTACATCATCTGATAATGGAAATTTCATTTCAAACTTGCTTTTACCTAATTGACTAATATCGACTTTTGAAGCATCAAAAAGCTCAGGTTTCTCTTCAAGTAAACGGAAGTAATTTTCAAGAATATAATCTTTGTCTCCTTTAATTTTTTTTAATTCTTTTTTGTTTCTAAAATCATATTTATC
>Ga0008649_10002572_pt1 | contig 13126 bp, 8 predicted proteins | sample SaaInlV_130m_DNA_2_FD_66601 | JGI IMG/M metagenome (GOLD analysis project Ga0008649, IMG submission 66601) | Marine microbial communities from expanding oxygen minimum zones in the Saanich Inlet - SI037_S2LV_130m_DNA | ecosystem: Environmental > Aquatic > Marine > Intertidal zone ... | reverse complement strand
AACCTCTGGCACCACTAAGTGCCAGAGGAATCAATTCTGTTTATTAATTATTTACTTCAAATGTGTAATCATATGAGTGATGCCATGTTACTTCTGGATTGTAAGCATCAAGATCGTCATGAATAATGCGGTTAGCACCAAAAAGAATACTTTTTGCATTTGTATATCCAAGTACTTGTAAGTAAGAAACAACGAAAGATGAAGTTTGACCTGTGAAGCAGTAAATATATGTGTCTTCTTCAACAGGAAGAGCATTAATGTTGTCAAAATTAATTGGCTTAAACTGATAAGCACCAACGAAATGTCCTAATCCAATGTACTCCTCATCATTTTTCCAGAAATTGTAAGTATTATAGGCTGTAGGGTTAGCTAATATATCATCAGATATTAATCCCCATTCACCAGCAGCAAGCATAGTGTTAATATTAGCAGCAAGAATTTCTACTGGGTCAGTTGATGTTGTTTCCCATTGAGGAAGTTCATTTGTTGGGAGTTCAGGGCCATCTGTTGTAACCCAATTTGGATTACTAACTCCAAAGTTATTAACTTTACCTGTCCAAAGATCAAATGCTGTGTTCCAGTAAGACATTCCAAATTTCATAACTTTAGCTTGAAAACCTGATAGTCTCAATGCCATTGCACCACGTCCGGCAGTTTGACCAGTTTTACAAACAACAAGAATAGGTTTATCTGAATAATCAGCAGCTGTAGTCACAATATCAGTTAGAGCTACATTGATAGCACCTTTAATATGACCATTATTGAAATCACTTTCTCCTCTAATATCAAAAACATGATAATCAGGAATTGTACATTCGTTTTCAACATCAACAATACCGCTACCATCTACCATAGGGGCAGGAGCAACAACCCAACCATCTGCTAATATTGTTCCAATTTCAAGGTTTTGATCCACAAGGTAGTTCTTTAGAGTTGTAAAATTTCCCTTGTCAGCAGGTGTAATATCATCATTGTCATCTTTACAACCTGTTAATACGAATGCTGGAATCAGCATCACTACTAGAAAATAACTAAATAATTTTTTCATTTTTAAAAATTTAAGTGTTACAATTAAAATTCAATTTTAGTTAATGTTAATTTATTAACAAATGTAGGTTGTACATATGCACATATTTACATGGGAACATTGTAATTGGTCGTAACAAAAACTGTAATTTGACATAAAAATTTATGACGGACACCGAAAATTTGCTAGAATTTGTACATTTGCATGAAAATATTGTGGAAATGAGTAAGGTTGTTGATTTACCGGCAAGTTGTATTGTAGAGAACATACAATCTGAGTGTTTTAGCGTCTTGACGGATGAGGAAAAAGATCTGCTGGAAAAGAACACCATAAATATTGAATATAAGAAGGGAGAGGTTATTGCTAAGCAAGGAACCTTTGCTTCACATGTTATTTTTCTAAAATCAGGCTTGGTTAAAGTCTATATTGGAGGTCAGTCGAAAGATTTAATCTTAAAGATGATTCCAGAAGATCATTTCATTGGATTGTCATCCATTTACGATGGTAATAATACTTTTATTTATTCTGCATCAACCTATGTTGATACTGTTGCAAGCTTAATAGATGTGAACTTTTTCAAATCCCTGCTGAGAAAAAACGGGAATTTTGCATATAAAATAGCCAATATCCAAAATGAGAATGCTGCCCAGGTTTATGGTAGGTTTTATTGCTTAACCAGAAAGCAATCAGGTGGTCTAGTTGCTGATTTAATGCTTTGCCTTGCTAATCGTGTGTTCAAATCCGATAAATTTTGTTTACCATTGTCCAGAAGTGACCTTGCGGATTTAACAGGTCTCTCCATTGAAAGCGTTCTCCGAATAATGAAGGATTTCAAGAATGAAGGTCTAATCGAAACAAAGGGTAAGAATATTAAGATTCTAAACGAAGAACAGCTCGATAAGATTTCCAGATTTGGATGAAAAAAAGAGGCCGAAGCATTGCTTCTTCCCAAAACGCATCATTATTTATTTTAAATTCCAATACACCGCGAGGTAGTTTACATTTTCTGGTTTTTTATATGTCAACAGAAAGTGTGATTCGGACATTAAAGAAATTTCAAGAAGATGGATTGATTAAAATTACCGGTAAAACCTTTGAGGTAATCTACGGAGAAGGATTGATGAAAATTTGCCACCTTGGGTAGTTCCCTTGTTTATCTTGATTATATATAAGCCAATGTTATCCATGATATTTTAGTAATTTAGTATTTTCGCGTTTTAACGGTATTCTGTGAACAAGGAAGTACATACACGAAGATACTTTATTAAATCTGCCTTCATTGGGTTGATTGCAGGATCTGCTGTTCTATGGGGTAAGATGGTTAGCAGACAAAAAACCATTATCTCAAAAAAGAAACACTCCATTCCGTACAATCCTAATAAGGAGGTTAGTTTTCATGATGAATTCATTGTTATTAATCAAGATAATAATATTCAGGTATTATCGTCCAGGTGTACTCATCTGGGGTGTAAAATAATCAACGAATCCGAATCAAAGCTTCACTGCCCATGCCATGGTTCTTCATTCGATTTGGATGGAAATGCCTTGGTGGGTCCGGCATTGAGGCCGCTGGAAAAGCTTGATTTTGAAGTTGATAGAAATAGCAGTGTTCTTACTGTTCAAGTATAAATTATAATTGGAAAAGGTAAAAAACATATTTCACAAAGTAACCTATGGGCAGGTATCATTGGCAGCATTCTTGATTTGTGCTCTCACCGGAGTTTTCATAGCCATACCATATGATGTTAATAAGCCTTTACTGTCAATAAGCTCTTTGATGATACTAAATCCAACGGCATCATTCATTAGAAATTTACATTTTTGGAGTGCGCAGATATTCTTAATTGCTACACTAATACATATCTGGGATCATTTTAAAATAACTGCAGATATTAGAATAAAAAAGGGAGTTTGGCTTCGACTTACGATTGGTGTAATAATTCTCTTTTTGGCAATGCTTACGGGGTTTCTTCTCAAGGGTGATGCCGATACGCAGCAGGCATGGCGTATACTTGACAGCCTAATTAAAGAAATTCCCATCCTTGGAAATTTGATGGCTTATTCTCTTCTGGGTAATGAAGATAGTTTGCAATTGGTCTACGTTCATCACATTGCCACATTTACAATATTTCTAGCGGTTATAACCTTTGAGCACTCCAGGAAATTATGGCCCATTTATAATTCTTTCTTTCTAGTATTGTTAGGAACCATTATACTTTCATATTTTTTTACTGCTCCGCTTCATGATGGTATTAACCCAAGCGTAAAAGGTCCATGGTATTTTGTTGGATTTCAGGAAGTTCTCCATTGGCTTACAATGCCATGGATTTCAATTTTAATTATTATTCTATTTCTCACCTTAATTTATCTCATCCCATATACAGGTAAACATATATCATTTTTCAGTAAACGCTCCTTGTTGATTATTACCATACTTTACATACTCTTAACCATAATAGGGATGTTTTTTAGGGGTGAAAACTGGCGTTGGGTATGGCCTTGGCACGAGAATTATTCACATTCTGTTCTGACCTCTTTCAGAACATCAAGTATTAACTTGACCGCTGAGTATACAGAATCTGATATATCAAGTTCAGGACTTATTGATGGTAAAAAAGAAAGCTGTATTGTTTGTCACCAAAATGTTATGGGCTTCACTTCATCGCATAACCCGGAAGCCATTGGTTGTTTTTCATGTCATGGAGGAAATCCATATGATGGTAGCAAGGATGGTGCTCACAGCCAGATGATACTTTTGCCTGGTAATTTTGCTGATGCGGATATGAGTTGTGGAACAACCAACTGTCATCCTGATATTACCCAACGGAAATCTTCGAACCTAATGTCAAACTTAAGTGGTATGATAAGCGTTGACAGGTTTGTGTTCAATGAGCAGGATAACCCCGATATACTTACTGATTTTCACCACCTGGGAAATAGTGCTGCAGATGAGCATCTGAGAAATTTATGTGTAACTTGTCATCTGGATAATCCAAAAACCGAATCAGGCCCTATCTCGGATAAAAGCAGGGGAGGAGGGTGTCTGGCATGTCATGTGAATTATGATCAGTTTGCAACTACTGCATGGCTTAATCATCAGGCTGATGTGTTTGACACTACATATTTAGTTTATCACCCTTCAATAAGCATGCAGGTAACTAACCAGCATTGTTTTGGGTGTCATAGCCGTTCTGCCCGAATTTCCACAAGTTATGAGGGATGGCATGAAACCCAATTAGTGGCAGATAATGTTCTTCTTGATAGTAATTACAGGATTGTTGAAGACAGCAGAGTTTTTAAGTTTGTTCAAGAAGATGTTCATCATAAACTTGGATTAAGCTGTATTGATTGTCATAACTCATATGAGGTTATGGGAGACGGAAATTATTATGCACACCAGGAAAATCAAAATACAATATCATGTTCCGACTGTCATTTCAATGGAGAACCATCCACTGTTGATGCTAATAATCTTGATGATGAATCGGCTAAAATTGCTAGTATGCGTTTTGGTGCCAATGGCGACAAGAAATTTCTTGTAACAAATAAACGGGATATCCCACTTGTTAATACAGAAGTGAAAAATGATACCAATTTCTTCTTTACAAAAAATGAAGGGGTTGAATTTATATTAAGTCCTCCAAATGTAGTTTGTGCCAAAGGGAATGCACACGATGATCTTAGTTGTTCAGCATGTCATTCATCATGGGCGCCAAGCTGTATCGGCTGTCATAATGAATATGATCCCGCGGAAAATGGCTATAATATGATTGCCAATGAAGAAAAGATGGGTAGTTGGGTTGAATATGTTGGTGAATATAACCATGGACCACCGGCCTTGGGAGTAAGACGGGATGTCGATCATAAGGAAGTTATTCCTGTGGTACCCGGTATGGTTTTGACAATTGATGTGGGTAGCTTCTCAAAGGAACTGCACGATTCATTGATATTTCATAGGCTATTTGCTCCATCAGCTCCTCATACAACGGTTACCCAAGGTAGAGATTGTAAGTCGTGTCATAATAATCCAATTGCATTGGGATATGGAAAGGGTAAAATGGAATTTAATCCAGATAATGGAAAATGGAGTTTTGATTCATATTACAAGAATAATCCCAATGATAATTTGCCCGAAGATTGTTGGATTGGATTCTTGGATGACAGATCGGGTGAAAAAGTGTCAACCAGGTCAAACGTATTTCCATTTTCAGTGGAGGATCAAAAAAGGATATTAAGGGTCGGGGCATGCTTAACATGTCATGACCAGAATACCAGCTTAATGGAGTCGACTGTATATAATTTTGATTCAATCGTTAGTTTGAAAAAACCTGTTTGTATACTTCCTTTTTATTAGCATATAACGGCTGCCATCATAAATTCTCCCTGAGAACCTTTTCTTTTTGGGTTTCTTAATACCTTTGTCATATGATTTATCCAAAAATATTTGAGCAAAAGATAGGGTTTGATTTAATAAAAGAGTATCTCCGAAACAATTGTATCAGCGATATGGGTATTAAATTCGTTGACAAGATAAGGTTTAGTTCAAATCCAGAAATCATTAAAAAGTTATTGGATCAATCATTTGAGATGGTTACACTATTAACCACCGGGCCTTCATTTCCAGCTAAGGACTTTTTTGATATGAGGGATAACCTTTCCGAATTAACCACTCCTGGCAGCTATATCGAGCAGGATGTACTTTTTAGTTTAAAGGCATCATTGGAATCAATTGGAAATATTCTCGGTTATTTTGATAATGTTGAAAAGGAAGAATACCCAGAGTTATTAAGTCTTTCTGGCGAAGTTGTATTTCCCTACAATCTTTTTCCGGAGGCCGAAAGGATAATTGATGAAAAAGGAAAAATCAGGGATAAGGCATCTCAAAGATTATCCGAAATAAGAAAATCACTAGTTAACAAACAAAATAAAGTACTTAGTGAAACTAAAAAAGCTTTTGAAAGAGCTAAGAAGTCTGGATATGTACCTGAGAATTCTGAGATCACCATAAGAAGTGGAAGACCTGTAATTCCGCTAAAAGCTAGTGATAAAAGATCAATAGGTGGTATTATTCATGACGAATCATCATCGGGTCAGACAGTATTTGTTGAAGCTCCTGCTTCTTTTGAAATAAATAATGAAATACGTGAGCTGGAAAATGAGGAAAAAAGAGAAATTATAAAAATTCTGATAGAGTTCACGGATAAATTAAGACCATTTATTCCAGATTTATTTAATGCGTACAGATTTTTAGGGTTAATTGATTTTATTTATGCAAAGGCCAAATTTTCCATTAGCATAAAAGCAAGCAGACCAAATATATCTTCCCATAAACCTATTATTATTAAAGATGGAGTGCATCCTCAGTTATTTCTTACACTAAGCGATCAAGGAAAAAATGTTGTGCCTCTAAATCTTTTATTGGATGAAAGCCAACGGATAGTAATAATTTCTGGGCCCAATGCTGGTGGTAAATCAATATGTTTGAAAACAACAGGTATTTTGCAATATATGCTTCAGTGTGGCCTACTTGTATCCGCTTCACCCGATAGTGTTTTTAGAGTATTTAAAAATATATTTATTGATATCGGTGATGAACAATCACTTGAAAATGATCTGAGTACCTATAGTAGCCACCTGCTAAACATGAAATATTTTCTTAGATATTCCAACTCAGAAACACTTATTCTAATTGATGAGTTTGGCTCTGGTACAGAGCCACAGTTGGGAGGTTCTATTGCAGAGGCAACACTTGAGCAACTCAATAAGAAGAACTCTTATGGAATTATTACAACCCACTATACCAATGTGAAATTAGCTGCCGAAAAACTTGAAGGAATTGTGAATGGTGCAATGCTTTTTGATTCAAAGGAGATGCAGCCATTGTACGAACTTCAAATAGGAAAACCAGGAAGTTCCTTTGCCTTTGAAATAGCAAAAAAAATAGGGTTTCCTTCTTATGTTCTTAAAGAAGCAAAGAAAAAGAGTGGAGGAAAACACGTTAGGTTTGATAAACAACTTCAGCAATTGGAAATAGATAAGATCAAGCTTCAAAAGCAACAGCAAAAAGCTAGCTCCTATGATGAAAATCTCAATCGAATGATCGAAGAATATAATGTGCTGATTACTGATTTGGAAAAATCAAAAAAGAAGATAATAAATGAAGCTCAGGAGCAAGCATTAAAGATTATAGAATCATCCAATAAAGCTGTTGAAAATACAATACGTGAAATTAAGGAAGCTGCTGCAGAAAATAAAAAAACAAAAGAGATTAGAAGGGAGCTTGAGAAAAAGAAGGATGAGATAACCAAGGAAAACGACGTAACATTATCTACTACTAAGAAGCCCAAGCTGCCAAAGAAAAAGAAACCAGTTGTGGTTCCGAAAGGTTCAAAACAAGAAATTTTGAAAGAGGGTGATTGGGTTAATATTGTTAATTCCACTATGGCTGGAGAGCTAATTTCATTAAGTGGAAAAGAAGCAGTTATTAACATAAATGATGTGAAAATTACCACAACAATTGAAAAAATACAGAAAACCCATCAACCAACAAAACCCAACATACGACGTAAATCCTATTCTGATATAGTAAATGACATTAATCAAAAGGCAGCAAACTTTAGTTTAAAACTAGATCTTAGAGGAAAACGTTCCGAGGAAGCCCTATCAGATTTAAAAAGCTACATCGACGAGGCTATATTATTAAATCAAAATGAAGTAAGCATACTACATGGCAAAGGCTATGGTATACTACGCGAGCTTATCCGAGAATATCTTCAAACGGTTGATGAAATTCGAGATTTTGGTGATGCACCATTAGAGATGGGAGGCTCCGGAATAACTAGAATTTACTTCTAGCAATTCCTCACCTTAATTTATATATATAATACATTTCTATGGGAAAAATATAGTAACTTTGCTTTGTAAAACATATGTTCATACATATGAACATATTATTAAAACCAACATTATGAGAAAAATAACTGTACTCATAGTATTGCTATTGCTGTTAGGTAGTAGCATTTTAGCTCAACAGCGGACAATAACAGGAACTGTTACTAATGTCTCAGATGGTAGTACAATACCTGGAGTTACGGTACTTGCATTAGGGACAACTCTAGGCACAGTTACCGATATCGATGGTAACTACCAGATTCAGATCGATAAATCAGTGACAAAACTGCAATTCACCTTTATTGGAATGAGAACGGAAACTATTGAGATTCAAAGTGCCAATGTAATTAATATCAGAATGGAAAAGAGTGATATTGGACTCGATGAAGTTGTTGTTATAGGTTATGGAAGTGTAAAAAAGAAGGATCTGACAGGTGCAGTGGTTTTGGTGGATATGGATGAGTTATCAGATATTCCAGTGAGTTCATTTGATAAGAAACTGCAGGGACGCGTAGCAGGTGTCCAGGTAACATCACTAAGTGCTCAGCCCGGTGGCGCAACATCAATGAAAATCCGTGGATCCAATTCAATTATGTCTGGTACAGAACCTCTTTATGTTATCGATGGTGTACTAATGGAAGGACAGCAGAACTTCTCATGGATCGGAAGTCCTTCGGAAAATGGTTTAAGCTCTATTAATCCCAATGATATTGAATCCATTAATATACTTAAAGATGCATCGGCGACTGCTATTTACGGCGCAAGGGGAGCAAATGGTGTGGTTATTATCACAACAAAGAGAGGAAAAGAGGGTAGTGATAGAATAACCTTTAAGGCCAGTTATGGTATTCAGCAAAAGTCATCCTCGGTTGATGTCATGAATGCAAAGCAATTCGCAACACTATATGATGAAGCTGGATATAATGCTAATCCATCAGGATATATGCCGCTTTATCCAAATCCTGACTCTCTGGGTGTTGGTACTGACTGGCAAAAAGAGATTTATCGAGATGCACCAATTCAAAACTACCAGCTTTCATTTTCGGGTGGAGACGAAAAAACTCAGTATTCTCTGAGTGGTAATGTATTTCAGCAGGATGGTATTATTGTAGGATCTGATTTTACCAGATACAGTTTGAGGTTTACATTCGACAGGCAATTGAATAAACGCTTAAAGGTTGGAACATCAGTTGGTTATAATCATACAATAAATAACACCGTTCCAACTGATACTCCTGGAGGGTTCTTTCCCGGTGTTGTAAATTCTGCTTTGACCTTTAATCCAGTTCTTCCTATATATGACGAGGAGGGTAACTATACTTTAACGGATCCAAATGCAGATGCATGGCTTGATAACCCAGTTGCCGTAACTAGATTAGTTGATGCAGTTAGTAAGATTGGCAGGTTAATTGGAAACGTATATGCCGAGTATGAAATTATTAAAAATTTGAAATTTAAAACCAGTCTCGCAACGGATTTATACAATCAAACTCAGGATATGTATACCCCAAGAACTATATATTCGGGATCCTTTAATGATGGCCAGGCACGATTTGCTTATACAAAACTTCAAACCATCCTCTATGAGAATACCTTTTCATATAATACAAATATCAAAGGTGTTCATGATATTTCAGCTTTTGCTGGTTTAACATTCCAAAAGAACAACTCAAGAAGTTACATAAATATTTCAACGGGCTTTCCAAATGATATTCTCGGTTATTATGGAATTGAAAATGCAGAAAATATGCCAAATATTTATGCTTCATTTGCTGAGTCTGCAATTGTTTCCTATATGGGAAGGGTTAATTATAATCTCAATAAGAAGTATCTGTTTACAGCTACTGGTAGGGTAGATGGGTCATCCCGTTTTGGCAGTAATTATAGATATGCTTTCTTCCCGTCAGCAGCATTTGCATGGAGATTGATCGAAGAATCATTTATCTGGCAAACAGGAATATTTTCCGACCTTAAATTGAGACTGAGTTATGGAATATCCGGAAATGATAGGTTTTATGATTATGCCTATATAAGCACCATTTCAGGGACACAATATTACTTTAACGGTGGTTATCCTGCTTCTGGGTTTGCACCTATTACTCCAGCCAATGCCAATTTAAGATGGGAGAAAACGGCACAGTTTGATATTGGACTTGACATGGGATTCTTCGACAGTAGAATTGCTATCACTACCGACTATTATTACAAGAAAACCACGGACATGCTTTATAATTCTGAATTGCCATTCACTACTGGCTATTCAAGTTATTTCGAGAATATCGGGAGTATGAAAAATTCTGGATTTGAATTTAATATGCGTACAGCAAATCTTATAAACCGATTTAAGTGGAATACAGATTTCAATATATCGTTTAATGACAACAGAATTCTTGATCTAGGTGGCAAAACACTTTATATCAATAATGATACCTACAAGTTAAAAATAGGGTCTTGGTCAATAATAACTCAGGGTGAACAACTTGGAAGTTTTTACGGACTGCAGGCAGATGGAATCTGGCAGCTTGATGAAGCTGATCAGGCTGCAGTATATAATGCAGAACCAGGTGATTTTAAATACATAGATCAGAATGACGATGGTAAAATTGATAATAAGGATAGGAAAATAATTGGCCACGCACTTCCAAAATTCTTTTGGGGACTGAATAATTCATTCTCCTATGGTAATATATCTCTTGATATATTCATTCAGGGACAACATGGTAATGAAATCCTTAACAGTAACAATTTCGAGCTGGAATCAGGCAATGGTTTGTCAAATGCATCAGTTAATATGCTTGACAGGTGGACACCTGAGAATCCAAGCAATAAATATCCAAGAGCCAATAGAAATACCGATTATCTTCATATGTCAGACAGGTATCTTGAGGATGGTTCATATGTGCGAATTAAAGTTATCACAGTCTCATACAACCTTCCTTCCAGATGGATGAAGACATTGAAGATAAGTGATGCCAGAGTGTATTTAACAGGCGAAAACCTATTCACATTTACAAATTATTCAGGTTTTGATCCCGAGGTAAGTAGGTTTGCATTTGATAATACCAGAATAGGTTATGATTATGGAGGATATCCATCTGCCAGAACTTATTTAGCTGGAATTGTAGTTAATTTTTAACCTTAAATTGTTTAGTCATGAAAGCGATATATTCAATACCACTGATTCTAGTTCTACTTATTGCTGTTTCCTGCCAGAAACAACTTGAATTAGAACCCTATAAAATATACTATGATAATTATTATCAGACTGAAGAAGATGCCAACGGTGCCATAAATGCTGTTTATTCTTTATTGACTTATGTAAATCAATATAATAGCTATCTATGGTTATTACAGGATGTGGCATCTGATGATTGTATTTCACGTACGACATTGAATGACCCGAATATTCATCAGTTTAACAACTATGATATTGAAACAACGAATACCTATCTTGAAGGTATATGGCAGGGATCATACCTTGGTATCTTCAGGGCAAATATTGTTTTAGAGAAAGTGCCTGATATTGAAATGGACTCGGCAAAAAAATCACAAATACTGGGGGAGGCACACTTTCTGAGAGGATTGTTTTACTTTAACCTTGTAAGAATCTATGGTGATATTCCTCTAATTGTCAAACCTATCAGCCCGGACTTAAATGATGAAGAGAAATATGTATCCAGAACATCCAGTGATGAGGTTTATAATCAGATAATATATGACTTCACTGTGGCAGCTGAGAAATGCCCCCAGGTATATTATTCTGGTGGTGATAAGGGGCGTGCAACAAGTGGTGCATCATTGGCATTTTTATCAAAGGTTTACCTTACAATAGGAAATTGGGAAAAAGCTTACCAGGAAGCCAATAAAGTTATGGAATTGGGGATTTACGGACTATATGATGATTACTCAAGTAACTTCAAGGATATAAACCGTAATGGCAAAGAGTCAATATTTGCAGCTCAATTTTACTCAGGAGTGCCAAGCCAGCAAAATCAAATAGTAATTAGTGGTTTACCTAATATCCCAGGCACGTTTTCTGCTGGTGTGGAAATAATGTTACCAACAGAAGATCTTCTCCAGAGTTTTGAAGAAGGGGACTATCGAAAGGAAGTTACATTTTTTGACCAATACTGGTTTGACACCTTTTATCCTCATGTATGGAAACACTGGGATCAAGATACTTATGCACCAGATGAAACTGCACAATGCGGATCCAATTTTGCCATAATGCGATACTCAGAGGTTCTTTTAATCTATGCCGAGGCGCTAAATGAATTTTTAGGTCCATCGAGTGAGGCTTATTTAGCCATAAATACTGTTCGTCAGAGAGCACGGAATGGTAATGAAAATGTTTTACCTGATCTGGATGGATTATCGAAGGATGAGTTCAGAGTGGCTGTATTGCATGAGCGTCGTGTTGAATTTGTTAATGAAGGTATCAGATGGTATGATCTTGTTCGCACCGGGAATTTGATAGAATTTGTCAATAGAGCTAAGAACGAAGCAAACCCGCAGGAATACAATTACGTATTTCCAATTCCACAAAGAGAAATGGATGCAAATTCAAAACTCACACAAAACCAAGGATATAACTAAAGCCCACTAATTTGAAATCAAACTTTAACAATTACCCTGGAGTAGAAATAAGGCCAACTGGTGAGGAATGCGTGGTTGGTTGGGATAGTATTGTGTCGAAGCTAAGACATGATCTAAGAGGAAAGAAAAAGATCACTGTAATTATGGAATGCTACCAGGGTATAATGGAGCAGGAAATTGCCAGTGAGATAAAAAAAGGACTCCAACCTGATAGTTTCTATTCTTCTTCTGATTTATTTCTTCCGGAAGATGAAATAATGGCATTGACAGCACAGGATGTTACTACCGATAGGATATTTGGGTATATCACCAGATTAACTCTTGATAGCTTTATTGATAAAAAAAAGCTAAACAAAGCAAGAAGTGAAATTAAATCCAAAACGGAAGGTCTGACAATCGTTATGGGAGTCGGAGCTTCGTACCTTGTTGAAAACGCTGATTGCTTTATTTACCTTGATATGGCAAGATGGGAAATTCAGATACGTATGCGTCGCAATGAGGTAAATAACCTGGGAATAGTAAATATTGATGAGGGATTAGAAGCAAAGTATAAGCGGGGTTACTTTGTGGACTGGAGAGTTCTTGACAGATTTAAGAAAACTCAATTTAATA
>Ga0008649_10002518_pt1 | contig 13287 bp, 11 predicted proteins | sample SaaInlV_130m_DNA_2_FD_66601 | JGI IMG/M metagenome (GOLD analysis project Ga0008649, IMG submission 66601) | Marine microbial communities from expanding oxygen minimum zones in the Saanich Inlet - SI037_S2LV_130m_DNA | ecosystem: Environmental > Aquatic > Marine > Intertidal zone ... | reverse complement strand
TAACCACAGGCTCACTCTTTTCAAAGGATCTCAAAATATCTGGAATCAGTCTATCATCTGCCCAGTCACCCCCACCAATCACATTGCCCGCTCTTACTGAAGCCAGGCCTATACCTTGCTCTTGTAAAAAAGAACGTCTATAAGCTGAGGCGACTAACTCTGCACAACCTTTGCTACTGCTATATGGATCACGGCCGCCCATCGGGTCATCCTCTTTATAGCCTTGAGATCGTTCATCATTCTCATAACACTTATCAGTGGTAATATTAACAATAGCTTTTAGATTTGGACAGCTTCGTGCCACTTCTAACACTTTAGCAGTACCAATAACATTCACTTCATATGTTTCAATTGGTGCATCATAAGAATATCTCACCAAAGGTTGTGCTGCCATATGTATTAAAATGTCGGGATTGAACTTAAGCATACTCTCGTAGAGTGCGTCTTGGTCTCTAATATCGCCAATTTGAGAGTCAACTACTTTGCCAACTTTTGCCTCATTAAATAAAGAGGGTGAAGTAGACGGGTTGAGTGCATAGCCCTTAACCTCCGTACCAAGTGAAGTCAGCCACAAAGAAAGCCAGCTCCCTTTAAAGCCGGTATGGCCCGTTAAAAAAACACGCTTTCCTTGCCAAAACTCCTGATCAATCACTATTAATTACCAAATTTTCCATGGGGCAGCTTTAGATAGCCACAACTCTTCAAGATAATTCTTGTCACGCAAGGTATCCATTGGCTGCCAAAAACCATCATGCTCAAAAGCAGATACCTGACCTTGTGCCACCAAGGATTCCATAGGTTGTTGCTCCCACACTGTAGAATCATCCTTTATTAAACCTATTACTTTTGGTGAGAGGACAAAAAAACCACCATTAATTCTAATGCCATCACCTTGAGGCTTTTCTTTAAACGCTTGAATTTTTCCTTTTGAAATATCTAATGCCCCAAATCTACCTGGTGGATAGACTGCAGTCAATGTAGCAAGGGTTTTCTGATGGTTATGGTGTTTAATTAACCTACTAATATCTATATCACTTACTCCATCGCCATAAGTAAGGCAAAAAGATTCTTCATCCTTTACGTACTTTTCTATTCGTTTTATCCTGCCACCAGTCATAGTGTCTTCACCAGTATCAACCAGTGTAACTGTCCACGGCTCAGAACGCCCACAATGGACCTTCATTTTATTATTTTTCATACAAAAAGTTACGTCAGACATATGCAGGAAATAATTAGAAAAATACTCCTTTATTATATGCCCCTTATATCCACAACAAATTAAAAAATCTGTTATTCCATGAGTAGAGTAAATTTTCATAATATGCCAAAGAATTGGCTTATGTCCAATTCTAATCATTGGTTTTGGAATATTATCAGTTTCTTCACTGATTCGAGTGCCGTATCCACCGGCTAAAATAACAGCTTTCATGATTTAATATACTCCTAATTTATTGACTAATATTTCTCAATTTAACTAATAATAAAGTTATGCATCATCCTATACCTACACATCCCTAAGAAGACCTGCCCATTTATCGACAGAATGTTTGATATCAAATAAACTTAATGCTCTATTTTTACCAATGGAGGAAACTTCGTCTCTTAATCTTGCATCCCCTAACATAATGAAAATTGCTTGAGCCAATTCTCTACTATTACCGTGCGTGACGTTATTAATTGACTCTATATCACCAGAGACAACCTCGATCAATCCATCAACATACGATGTTATAGTTGGAATTCCCAAGCCCATCGACTCGACTGCAGCAATTCCAAATGGTTCCTTAATGGATGGAATAACAACTAAATCTGAAGATTGCATTAATAATAATAACTCCTGATGGGGCATAGAATCTAACAAATGAATATTATTGGCTATGCCGCTAGATTTTCTTAACTTGTCAACATATACTTTGTAAGTTCCGCTGCCAACTGAAATCCATTGTACTTGTTTTCCATGCTTATTGCTTAATCTTTCTAATGCATCAATCATAAATTTATGTCCTTTTTCGGGGGCATATCGACCAGGAGTAACAATTAAGAAATCTGACTTATTTATTTTGTATTTACCCCTAATATTTATAATATCTTTTTTGGATGAGGCGTGTGGAAACGTAGAGAAATCTACCCCATTATAGATAACAGAAATTAATTTCCAATTAGTAGTATTCTTATAGTCGCTTGCAACTGATTTAGAAACTGCAACTATAGAATCTACTCTATTATTTCCAAAGTATTGTTCAACATATGCTTTTATTTTATGAGCAACCTTCTTTGGTGGATTATTGCTATATCCCGGAGAATGGAGCGTCCAAATCACCTTTAATTTTGGAAAAAAATATCCTAATATAACTGAGTAAAGATTTCCAAAATAAAGATGTCCCCAAACAATATCATAGTTCCCCATTTTCATGTGCTTATTCATGCTTTTCAATATTTTGAAAAATGACCACCTATTGGGCGCATTCAACGGAATTACATTTACTCCTTGCTTAGTAAGTTCTGGCATTAAAGAAATGTCTGATAATAACACTACCACATCTACAATTAAACTATTTTTATTAATTTTTGGAAGTATAGAAACAAGTAATCGTTCTGCTCCACCGTATCCTAATGAATCAATCACCACTAAAATACGCTTAACATCAGGATGTTTTTTTGATAAGCTCATTATCTATTCTCTAATAAATTTATAACGTCATTGTATGAAATATCTGCTAATAAAAGTGAATTAATAAGGCTTTGCTCTAACTCCCAAGAGACGCATTTTCTATCGATGGGGTATATCAAAATATCCTTCTGAAATTGATATTTATTAACCGGAGAATATTGAATATCAATTGGAATTACACCCATTTGTAAAGATTCACATAAGGAGGTGCTGACAGAGCCAACTACAAAACTTGGTTTTAGACTAGTTATAGCGGCAGAAGCATCATAGACTTGATCATAATCAAAAATTTCTATGTTAATGCTATCAATCCAATTATCTTGCCAATTATCACAACCAGTAACAGGGTGTCTTTTTATAAAAATTTTATATTTAAATTTCTTAAACAGTTTCACAACTCTCGACAATATAGCATAATTATTACAACCAGTAGGACCGAGAAAAATTAAAACTGAAGTATTTCTCAGTGTAATACTGTCATACGTATAAACATAACTTTTTATATTGACCACTTTATCTAAATATTTTTTTTCCTCTTTACTATATAAATAAACAGACGAAAATCTGGGAAACGCATCAGGATAAATTTCTTCAATTAATCCATGTGTTATGTAGGTACAATCTATTCCAGCAGATATCACCGCATTGGAAGCTAAAGTTTCTCCACCGCCTGTAAACGATTTGCACCGTGGATATTCACTCTTAATATTTTTAAAAAAACAAACTAAATATGTATATGAAGAAATATGTACAGATGCATCTTTAAGAATATTCAACTTGATCTCATCATTAGATATAGATGACATCATGTAAAAAAATTCATTCATAGAATAAAAGAACTGTACAAACAAACTCACAATACTAATACTTTGAATTTTCATAAGCGACGTTAAGTCAAAAACTCTAATTAATGTTGGTTTTAAGCTGTCATCAATTATTACCTTATTAATGTTTCGATGCCTATATTCTCTATCAACCTCTAAAATTAAATTATTATTAATAACATAATTATCATCCACTTTTATAAAAAACATCTTCACAGCATAGACAATGACTCTCAACAATGACAGTAAGACTATAATTAAGATCGAAAAAAATGAGCAGCTATACGCATTGCTGCAATAATTGGCATCATTATATTGCACAAGTGGTTTGCTTACACCACATATGACCCACCTATACTTATCACTTACCATAACCCTACACTAGCTACAATTTTATTTTATGCATGATCCAATAAGCATAAGCTCTCTAGACCATCGTAAAAAACTTACTGTCACCCTAGCAGGAATAAATGGTGTAGCAATTACGCAAATGTAATTTAAAAAATGATATTTCCATACAATAGGAATTTGCCTAAAATGGTTCACCCTAATTTTTCTAAATTCATGCATTGACAACACACTATACAAAGATTTTTTCGTAAAAAACTTAACCAATGTCGGATCATCAAAAATTGTTTTATATTGTGAAGTCCAATCAGGCGACATAATTATAAGTAAGCCTCCTTCTCTTAATACTCGATGTGATTCCTTTAATAGATGATTTGTATTATTAAGATGTCCAATTAAGCTTTTACTAAAAACAACATCAAAACTATTGTCCAAAAAAGGTATATTTTGTGAATTAATATCACATATTTCAATATTTAAATCACTATTTAATTCCTGAGATCGAGCGGAAATATCTAAACCATATGCGTCAAGATCAAGCTTACTAAACTCACGCAATAGATCCCCTCTACCACAACCACAACCACAATCAAGTATTTTCATTTTTTTCTCCATGCCAAATTCAGAGAATAAATAGTTTGCTAATTTTTTTGGATACTCAGTGACAGGTCTTCTTTTTATATCATAAAAGTGATCAAGATAATTATTAATTTCTAACTCCTAAAAAAATAAAAAAAATTATATATACGTTTAAAATCCAAATTCAATTTACCATCTTTTTGTCTCTATATGCTTGTTTTTGTTTATTAATATCATCAAATACAAGATTAATAAATTGAGCCTCTTCTAAGCTGTCACTCCTATCTAACGCAGTTGGGGAGCTTCCTGGGGCCTCTACTAGAAATTCTTCAGGTATTGGCAATTCGCCTTTAACATAATCAACAAAATTATTAACAATATGCTCCATTTTCTCTTTAGTTACATATGGATTTTCAATTATAGAGCCTTTCCTTAGGCCTATTTCACTGGCCATCCCGTTAAAACCCGGATTATTCGATTCGATTTTTATTAACTTTTTTTCCTTTGCAAGGAGATGCAATGGTGTTCCTATATAAGGGGCAACAAAAGTTATATCATAACTCATTGGCTTTATTGCTTTAACCAGTTTAACTGTTTCAAACATATCAGCTTCTGTTTCTCCAGGAAATCCAATCATGGCATTGGCTGTTGTCCTAATACCATGTTCCTCAATCATTTTAAATACTTCTATAAGTTTAGAATTTCCATTATGAGAATTTCTTTTTAATATCTCATTCCTGACCCATTCATTCCCTGACTCCACACCAATACCTATACCAGCACATCCACACTCTTTTAAAGCAGCAAGTCTCCAATCAGTAACTGACTCTAGAGTTGTATTTAACCAAAATGGGAGATTAATTTCTTTCTTCCATTTATCTTTAAATTCAGCCATTCTATCTCTTGTAATTGCTAAAAAGTTATCATCACAAAAGAAAAACATTTCAAGGTCATGCTTCTCCTTTAAAAATTTAGCTTCTTTTATTGTATTGGCCACTGTTTTTTTTCTAATAAGCTTAGAGTCTGTTTCTAGGTAAGCAGTCCTTAGCGACTCATTAATACAATATGTACATTTTTGCGGACACCCTCTAGACATTTCAATAGAGCCAGAGCGATAAAGCTTTCCTTCATATGGTTTAACGAAGTGTGCATCATCCCACAAATCAAGATTTTGCATAGGAAGATCATCCATATCAGTTAGTGGCCCTAATGGATTTTCAATAATTTTACCTTCTTTCTTATACCAAATATTTGGAGTGTCTGTCATATCTCCGCCCTTGTCCATTAATCTGCAAAATTCCTTCATAGGCCCCTCGGCCTCTCCTTTTATTAAGTAATCAATATATGGATTTTCAATAAGAGTACTTGCTGCAATTGTTGGGGTGCTACCCCCAACAATTGTTACTAAACTCTCATTTATAGATTTTGTTAGCTCCAATAAACGATGACAGTACCTATAATTATCCTCAACAATACTAAAGGCCAGTAAATCTGGTGAAAAATCTTTTAATTTAGAACGAAATAGTTCATCTATCTCATCAGTCGAGTGATAATCATATAAGTAAGATGTATCAGTATGTGAGGCAATTTTAAATTTTTCTCGCGCCTCTTGATCTAGGCTATTATTTTGCATAATAAACGAGACATCAAATAACCCTATTTCATGGCCATCGTCTATCAATATTGACATTAATACTGACATGCCCAAAGGAATTCTTCCATAGCCCTCAGAATTAGGATACACAAACAGTATTTTCATAATTTAACCCTTATTTAATGATCTATAGTTTCATCTCTAATAATAGCATTGATCAAGTCACCATCAATACTATTTGTAAGATTGTTATTCAACAATGAGTCTCTAATAAAAAGAATAGCCTGTCTACAAGCAAAAAGCAGTCTATCTAGATCTGAATAACTGTGTCTATAACATATAAAAACTGTTGGTTTTATCAAAATCCCCCTTCTCACTAACTCCTGTTGAAACAATGTTAAAACCTCTTGAGACGTGTATGATTTAACACTCCTACATTCGTACTTTGGCCAATTTCCATAACCCTTTGCATAAATAAAATCAATACTAAACTCGTTACAAATTTTATTGAAATTATCAATAAAATATTGACCTTTAGCTTCTATATCTTCGGAAACTTTATCTGATTTTAAAATATCTATTGTCTTAATAGCCGCACAAATACTAGGTAACTCCCCTCCATAAGTAAAGGAGTAAAATACATCATTAAATTTAGACATGTACTCTCTTCTGCCAGTTATAACAGACAACGGATAACCATTCGAAATTGCTTTTCCAAAACACGTAAGATCTGGTACGACCCCAAACATAGATTGTGCGCCATGTATGCCAAATCTAAAACCAGTAATCATTTCATCAAATATAAGTAAAGCTTTATTTTTAAAACACAATTCTCTGACATTTTCTAGAAAATTGTTCTTTGGTGGATTAAAAGATACAGGCTCCATAATTATAGCGGCAACATCATTTTTATTCTGATCAAAAATTTTTTCAAGTGATTCTATATCGTTGTATCTAAAGGGCAATGTCATACTGCCAACACACTCTGGAACTCCCTTATTTCTAGATGTCCTACCAATAAACCAATCCTGCCAACCATGGTAACCGCACGTTCCAATAATTTTTCTACCTGTTATTCCTCGCGCTAATCTTACTGCACCTGACGTAGCATCAGACCCGTTTTTGCCAAATCTACACATTTCAGCTGAAGTTATATTGCTACAAATAATTTCAGAAAGATCGGCTTCCATCGGATGCCCAAGAGATGGGATGGAAAAAATATTTTTTGCACACTCGGAAGCTGCATTATCAACTTCTTCGTGGCAGTGACCCAGAATAATAGCGCCTAAGCCAGAGACAAAATCAAGATATTCATTTCCATCATAATCCCACACCCTTCCGTTCTTTCCTCGATGCAATAATTTTGGAGCCACACCGTTAACAAATTGATTTGGCATCTTAGAGAAAGTTTGAGCACCACCAGGTATAAATTTCTCTTGTCTTTTCCATAACTCTTCAGTTTTCTTTAAAACTAAAGAATCTGCCTTTATTGCATCCATTGAGTCTATTTTTTTATCTTCTAAAAATGAAGATTTCCACCCCTCTCCAAAATAAAACTTACTATTGAGTGCCACTAGGTCACTTCTCTCCTCTAAAATTCCGACAATATCATCAAGACTTCCACGAATAGAATTATTATTAATTTCTGCAATTAATTCTCTAATTACAACAAGATCCTCTTTGTAATCAAGACAAATCCTGTATTTTGAACAATTCTTTTCTAATGAAGGCATTTTGACAATATTAAATTTTTCTTTATGATTGGTAAATGCAGGTGAAACATGTTCTCTTTCTGATGGCTTACTTGAAATATTATGCGCTTTTTCTAATGCATTAAATCTAAAACCCCATACATCCATTCCATCCGGAAAACTTGTTGGCAATGGCTCTGTTGAGGAAACATAATCAATATTTTTATCGCTAGTAAGTATTTTTATAGCCTGATTAACAACCTCATAATCAATTAATGGGCAATCTCCAGTAAGCCGAATAATGATATCGATGCCCAGTGCTTTTGCAGCATAATAATATCTATCAACAAGATCAGCTTCAGAACCTCTATAGCAAAAAATATCAATCGAGTTACATAGGTCATAGATAGGATCATCGTTCACACTTAGTGATGTAACGACACCAATAATAATATTCTCATCTAATTGGCTTAATCTAGAAATTTGATACTCAAGAAATGTTTGTACAGGCTTCGATACGGCGCGCAATAAGACCTTTCCTGGCAGTCTAGAAGATGACATTCTGGCTTGAATTAGAACCGCAATCTTATCAGTCATCATAAAAAGGTTAGGATATTAAATAATTTCACCTATTAATGGCATATCGCATTCTTCGGTACACTTTATGCATGGTGTCACATCAAAATGATCCTCTCTAAACTTCTTATATGCATCGCCATTCCATATACTGTATAAAGTTTCATTATTAGCATCTCCAAGAACTATCTCATTATTATAATCCTCCATACACATAGTAATAAAGCCGTCAGATTTTAAGGTCATCGACATCCAAGGATGTTTACATACTTCTTGCCAATGAATAGCATTAGTTCCATGTTTTTCACCAGTAGGCAACTCTCTATTTCGTACTTCTAAATATTCTTTCAAAGAGTCATCTTCTCTATACCATTGCTGGTCTTCACTCTTAAGATAAATATATACATCTTTCTCCATAAATTTATCTTTCAACCTTTGAAATTCTTCTTTTTGATCTTCTCGATTTACATCTATCATTGTTATTATTACGGTGGTAACAAGTCCAAGTCGCTCTTTAATATCGATAACCTCTAAAGCCTTTTCATATGCCTGAGTAAAGTTAGAAGCATTTCCACGTATTTGCTTAAATTCATCATCATCAGTACTTTCAAATGAATATTTTAAATAATTCAAGCCGCTTTCCATCATTTCTACAGTTTTTCCAATATCAATATTTGCTGGATTACAGCTAAAATAAGATTGCAATCCATTATCTGTAAGTTGCCTAATAACACTTCCAAGATTTTTATCTAAAAGTGGATCTCCGTATCCGTGTAATTGAATAACTTTTGGAATAATAAATAAAAAGAAGTGATTTTCACTAGGAGGAGAATTAAGACCGATACCATATTCTTTCAGACAAAATTTCTCCCACTTACTCCATAATTTATCGTCATGGGGACTAAGTTGTTTTAAAATATCTGTATAAAAATCACCCTCAAGAGATGTTATCTTTCTATCCATTCTTGTTGTTCTAGGGCACATTCTACAACGCATATTACAAGCATTTGTAGTTTCTATATTGTAAATTACTGGTTTTTTTGATCTAAAATTTTCAAAATTTAATGCGGCAGCCTCTTTAGAAATACCGTCTTTCTTAATTCTTTTAATAAAAGCATATGCCTTCATGTAAAAATTTATATCATACATACAAAGTCCTATTTATGTTTTAGTTATATGCAGTCACTACAGTTGTAATTGCTTTCGATTTTTAAGCTTATTTCTTTGGATTTTTTCGATAGGAAGTACTTCCTCAGTCTTATAACATAGGGCTTTGTATGATTCATCAAGCGCACAGACAAGTCCATTTAACTCATTAAAGTCCAAAGAGGCCTTATGATCTGTACCTTTCCAGCTCTTATCTTTTGTAAAATGACGCTCAATCCATCCTGCCCCCAAAGCGTAGGCAGCAATATCCAGGTTAATTCCAAGGTGATGTCCAGAAAACCCTATCTCATTAACCCTGTCTCCATACTTCTCATAAATCCAATTTATTTCTAATAATGATACATCTTCTGGAGGGACTGGATAACCCGACGTGCACGAGTAGATTAAGAGCCTAGATTTTGCCTGATTATTTTCTTCAAAAAACATAACAATATCTTCAACTTCTTTCTTGGTTGTCATTCCAATTGAGATCTGTACCTGTCCGCTATAGTTGTCTCTTAAAATTTCCAACATGTCAAAATTATTATTACACGCTGAAGGCACCTTTAAAAACATTGGCTCAATATCTATCATCTCTTTTGCACTAGCTACATCCCAAACAGATGTAGAAAATACTATACCAACATTATCACAATACTCTTTCAACTCTTTATTTTGAGAAACATTAAATTCTAAAAATTCTCTATGCTCACCATAAGTACTGCCATAAGAATTACTAGGCACAGGATGAGGACTATTGTATTGCTCCTCTGTTAGCAGCTTTCTATTATTCCTTTTTTGAAACTTCACATAACCAACTCCGGAAAGTTTAGCTAAATCAATCAACTCTTTAGCAATAGACATACTTCCCATGTGATTACATCCAATTTCTGCAACTATTTTTGGTTTTTTATAATTCATTTTTTAAAATACCATCCTTATGTTCTTCCATATTTATCACTATGCCTAATAATGTCATCTTCACCAAAATACTCACCTAACTGCACCTCTGAAAAAACCAGATTATCTTTAACAGATGTATTGATAATTTTGTGTTTCATCCTCTTAGGTATTTTAATATAACTCCCGGCCTGTATATCAAATAAATCATTACTACATACTACTTTCCCTACTCCCTTAATAACCACCCAATGCTCTTCCCTATGCATGTGCTCTTGTAGACTAATCTCAGAATCAGGAAACAACGTAATAACTTTTGCCTGCGCATGTGAACTTAACAATACACTTTTATAAAAACCCCAGGGTTTATTGTAAACTTCGTGCTCTAACTTTCCATGATCAAAATCGGAATAATTGATATCAGCACTATACTCAATATCTTCTAACAACATTAGATGGAATTGAGCCTTAGTAACAATATTAAATAATTTTCCACTCTTCAGGATTAATAAAAAATCTGCTTGGTAATCTCTAAATTTATTACATACAGTCGCAAAATCATCATTCACATCTAAATAAATAAAGCCCCTATATGGAACAACTATATCATTCAATCTTTTTCCAGATAATAATGACCTTCTAATATCTCCATCAGTCAAAACTCCAACAACAGTGTCTTCATCAACAACAACAACAAACCTCATTTGATTAAATTCAATCAACTTTAAAGCATCCATAAACGTTGCTGTTATAGGAATAATATAGTTTTTTAGTTTATTAGTCATGCTTTATTGGCGTTAATCACTACACTCCTGTATTGTACAAAAAACACTTTTATATAGATGCTATTTTCCATACAAAACACTAATAAAGTCAATATTAAATACATCTTCCAATAACTCTCTTACAACACCATGCCCCCCAAGAGCCTTTAACACGATACCAGAAATTTCTTTAATTTTTTCATGACTGTCTATAGGGCACGCTGTAAATCCACAAGATTGCATAACATGATAATCATTGATATCATTGCCGACGTATAAAACACGCCCAATATGATACTTATGTTCATTCACTAAACGTAATAAGGCTAAAGTTTTATTTTCAACCCCCTGTAACGCCTTGATGCCTAATTTATTTGCACGTGCAGTAACTACTGGATTTTTTTCAGTAGACAGAATATACGACGGCTTTCCTAATTTTCGCAAAACATCAAATGCTATGCCATCAGAACGACTACAACTCACTAACTCATTGCCATACTGATCTATATGGACAATATTATTTGTTAAAACGCCATCAAAATCAAAAACAAAGGCGTCTATTTCATTTAGTGCAATTATTTTATCTTTCACTTAAATCTAGAGTCAAAAACTATACATATCTTTTTCTACGAATTAAATCGTAAAAGAAAACAATAGTAATAGCAATAAATAGAGCAGCAATAAACGAAGTAAAAATAATCATCAATATTGGTTTAGGATTAGGTTTTACAGGTGTTATAGCAGGATCAAGTACTACAAACATTCCTTGATCATTTTTTACCATAGCTATATTTAACTGATTTTCAATCAATTTATACAGAATTACCTGCTGCTGCAATACATCTGTCGACTTGAGTTGGTTTTTTAAAAAAGTCATCCTTTTTTCAGAGCTAAAAATAGAGTCCTCTCTTACTCTTTCATTAATTTCATCTACAATTCCATTGGCAATTTTAGCAACGTCTGAAGCATCATTTGGATTTTCCATAGCTACAGTAAGGCGAATTACCATATGCTTATCTGGCTTAGGAATATTAACCATACTAAACAGTGCTTTATACGCCTGCTCATTAGATGGCTCTTGATTAATCCATGCATCGTCATTCTCATTCCATTGTTCTGGAAATAAAATTGGTTTCAAACCATGACTATCAATATATCTCAACATAAATTTACGTGTCTTTATTCTAGAAATTGCCTGCTTAACAGGGATTCCAATACTTCCACTGCTAGATTTTCCTTCCATTAGAGAACTGATACTTGATTTAGATAATACTAAAGATGAAGCATTAGAAGTGTCTAGAGTAATCATTAAAACATCTGCCCGATATACAGATGGTAAAGTTCTAGTATAAAAAAATGCAGAAATTACACTCGCTATTACAATAACAATAACAATATTCTTATATCTAGTTATTATTCTAAAAAAGTCTTCTAAACTTAGAAGTTCGGTACTTTCATCAGCTAAATGACGGCTCATGTCTTGTAATTTTTGATTCATATTAGATTTTTATGTATTTTAAAACAAGCCAAGTGTTTTAAAACTGGCAAGGGTGATGGCAAGTTGTGAGGTGATTTGTGTGGCAGAGGTCCAAATTTCCATCGAGGAAGCGCTGTCTGTGTCAATCGGCACTACGATGGTGTCTCCAGCAGAAATGATATTATTACCACTACCTCGAAAGAACGACCCTGATAAATTATTTGCAATTATTACCAATCCATTCGCTTTAATAACGTAAATTTGCTCTAAATCAGCATTTTTTTTCGCACCGCCACTTCTAGCAATGTACTGATTTAAGTCGATGGATTTATTGTAAATATGTGAAGTGGAATAGTTAACCTCACCAATCACTGTAACTGCTTGTGGCTGGGTCGGAATATTAAGTGTATCACCATGTCTTAAAAGCATGTCATTGCCAGTGCCGTCCACAATAGATCGCAATGAAATTACTATTCGGCCTAGTACTGGAACTTTCTTTGCGTTATTTATAAATAACTGCAATGATTCATAGTCTTGAGTTGCGCCAATGGCTCTATCTTTAATAAGCTCAGACTTTTCTAATTCTTTAAGGGCCTCTACCTGTCTTTTCTTTTCAAGTACCTTAAGGGAATTTCGAGTAAATATTGAGCCCTCTAAATAAGCGCTCTTAGTAAACCCACCTGCTCTTTTAATAACAGAGGTAAGTAATTCTCCAGG
>Ga0008649_10002500_pt1 | contig 13351 bp, 14 predicted proteins | sample SaaInlV_130m_DNA_2_FD_66601 | JGI IMG/M metagenome (GOLD analysis project Ga0008649, IMG submission 66601) | Marine microbial communities from expanding oxygen minimum zones in the Saanich Inlet - SI037_S2LV_130m_DNA | ecosystem: Environmental > Aquatic > Marine > Intertidal zone ... | reverse complement strand
AATATATTCTAGGTAAAAAAGCTTCTGTTGATATTTCTATAGATAGACACTTAGAAGAAAGCCAAATAATTGATTTTTAATAGATAAATAAGGTGGAAGTATGTTGTTGAAGATATTACGGAATAGGATTTTGATTTTTTTGCATGTGTTGCTACAATCAACAAAGCTTGTTGCTGGAATGGTAGATAAGAGGGTTAGCACTTGTTACGTACTGCAGCAGTTACTTGGAACTGATAGAGTCAAATATGATCCAGTAGCGCATTTAGGTTTTATAAAGCCATCTACAAAAAATGATTTAATTTTATGAAGGTTATAGTTACAGGGGCATCTGGTTTTATTGGCCACAGAGTAGTAAAAGAATTGTTGAGAAGGGGGGTTGAAACTTGTGCTGTTGCAAGAAGTCCACTTGAGTTTTCCGATTCTTTAGTTGTTGATAATTATCTTGATACACCTAATGGTGATATTTTAATACATTTGGCCGAGAACCCTAATCGTGCACAAGTTAATAAAATGGGTAATGCTTATGCAGACGAGGCAAGTGCTTTGGCAAAAGCATTAATTTCAAAAGGCTATCAACGTATTGTTTTTGCATCATCAGTCGTTGTATATGGAGATAAAGGTAAAAAGTTAAATAAGCCTATAGATCCTGTTTTGGCTGATGATATTTATTCACAATCAAAATTAGACTGTGAATTATTATTTGAGAAATGCAATGGTGTTATCGCAAGAATGTCCAATGTATATGGAGTTGGAATGTCAACTGAAAATGTGTTTTCAAAAATTATTAAACAGGTGCCCTGTACTAATGAAGTCAAAGTCTGGAATGATAAACCAATAAGAGATTTTCTATGGATTGATGATGCTGTAGATGCTTTGGTAGAAATGGCTTTAGGAAAAGCTAAAGGCGTTTATAATGTTGCTTCCGGAAAGGCAGTTTCAATTAAAGAATTAGTTAATACTGTTTTAGCTACCTCAGGTTTTGATAAAAAATGCACTCTTTCTGTAACTAAACCCTCTGATGAATATTCATCGATTATGCTGGATATTTCAGATACTTTTAATTCATTTGAGTGGATTCCTAAAATGAAATTAGAAGATGGTATTAAACAATTATTAAATAATAACAAGTAAATGAAAAAATGAAAAAACGAAGAATTGCAGTTTTTACTGGTAACCGTGCGGAATATGGCCTACAATATCCAATACTAAAAGCGATAGATGAACACCCTGATCTTGAATATAAACTACTCGTTTCTGGTGCACATTTAGATAAAAATTTTGGTAGAACATTAGACGAAATTAAAGAGGATGGGTTTCATATTGATGCTGAAGTTAAAATTGATATGGATGCAGAATCATTGTATGCAACAGCCCAAGCAATTGGCTCAGGTGTTTTATCTATCAGTAAAGTATTGGCTGAAATACAGCCAGATATAATGGTTGTTTATGCTGATCGGTTTGAAGGCTTTTCGGCCGTTATAGCGGCTAGTCAAATGAATATTCCTACCGCACATATTGAAGGTGGTGATATAACCGAAGGCGGGGCTTTAGATGATTCTGTCCGCCATGCAATGAGTAAGTTGGCGCACATACATTTTACAACCAATCAACAAGCCTCAAATCGAGTCCTTGCGATGGGAGAGGAGGATTGGCGCGTTCATACCGTGGGCTTCCCTGCGATTGATCTCATTTCTGAAGGAAATTATGCTACGCCAGAAGATATAACTGGAAAACTGAGTTTGGATTTAACTAGACCTATTGTTTTATTTACACAGCATTCAGTTACGACAGAGTTTAATGATGCTGCAGAACAGGTAAAGCCTTCTTTAGATGCAATGCTCAAACTTGCAAGTGAAGGTATTCAGGTGATTTGCACCTATCCAAATAATGATGCAGGTGGTCGTGCAATTATTACAGAATTAGAAAAACTAGATGAGAAAAAAATCTCTGGAATTCAGGTTCACCGCTCTCTAGGTCGATACCTTTATCATGGTGTCCTCGCTCTTGCTGAAAATCAAAGATATCAGATTGCATGTGTAGGGAACTCTTCATCTGGCATTAAAGAAACGCCAGTATTTGGCTGCCCAACAGTAAATATCGGTTCAAGGCAAGAAGGGCGCTTACGCGGACAAAATGTTGTTGATGTGGATTACAATATAGACAATATAGTTTCTGTTGTAAAAAAATGTTTTTACGATGAAGGCTTTAGAGATGAATGTGAAGCAACTGACAACCCTTATTACCTTGGAGACGCAGGTAAAAAAATTGCAAATGTTTTAGCTTCTACCCCTCTGGGACAAAAAATTATACGAAAGAAAATGACACTTCGTGGGGAAACGAAAGATGGCTGGTATCGATGAGCGAAAGTATACTAAACTCTGACAATACGTTGATGGATGCAGTTCAGCTAATTGAAAATTCGGTTAAAAGATTAGCTATAGTCTTATCTGAAGATAAGCATGTAGTTGGCACGTTGACTGATGGTGATATTCGTAGATGCCTTTTACGTGGTTGCACTTTAGACACCTTGGCTACTGAGGCAATGAATTATTCTCCAGTAATTGCATCTGTAAATGCATCAGATAATTCTCTTAGAAAGTTACTAGATAAAAATAATATCCGATCCCTTCCTTTGGTTGATGCGAATGATTGTTACGTAAGAACCTTTCATGAAATGGAATTTTTTTATGATACTAGCGAGGCTCAAACAGAAAAAACTTTTTCTGCTGCTATTATTATGGCGGGTGGAGAGGGTACAAGATTAAGACCTTTTACCGAAAATTTACCTAAGCCAATGATTGAAATAAATGGCATACCTTTATTAGAAAGACAAGTGAGATGCTTAGCTAAAATGGGTATGACTACAATCTACATATCAGTCAATTACCTTAGTGAAATTATTAAAGAACATTTTGGTGATGGTAGTAATTTTGGTGTTGTTATTAACTACCTTGATGAAGATAAAAAATTAGGTACAGCAGGCGCATTGTCTTTGCTACCAGAATTGGAAAAATCTCAATCAATTATCGTAATGAATGGTGATATTTTAACAACATCTGATTTTGTGAATCTTTTTCATTTTCATAAAGAACATGACTCAATGATTACAGTGAGTGCTATTAATTATCATGTTGAAATACCTTACGGTGTTATTGATTTTAAAGGAGTTGAAGTGAAAGCTTTGTTAGAAAAACCATCACAAACATTTTTTTGTAATGCCGGTATTTATGCATTGTCAATAGATGTCTTAAAGGATATTCCTGCTGACACTTTTTGGAATATGACAGATTTAATTGATAAGTGTTTGTTGAATAAAAATAAGGTGACAGTTTTTCCAGTTCATGAGTACTGGTCTGATATTGGAACCCCTGCAGATTTAGAAAAAGCTCGAAAAGAGTTTAAGGGTGTATAAATTATGAGCGAAAATATTTCTGGTAAGCGTGTTTTTGTAACAGGTGCAGATGGTTTTATTGGTAGTCACTTAATTGAATTATTAGTTGAATCGGGCGCTCAGGTAAGAGCACTTGTCTATTATAATTCTTGGAATACAATTGGCTGGCTTAAAGATATTCCTGAATCTATTTTATCTCAAGTAGAAATTGTAAGAGGTGATGTTCGTGATAGTGATCACATGAGAGAGTTGGTCAGTGGTTGCGAATATGTTATGCATCTTTCCAGTCTTATCGCTATTCCATATAGTTATCACGCTCCTCGTTCATACGTTGATACAAATATTACTGGAGCATTGAATATTCTTCAAGCGTGTAGAGAGTCTGACTCTTTAACTAGACTGGTTCATGTGTCGACATCAGAAACATATGGTTCTGCACAATACGTTCCTATTAATGAATTACACCCAATGGTAGGACAATCTCCTTACTCTGCAAGTAAAATTGCAGCTGACAAAATGGCTGAGAGTTACCACCTTTCATTTGAATTACCAGTTGTAACCGCTCGTCCATTTAATACCTTCGGCCCTCGTCAAACTGCACGTGCAGTAATCCCAACAATTGCAAGCCAGTTAATTTCTGGAAAAGATCAATTAAATCTAGGAGCTCTATCTCCGACCAGAGATTTTAATTTTGTTACTGATACTGCCCAAGGCATGTTAGCGCTGGCACTTTGCCCTAAAGCTGAAGGACAAGTGGTTAATATCGGTTCTGGTGAAGAGTGGTCAATTGCAGAGACAGTTGATATGTTGTGTCAAATTAGCGGCCGTGAAGTGGAAATATTAACAGATGAAGAGCGTATCCGTCCAGAAAAAAGTGAAGTGAATCGTTTGCTGGCAGATAATTCAATTATTTCTAATTTAACTGACTGGAAGTCTGAGGTGCATTTTCAAAAAGGATTAGAATTAACGTACCAGTGGATTGAAAAGAATATCCATCACTTTGATGTTGATACTTATGCTAAGTAAATGTAGTTTTTTTTGAAATAGATATTTTTACGAAGGATAATAATGAAGGTACTTACATATAGAAAAAATGAAATGAATCGGTTAGGCATGTCTGTTAATAATGTGATATACGATATAGCTGATGTATGCTCTTCCTTCCAGGAATGGAAGACATATAGCAAGCCAAAACTTTTTTTATGTAATGTGGAAAAAATGACCATGATTGATCTTATTTCTTTAGGGGAAGAAGGTCTTAGGATTTTACGCGACATAGAGGTATACATAAAGTGGCAGACGGAAAAAGGTGATCCGCTATTATTACGTAACTCAATTCGCAAAGAGGAAGATATTAACTGGTTGCCACCGATATTAACACCTCCGGTTGTTTATGGAATTGGTGGCAATTCACCGCTTTTCTTTAGAGATAAAAATTATCAAATTCCAGCTTACCCTCGTGGATTTATGCGTCCAACTAACCGCCACGCTTTAAAAGGGCATCGAGCAAAAGTTACAATTCCTGAAAATTATGAAACTATGAGGGCGTCAGCCGAAATGGGGGTAGTTATAGGTAAAGAGGGTCGTAATATTTTAGAAGAAGATTCTATGGATTATGTCTATGGCTACACTTTGGTTAATGATATGTGTTCTGATTCATGGAAAGTCGTTGCGTTTCAGGGGGAGGATGAGTCGATGATGTTAAAAGATTTGACTATATTCACTCAACGTGCAGCAACATCATATTATTCTCGTGCTACAGATTCATTTGCGACTATTGGGCCATACATTGTTTCTAAAGATGAAATTCCAGATCCTTATAATTTAATGGTTTGGAATCGACTTAGCGGTGTTGTACGTGAACGTGCATATACGCAGGCTATGGTTAATAGTATTGAGCGAACAATATCATTTTTATCCCGTATTTTTACATTAGAACCGGGAATGATTTTTCATATGGGTACCATGGGGATCGATGGGTATACAATTGAGAAGGATATGTTGTTAGGTGAAGATGATTATTATGAAATTGAATATGAAGGTATTGGATCATTGCGTACATATATAGAGGATTCAAGGACAGGGGGCAGCGATGAGTCATAATAGAGAAGCCCAGCAATGGGTCCTATTAGGGAATGCATCTGCTTCAAATGATGTATGGGGTTTACGTAAAATAAATTTCCCGTGTGGTTATGTTATGCCTCCAGGTGCATATGCGATGCAAGGAAAGCCACTAGAGAGGCCTAATCAGGGTGAAGTTTGGGCAATGGCTGGTTTTGCAGTTGAAATTAATCGTGAAGGGAAATTTATATCCAAAGAAGATGCCGTAGATTATATTGCGGGTTATCGTCCCTGGACATGTGTTTTTCATGGAAGTTTAGTTGATGAGTTAAATGAACGTGGGCATACAATTGAGAATTGGGATCAAGGTGTTTCAATTTTTCATGGCTTATGGTGTCAAGCAAGTCAGTCTTTAGGTGATCTAATAACAGTAGAAGAATTCTCCAAAATAAGTGATAAAAATATCATTTTAGAGCATTCAGGAAATAGCAGTGAAGGCGAGTCCGCTCAGTGTTATAGCCAGGATGCAGTAAATATTTTTCATTTTATGTCTCAATTTATGACATTATCTGTTGGAGATATTTGGGTTCAGGGCCCGCTTGTAGCATCTCGATTGCCCGAAGATGTAGATTACTTCTCTATGCAAGTTGGGAATATGAAATTTGATTCAACAGTTATTTAATTTATGTTAAAAATTGCGTTAATACCGGCTAAATCAAACTCAAGACGCTTACCTGGTAAGAATCTGCGGATTTTAGGGGATGCTCCTCTTTTTGCCCATTCAGTTGATATTGCACTGAAGAGTAAGCAGATTGATAAGGTAATCGTTTCATCAGATTCAGATGATATTTTGAAAATAGCGAAAAGTCTCGGAGCAATACCGGTTAAAAGACCGATAGAACTATGTGGAGATAATATTCCCAATTTAAGTGTCTGCAAACATGTTGTTGAACAGTTTACAACGACCGAAAATGAACTAGAGCTCATGGTTTTATTACAGCCTACCCATCCTTTCCGTACTACAAAAGAACTTGATGAGGCAATTATAACGTTAGCAGAGAATACTGATTTTGATTCGCTTGTTTCAGTTACACCTGCACATCGAGTACGAGGACGTTTGGATAATAATCTTTGGTGTCAAGAAAATGATAGTCAAAGAGAACGAGCACAAACAAAAAAAAATACTTATGAGATAACAGGGCACGTATTCATACTTCGGGTTCAGAATACAATTATGTGTCAGTCATTATTTGGAAATCATGTCTATGCATGGCCTTTACCTGAGTCATGGTTAGATATAGATATAGATACAGAAAAAGATTTTCTAATAGCACAAGCTGTTAAGTCGATTTAGTTGAGATTGTATTGTGTAGTCTAAGAGCTACATATAAATATAAGGTGATATAAATAAAAATTATGAAAATAAATATTCTTTTTGACACTCAATCAATTGGGGTGCAATTGTTTTGGTCTTTATATCAAGCTATGAAAAATGCGCCTGAGATAGAGATAGTAAAGACAGGTTTTTTTGTTACTAACAAAGATGCATTTAAAATTTTCTTACGTAAATATCCTGAGTTTGAATCAGAATCCACTTCAGTATTGTCAGAGTGGGATATTATTAAGGATGCAAAATCACTAGATAAGCTTGATATGAAATTTTTAGGAGAATGGGAGAAACGAATTGCAGATCCTACTTTGTGGAATGCAATAATTTCAGATAGACGACTTAACTATCCGGTTTCAGCTCAGTTTTTTCAAAATTATTCTCCTGCTTATAATCATGAGTTCATGCTAAAACTGGTTCAAGTAGCAATTGTTCGGATTAACAAACACTTTGATGAAGTTGAACCCGATGCCATTCTAGGATTGAATGCCGTCACATTATATGATTATTTATATTATCTTATTGCAAAAGCAAGAGGGATTCCTTATCTCCAGTTAAAGCTTACTCGTATTAGTAATTATGTTTCTTATTTTTCAGAGCCACTTGATATTTCACCTCATATTGGTGAAAGAATTAATAACTACATGAAAAATCCAGAAGAACTAAAGGGAAAAGGAAAACTTTGCCAGGAAGCTGTAGATTTTATCACCGAAGCACGTTCTGATTCTTTGACTTATGAAGGAGCTATTAGCAAGAGAAAGCATGCAAAAGGGAAAGGTAAGTCCCCTGATATTGGCGCAACAAATATGGTTAAGAAGAGTGTGTTGAAACGATTAACGCAAATCATTTTTTCTCCACATGAAGACTCACATTATCCTACTCCTCAACAATCTTTTTTCTATGTTAGGATAATAAAATTATTCCGTAAAAAAATATTCGATAGAAATGTGAAAAAAACATTTAATTCAAACTGGAAAAGCATTTCTGAAAAATATTCTTATGCTCTTTATCCTCTTAATACTGAGCCTGAAGTTGCGCTGCTTGTTTATGGTCGTAGTTACAGAAACCAGATTGAGACAGTTAGAAATGTTGCTTCAAGTTTACCCGTTGGCTGGAAGTTATTTGTAAAGGAGCATCCCAATGCAAAAGGATACCGTTCCCAAGGGTTTTATAAAAAGCTTAGAGCTATCCCAAATGTAGTTTTGATTGCTCCAGAAGTTAGTTCTGACCAATTGGTTCAAAATTCAGAAATGGTCTTTGTTGTATTTGGCACTATTGGCTTAGAAGCTGTTTTGAAAGAAAAGCCGGTTATTAGCTTATGCAAAACACCTTATGGTTCCTTTCCTGAAAATATGGTTCGCTGTGTGGACTCTATACCAAATTTAGCCGTTGAGATTCGAGACTTGTTTGAAAATTACAATTATGATGAATGGGCTTTAGTTTGTTATGTTGCAGCACATATAGAAAGTAGTATTCCTTTGAATTTATTCACTGGTTTATTAGGTAAAGGTGGAAGAGAAAGTATAAGTATGGATCAAACTCTTGATGAGCAATATAAACTTTTAGCACGATACTCAATAAAGCGAATATATGAAGAGCAATTATTGCTTAAATCAAACAATATAATGGAAAATAAAAGCTTACCATGCTAGTAAAAAAAATAGATTGTTGTCCTATTTGTCACACGTTAAAAAATCCTGTTTCAGTAGCATCAATAAATGAACATGCTCGAAACCAATATTTAGTTTATAGTAAGATTAAATATAATGGATTTATTGATGATTGGCTTGAACAACTTGAATTAACCATAGATCATTGTCCTAACTGCGGGCATTATTGGTACCGTGAACAACCAGACCAGTTAATGCTTAATGATATGTATGAATCAGGTCGCCCATTACATCCAGAGAAGGCAAAGAATGATAGAGCCGCATCACCAAAAATGATTGCCGAGATGAGCAGGTTGATGAGGTTAGCTGTAAAGCCAGAACCAAAATTATTAGATTATGGTTCTGGCTTTGGTCGATGGGCACGAGCTGCTATTAATGTGGGATTTAAAGTTACCGCTTATGAACCTTCAGAAGAAAGGGGCGTGGAAAAGAGTGAAATAGATTTTACTCTGGTACATGATGTGGCTGATTTTGATAACCGTCTTTTTGACGTGATTAATCTAGAGCAAGTATTAGAACATGTCCCTGATCCTGTTGAATTATTAAAAGAACTTCGTATTTATTGTACGCCAGATACAATAGTCCGTATTACTGTGCCTAATATACTACGCTGCCCTGAAGGAAATAATATTTGGAAAGAATGGCCGTATAATGGTGAGCGAGCTCATACTATGGCACCTTTTGAGCATCTTCATGGGTTTACACCGAATTCACTTGAAACAGTGGCAATTAGGGCGGGATTTAAATCTGTTAATAATTTGTATACTTGGGTTCAATATCCAAAAGAAATGCTAAGAAGTTATATTGGTAAATTATTTCCAAAATTTGGACAAACATTTTTATTAATAAAGATTGATGAATGAGATTTATATGAAAAAAACTATTTGCGTAACACTCACTAACAGAACAAATTATTCTAAATTAAAGACAGTTTTGAATGAACTTTCAAAATATAAAAATATTAATTTCTATCTTGTTTTAAGCTCATCCATCTTGTTAGAGCGTTATGGTAATGGCTACAAAGATTTAGAAAAAGATGGCTTTGAGATAGATAAAAAAATTGATTGTGTTTTAATGAATGATTCTCATGAGGCTATGGCAAAAACTATAGGTTTATCAGTTATAGAGCACGCTACATATTTTTCTAGTCGCAAGCCAGATTTATTGCTTATAGTGGGTGACCGGTTTGATATGCTTGCACCTGTAGTAGCTGCAGGAACTATGAACATACCAATAGCACATATTCAGGGTGGCGAGCTTAGTGGAACAATAGATAATGTGATACGGGATGTTTTAACTAAATTTTCATCTTTACATTTTGTTGCTACTAAGAAGAGTGCGAAAAATCTTATCGATTATGGCATTAAAAAAGAAAGTGTTTATAACTACGGTTGTCCTGCTGTGGAGTATATTACTAAATTAGATGCTGGTGATAAGTTTGATCCTGCTCATATTTCAAAAAAATTCAAACATCCAATTCATGTAGCTAATGATGAAAAATATTTTTTAGTTATGGTGCATCCAGACACAACCAATAAACATGATGTCGATATGGACAAGGTCTTGGAAGCTGTAAGTAGCTTTGGATTTAAAACATTTATTTTCTACCCTAACATAGATGCGCATAATGCTGAAATTGTTTCAAGTATTGCTAAGTATAGCACTAATGATAATTTCTTTATGATTAGACATATGCCATTACAAGACTTTGTGCACACAATGGCGCATTGTGTTTGCATGATTGGAAATTCAAGTTCAGGAATAAGAGAGTCGGCATCTTTTGGCATACCTTTTATTAATATTGGTGAGCGTCAGATAGGCCGAGAGCGCAACGAAAATACAATAGATATTGGTGATGACTATAGAAACCTTGAGGCTACGATTCAGAAGAGCATGGACTACAACCTTGGAAAAGATAATATATATTATCAGGAGAACTGCTCAACCCTCATAGCTAACGAGATAGCTCAGTATATTGGTGTTGATAAATGACAACAAAAATTAACAGTATATTCATTGGTGAGCGTGAGGTTGGTGAAAATGCACATTGCTTAGTAATAGCCGAAATCGGTCTGGCACATGACGGTAGCCTTGGTGCAGCCCATGCTTTCATTGATGCGGTTGCAGGTACAGGAGCTGATGCAGTTAAATTTCAGACTCATATTGCAAGTGCGGAAAGTTCACCTGGTGAAGCCTTTCGAGTGAATATTTTTCCTCAGGATGAAAACCGTTATGACTATTGGGAGCGTACTTCATTTACAGAGGGGCAGTGGATTGGGTTAAAGCAGCACGCGGAAGATAAAAAGTTGATTTTTATGAGTACACCTTTTTCGATAGAAGCTGTGCAGATGTTACGTCGTATAGGTGTAAAAGCATGGAAAATAGGATCTGGTGAGACAAATAATATTTTACTGCTAGATGAAATAGCTCAAGAAAATGAACCTGTATTATTGAGCTCCGGCATGAGCTATCTACACGAGTTGGAAATTAGTGTAAACAGATTAAAAGATAAGGGTATACCATTATTACTTATGCAGTGCACTAATCGTTATCCATGCCCTCCAGAAAAGTTAGGGCTGAACATAATTTCAGATTACAATAAACGTTTTCAGATACCCATTGGTTTTTCAGATCATTCGGGAGAAGTTGGCCCTTGTTTAGCTGCAGTGACAATGGGGGCTAAAGCAATAGAGGTGCATGTGACATGGCACTCGGGTTGTTTTGGGCCTGATGTTAAAGCGTCTCTAACAATTGAAGGGCTTTCGTTACTAACTAAAAATATTCGTATTATAGAGACAGCTATTTCCAATCCAATTGATAAAGATTTGATGGCCGAGGAAATGAACGATATGCGTTTACTTTTTACAAAAGGATTAGTAGCAAAAAATGATATTACTGAAGGTGAAGTCATTACAAAAAATCACATTAATGCAAAAAAACCATGTACAGGAATTCCAGTGCATGAATATGAAAAAATCATTGGCAAGTCAGCCTCTCGCTTTATCGAGAAGGGTGAAAGTATAGACTGGAATGATATACGATGACTGGCTCTATTTCAAATCATGAGCTATGTATTCTCAATACAGAGTGTGGACGATTTTCTGATGCTGCAATTAAAGAAATTGAAAAGTTAGGTGACGTGACCCATGTTGAAGCGGATAGAAGTTACTTACTTGAGAATGTTGTAAATTATGAGATAATGTTAATAGCATTGCATAACACAATAGATCGCGAAATATTGGAAAGGGCAACTAATTTAAAGTACATAGTTACTCCTACAACAGGTCATAATCATATTGATTGTGATTTTGCAAAAGAAAAAGGAATTCAAATTATCTCACTTCGAGGTGAAACTGAATTTTTAGAGACAATCAGGGCGACTGCCGATCTTGCTTGGGGTTTGCTGTTATCGCTCATACGGCATATACCATCAGCACACCAGGATGTTCTTAATGCTCAATGGGACAGAAATAAGTACTATGGAAATGAATTGAAAGCTAAAGTTTTAGGGGTAATAGGTTATGGTCGTTTAGGTAAGATGGTTGCTCAATATGGGCGAGCGTTTGGAATGTTTATTTTAGCTTATGATCAGCATAAATTTTCGAACAAAGAAAATACTGAGTTTGTCGGGTTAGATGAGCTTCTTTCTCGTTCTGATGTAATAAGTCTTCATCTTCCTTTAAATAAACATACTAATCAAATGTTAGATCAAAATCTGTTTCAAAAAATGAAAGAGGGTATGGTTTTTATAAATACTGCACGCGGTGAAATTGTGGATGAAGGGGCTCTTATAGAGGCACTTAAGTCAGGCAAGGTTGCATCTGCTGCGACAGATGTGCTTGCGGATGAAGTATCTTTAGATCAGGATTGGCTTAAAAATAATAAGTTAGTAAACTACGCCAGAAGTAATAAGAATCTTATAATTACACCACATATAGGTGGAGTGACGTATGAATCTGTAGAACAAGCGAATATATTTATAATACACAAGCTTGGACATTATATTAGGAATGAGAAAATACTATGAAAACAATATCGGTTGTTACTAATGCTAGGCTTCAATCAACTAGGGTGCCTCAAAAAATGATTCGTACATTTGCGGATAAATCCTTATTACAAGTAGCGCTTGAAAAACTAAATGAAATGGATTTTTTTGAGCATCGCTATCTTGCGGTTGCAGAAGAAGAATTAATGGAATATGCAAAACCATTTGAAAATGTTGAAGTTCTAAAACGTAAGTCTGAAGCGGTAAAACAAGGGGTTAATCCACAACACGTAACATTCGCTCATTATTGTGAAGTTCCTTCTGATTACATTTTTGTGTTTAATCCTTGCTTACCTTTTATAACAGTAGACACTATTAAAAAAGCATTTGATTACTTTCAGGAAAATGACCACCCATCTTACACTTCAGTTGTTAAAACAGGAGATTGGATTTTTGACTCTGAAGGAGACCCAGTTACCAATACTAATCCGCAAAACCTTACAACAAACAAAGGCGTTCAGTTTTATAAAGCCGCTCATGCTTTTCATATTGTAAATAAAGAGTTTTTTTGCAGTAAAGGATATCATTGGGAGTTTGTCAAAAATGATCCTCATATGGTTAAGATTCCTGAAGAAGAGTGTATTGATGTTGATACTGAAATAGAATTTGAGCTAGCTGAGTCTTTATATTTACGACGTAAGTCCTAGTAAAAATCATTCACTGCGTTTGTTGCTTTCAATAAATGATATTCTAAAATATAAAATTCATGAAAAACGACTCTGAAAATTATGATCTTGTACTTGTTGTAGAGTATTTTAGAGCTACAACAGTGTATTTAAGTGTAATAAAAAGCCTAG
>Ga0008649_10002497_pt1 | contig 13356 bp, 13 predicted proteins | sample SaaInlV_130m_DNA_2_FD_66601 | JGI IMG/M metagenome (GOLD analysis project Ga0008649, IMG submission 66601) | Marine microbial communities from expanding oxygen minimum zones in the Saanich Inlet - SI037_S2LV_130m_DNA | ecosystem: Environmental > Aquatic > Marine > Intertidal zone ... | reverse complement strand
AAGATTAATTGATGCGCAGTCAAGTAACTGCCAAGCGATGTCAGGGGCGCGAGATTCAAATATAGCCTCGCGAAAAGTATCGACCTGACGCCATGCCTGACTTGAAAATGAGAACTGACCGCCATCGCCCGCCTTCTTGACGATATCCAAATTTTGACTTGCTCCGGTTAATGCCTGATTGATTCCAGTTTCAATTAAGGAAAGCCATTTCGGATCATGCGCATTTTTAAGGCAAATGACGCCATCCTTGTTCAATGCGATTCGTGCGATTTCATCAGGCAAGGACATCGCTATATCGAACGTTTGCACGGGGAGTGGTTTGACTTGACGGGAAATATCTTGAAGAGGCATTGGGTTCAAACCGTTATCAAGGTTGATATCAAAAATTAGTGTAATGCAGAGAGAGAAAGACTTTGATTTCCTGCTGAAATTATTCCATAAAAATGAGAGCAGCGTGACGGACGACGGCAAGTTGCCAGAAATAGGTAAAATCAAGCCCTAGATAATCAGCGCGATCACAGAGTGTCTGCAAACATCTTGATGAGGGTCAAACCATGAATACAGAAATTTTCTTTCCAATGTTTTATCTTGGAGCGCTTTCGGTTTTTGTTGTGTTGCTGTCAACTGTCTTCCGACTTAAAGAGATTTACCTTGACGGAGTCGTAGAAGGTGAAGCGTTTCGCCATCCACCATTTAAAGAGGGGAGTCGGCTGTTAAAAAATACACAGAGAAATCTGGTTAACTTGTTTGAGTTTCCGATTCTGTTTTATGTTGTTTGCATTTGCATCTTCGTGACGGGGAAAGTCGACGAGACTTTTATTTCTCTCGCATACGGGTTCTTCTTTTTGAGAGTCGCTCATTCGGCTTATCATATTTTTTTCAATCAATTGATTGTGGCCGGCGGATTTCCGGTTCGGGCGTTGATCTGGGTGCCGTCAATTGCAGTTTTAATCTGGATGTGGATTAGATTCATCTCTCTTGTGTAGTGCGGTGATACCGGCCAATGCCTTGCAGTCACTTGGGCAAATAGTGGTTTGCGGTCTCGCTAAAAAAGAACGTCGACTGCGAGTCAAAGTAATCGGCTAACTCATGTTCACGAACTAAGCGAGTGGCGCAGCACAGGCAGTCGATTGGGTACGGCGTCTTTTAAATTGCCGCGAGTGACTTTTCCGGTAACGGTAAAAAAACGTGGAGTAAACGTAGCCCTATCGTTATCGCCGCAGTTGAAAGAAATTGTTACTGCGTTTATGATAATGAGTCGCTTATTGTAGATAAGCACCCAAGTACGCTAGGTCTGATACTCGTTTTGTGAAACTCTGGAACGAGCGTTAGTCCTGCAAGCCGCCGGTTTAAATGACAACTTACAGGGCGGTCGAGAAATACTGTTAAAGCGTTGAGTCGACCGATTTGCCTTGTACGGTTTGCTGGCGCAACACCAGTGAACGAGGCAAAGGAGTAGGCGTCGTGCGATCTCGCGCACCCCAAAGAATTTGTTCTGATAAATGGCCCGTTCAAGGTTATGTGCTTTCGATTGATCGCGAGAGACCGTTCTGGCGGTATCTGGAAAGTGCATTTGTGCGGGACGGATTTCAACCACTATCTGCAGATCAGATTAATGGGAATAGCAGTTGTCAGGATGAGCCTGACGGGGGTTGAACCTCGGTAATTTTGACCCAGGATTTAATGTGTCGCTCGATCACGGTATCATTGCTTTGTCAGAAGAGTGAGCAATTCTGTTTTCATCGACAGTATTGAAATGACTCGTGAGCCTATTCCACTTTAATTTATAGATATGAAAAGAAAACTGCTGTTGATGAGTCTTTGTCTGCCGATGGTTGTGGCGTGCTCAGAAACCCCTGCGCCGGTTGAGAAAACGACTCCTGTTGTTACGGTAATGACACTTAATGAATCACAGATTGAAGTGAACCGAGAATTTATCGGTCGTACGAGCGCGACAAGCCGCGTTGAGCTTCGCGCGCGAATCAGTGGCGTCCTGGAGGAGCGTCTTTTTGAGGAAGGTCGCCCCGTCGCGACGGGAGACACTTTATATGTGATCGAGTCAGATAGTTATCAAGCCTCAGTGGCTCAATCGGAGGCTCAGGTGGCATCAGACCGTGCACGTCTGGACGACGCTACGATGACGCAAAAACGCATGGAGAAACTAGTGCTGAGTCAATCGATCAGTGATCAGGAGGCCGACTCGGCTCGAACTTCAACGCGGATTGCGGCAGCCGCGCTCGATGCAAGCAAGGCGGCGTTGCAACGCGCGGAATTGGATCTTCAATATACCTCGATTGTTTCGCCAAATTCGGGCGTTATTGGCGAAACCAATGTAAACGTCGGGAATTTGGTTGGACCTGAATCGGGCGTTCTGGCTACGATCGTGGCTCTGGATCCAATAGATGTTCACTTCACTATTAGTGACGTTGAGTACCTTAACTTTCGACGCAATGTTTCAGTGAGTGATGCGAGTAGCGCCAGAACGTTATTACGTCCACAGCTACGATTGTCCAACGGTGAGAACTATGAGCATATGGGCGATCTCAATTTAATTGGCAATGAGATTGATTCCGGCACGGGCACGCTTACGCTGAGAGCATCTTTTCCAAATCCACAAAAATTATTGAGACCGGGTCAATTTGTTTCGGTTATGTTTCAGGGTAAAACTGGAAAATCCGGTTTGCTTGTGCCTCAGAAGGCTGTCTTGGCGAGCGGGTCGGGTCGATCAGTTTTAGTAGTGAATGACAAAGACCAAATAGAACAACGAACGGTTGAGATCGGTGAAGTTCGTGGTGAGAACTTTATTGTGAAGTCGGGGCTTGTCATTGGAGAGCGAATTGTGACGCGCGGACTGCAAAAAGTGAGACCCGGCGTGACGGTGAACGTCGTACTGTCGAATTAAGCCGTAATATGTTTAGTCAATTTTTTATAAGCCGACCGAAATTTGCTTTTGTAATTTCGATTTTCATAACGCTTGTCGGCTTGCTGTCAGTGAGTGCGCTCCCGGTTGCGCAATTTCCCCAGATTACGCCGCCAACCGTAAAAGTCAAAGCGATCTATCCTGGTGCGAGTGCAGAGGTTGTAGAGCAAACGGTTGCCGTCCCGCTCGAAGAAGCGATCAACGGCGTCGAGGGTATGATTTATCTGCAGTCAAAAGCGTCCAATGATGGCGCGCTAACGATTACCGTAACTTTTGAAGTCGGGACCGATGCAGATATGGCGGCCGTAAACGTTCAGAATCGAGTTGCGACTGTTTCTTCAAAGTTGCCTGAGGAGGTCGTTCGCCAGGGCGTAACCACGCGCAAAACGTCTACCGATATGGTGATGGTTATTAACCTGGATTCTCCTGACGGGACGCATGATGGCATCGCACTATCAAACTACGCGTCAATTAATATTCGTGACGCCTTGTCGCGCGTCTCAGGTGTCGGGGAAGCCACAATTTTTGGTGAACTCACGTGGGGCATGCGAGTCTGGCTTGACCCACAGCGAATGGCAAGTCTCGGCATTACGGCGAGCGATGTTGCTAATGCTTTAAAAGAGCAGAATATTCAAGTGCCTGCCGGGCAGATCGGCGCACCTCCGTTATCCGATGATCAGGTGTTTACTTATTCTGTTGTGACTCAAGGTCGACTGACTGAAGCAGAAGAGTTTAGGAACATCATGATTCGTGTGAATCCTGATGGTGCCAAGGTTCGATTGGGGGATGTTGCTCAAGTAGAGCTTGGATCCCAATCCTATGGCGCGTATGGAAGGCTGAACGGAAACCCAGCGGTAGTGATGGGTATTTACCAATTGCCCAGTGCTAACGCTCTTGATGTTGCAGATCAGGTTCGCGCCCAGCTCGACAGCCTCTCTGAGCGCTTTCCACCCGACATGCGCTACAGCATTCTTTATGACACGACTCGTTACGTTCGTATATCGATTCGTGAAGTTATCGTGACCCTTTTTCAGGCCATTGCTTTGGTCGTTCTGGTCGTTTTTATATTTTTAGGGGATTGGCGCGCAACACTTGTGCCCGGCATTGCGGTTCCTGTCTCTCTGATCGGGACTTTCGCTGTACTGCTGATGGCCGGTTTCTCGATTAATACGATTGTGTTGTTTGCTCTTATTCTGGCGATCGGAATTGTCGTAGATGATGCAATCGTGGTTGTCGAGAATACCCAGCGCCATATTGCAGATGGCAAGACGCCCGTCGAGGCCACTCGACTGGCAATGCATGAAGTTGCCGGACCTGTTATCGCAACAACACTTGTTCTGCTTGCAGTCTTTGTGCCCGTCGCGATGATTCCTGGGATTACCGGTGAATTGTTTCGGCAGTTTGCAGTAACAATTTCAGCGGCGGTTGCAATCTCTTCAATAAATGCGTTAACGCTGAGTCCGGCACTGTGCGCGGTACTGCTCAAGCCTGCCGGGAAAGAGCCGCGCTGGTATCAAATTTTTAATCGTTTCTTCAATTCGATAACCCGTGGCTATTCCAGGATTGCGACCATTTTCGTGCGTCGTGGAGCCGTTACGATCGTGTTGCTCATTGCAATTTTTTCCGGGATGGGGTACCTGTTTAAGAGTCTTCCGACTGGATTTTTACCCTATGAGGATCAGGGAGCGTTTATGGTCGATTTGCGACTTCCGGACGGGGCATCACTGAATCGTACCGAATTAGTGTTGACCGAGATTGAGAACGAACTGAGTCAGATCGCAGGGGTAACGGATGTCATGTCTGTTGCCGGTTTTAGTATGCTAAGCAGTTCAATGTCACCAAATGCGGCATTCATCATCGGAATACTGGATCATTGGGATAACCGACAGTCACCCGAATTATCACTTAAAACCATATTTGGCAAACTACGAGCGATTGCGAGTTCTAATAGTGACGCCCGCATTATTCCGTTTGTGCCGCCTCCGATTCCTGGATTGGGCTCAACGTCCGGTTTTGAGTTTGTCCTGCAGGATTTATCAGGCGGCAGCCTCGTTGATCTTGAGTCTTCTTTAAATGGTCTTATCGTTGCCGCAAATCAAGACCCGGACCTGACCGGTATTTCTTCAACTTTCTCGGCGTCAGCGCCAAGAGTTTGGCTCGAAGTGGATCGTGAAAAAGCGAAGGTTTTAGGCGTTTCGTTAAACGAGATCTTTTCAACCCTTCAGACGCAGTTGGGCGGCCTTTATGTTAATGATTTCAATCGGTCGGGTAGGGCGTATCGCGTTATGGTGCAGGCTGAAGCAGATGCGCGGAACGAACCCCAAGACATCGGAAAGCTTTTTGTGCGTAATAACGCCGATGAAATGGTACCGCTCGCTGCGGTCACTCGAGTCGAGTCTGCGATTGGGCCAGACATTGTTGATCGCTATAATTTATTTCGTTCGGCAACGATTAGCGGCAATGCGGCCGCTGGGAAAAGTTCAGGCGACGCGATCGTTGCAATGGAGCGTGTGGCAAAAGAACACTTAAGCGATACCATGGCTTTTGAATGGACGGGCATGTCGTATCAGGAAATAAGAGCGGCTGGCCAGGTGAGCATCATCATCGCCTTGTCCCTGATATTCGTGTATCTGTTTTTGGTGGCTCAGTATGAGAGCTGGGCGATTCCAGCCAGTGTTTTACTCTCGGTACCGATCGCGTTGTTGGGCGCTTTGGCGGCTGTGGGTGCCGTGGGCTTACCGGTCAATTTATACACTCAGGTAGGCTTGATTATGTTGATTGGCCTTGCTTCAAAAAATGCCATTTTAATTGTTGAATTTTCCAAGCAATTAAGAGAGGAAGGCAAATCAATTTTTGATGCCACAATGCAAGGGGCTGAATTAAGGTTCAGAGCAGTGGTTATGACAGCAATCTCGTTTGTGCTTGGTGTCATGCCACTAGTGTTATCAAGTGGGGCGGGTGCTGCAAGTCGGATCTCGATCGGACTTGCCGTTTTTGGTGGCATGCTTGCGGCGACCCTGTTTGGAATCTTGATGATTCCAGCTCTTTACTCGATAGTGCAGACCGCTCGCGAAAGATTGGCGCGACCAGAGCAGGTTTAAGTCGATATTGCTCGGTTATCTGAATCAAAATTCAAATAATATTGATCAATATGGGTAAAAGCTACTTGTGAAATAGGGTTTGAGGTGGTTTTTTCTAGGAGAGATTGTTGATCATTGCACATGTTAAAAAAATTGTAATTATTCTGGCTAGCTTGGGTGTGGTCGGATATTGTCACGCTGACGGCAATGTGAGTCGAGATGCATTAAGTTGCAGCGCGATAGCTTACGCGTCGACCTTGATTCCGCAGGATTCGCTTGTAGAGATCACGAAAATACCATCTGATTATATTGAGCAGTTTTACGGCTCGATGAATATGATGGAGCAGGTTTTTCACGCGGTTTATGTCGCGAATCAACCAAACAAGGAGGACTTGCCGACGAATCGGGAGTTAAGGTCGATTAGAGATACTGAGCTGATGCGGCTTTCGGTGGTTTATGCGCAGAATGCAGAATTGATGCATGATCTTTATCTCCGATGCGACGCATGGGGTAATGCGCTTTCTGCATTTCTTGAGTCAAATAGCCAGGAATTAGCGGGCTCCGAGAAAGAGGCAATAGCACTCTTTCTGAAGGCGCCGTCATTTAATACTGAGTTAACTTTTAACGCCAGTCAACGTGGCCTCGGTCAACGGCTCTCAGATTCAGCGTTCGAGACTTACCTTGAAGCTCGCCCAGAAACTCAATGAGAGGAAAATCAATAAGCTCGCCTGTCGACATGCTTCTAATTTATGGGTTACTCGTCACGCCTTAATCGACCCGTCTTTAAACTATCTAGGATCTTGAGCGATGCTTACTATGGATCAAAATAGATGTAAGGACTGCTTGGTGCAGCCGTTTACGGAGAGATGGTTTTTATTGCGCCTGGGAATCGCGTTAAGCTACGCTGTTATTCGATACCATACATCCATAGAAAGACAGCCATGAAAGAAATTACAAGAATTAATCATCTAGGTTTGAGGGTTAAAGATCTAAGTCTATCTAGAGAATTTTACGAAAAGCTGGGATTTGTGTTTCTGGCTGGCCCGGTCGGCCCAGAGCCTGTAGCAATAATGGAGCACCCATCAGGTGTTAACATTAACTTTATCCTGAATGCAGGTGCAGAGTGTACCGAGAATGTACTGATGGACGTCCCTGAAAAAAATACTGGATACACACATGTAGCGCTAGAAGTAACCAGTGCAGAATCTGCAAAAGAGTCTGTAAAAGCTCTCGGTATTGCTATTACTGGCGAAGTAGAGTTCGAAGGGGCTAAATTCTTTTTTATAAGGGATCCTGATAAAAATGTTGTTGAGTTTCATGAGCCAGCGCACAGTTAACAAGGCAATCAAGCGCGACCGCCTAACCGGCGACTGCTTATTTCGGCGTTACTGAGGAGCCAAATTTTGCGCCCTCTCTTTGCAGGCGTCGACTGGGCGCAACTCCCGTTGTTTGTTCTGAATAAAGACTTGGCGCTAGTCGTTTTTTTAATTTCGATGTCTTATCTTGTGGGTAAATGGATTACGACTTATTCCAATGATCTGCCGAAGCAATTGATTCTGATTAAGTTCTTCGGGTTGATGGGCTTTTCAATGGCAGCGATCATGCGCTTATGGCGTTGCTACTGTTCTCGCCAAAGTGCTATCCGAAATTTTTCGATACAACAGGACGGCTGAACGTAACCGGTGATCTCAGCATGTTGTTCGGGATCTCGAGCCTATGGTGTCTGTCGGTAACGGCTATAACGTCGCTACCATTCATGATCGAGACGGTTGGCGTTGATCGGTGGAAGCGTGGCCAGCGTTCGGGATACGTGAGTCTGCTAATTTTTGGTGGACACGTATTTGTGCTGGGTTTGACTGGATGGTTCAATCCGCCAGGCCGGCACGGATACCTTCCTCCGGTTTCGCTGGTCGCTTTTTCTGCGGTATTATTTGTAATGCTGTTAAGATTGGCGAAACATAGGCCTCAATGAGGCCCTATTCCGCGATAAAGCGCCGCTTGGCAACTAGTCGTTTCCGCCACCTCTTTTGTTGTCGGTCCCAAGGAAGGCATGATCTTTATCATACATATCGCCGTGGTCATGATCGCTGGCGGCGGAGCTACTCGCAAATACCAACTGGGATGTGATTAAAGTAATGGTCGCAAACAAAACGGCAAAAAGTGATTTCATAGGTTTTTTATTCTTTGTTGTTTTCTAATATTCTTACCGAAACAATGTGATTAAAAGTTTAAAATTTGTGTATAACCAGTGAAGACATGGGTAGATCAAATTTTTAGAAAATGTAAGCGCTCCCTGACTCTTTGTCTTTCAGTCGTGACTTACGACGCAGAAATTTTCGTTCACAGCGCTTGAGATTGTCGCTAAGGTAAATGATGAACTTCGACATTTTGTTACTACTAATTGCGGTGTTTCTTTTTGGTCTAATCGCGGGGTGCGCATTAGGCAACCATTGGATTAAGATCAGTTTCTATTGGACGCAGAACAAGATCCGTCATTTTTGGGATCATCATTGATCAGGATTAAGTTCTTCTGCCAGCGAAAGTAAAAGGGATATAATTAGGCCACTGAACAGGATTCCCTGAATTTCCGATTCGCACAAACGCACCTTCTTTAATCAATTCCTGTAAGTTGAAAGTAAGACTAGAAATTATTTTTTGGTTTGAGAGAGTTGCACACACAAACGTTTTGAATATCGTGGAGAAATACGAGCTTTAAATGAGTGAAATTGATTTAGATATGGCAGTTGTTGAAGAGGCGATGGCTTCATTGAGACAGACCAATGAGCTCGAGGACCAATGGTATTTTGTGAAAGACGACTCGATTAGTGTTGACGAGGTATCAGACGCCGGCCAGGCTTTTATCGATGCGCTCCAGACGACGCAGCGAAAATTGACCGATGCGCTTGTATTAGTGACAAAGAGGGGGCTGGCCGCAGAACTTGAAGCGAGTGACGAGTAAATTTGCAGCGAGAAAAATTCAGGTGCACGGGGTCTCTCATGCTATGAGATTTTAGCTTCAGGCGAGATCAAGGCTGTAATGTGGCAACTTTAGTCCCGCGCTGTGGACACGAATGCTTGTGTTTTTTTGACGATTATCTTGACTCATCTCGAAATGAGGTTTTCCTTTTTGGTCTAATGGGACGCGCCGTCAAAATAAATAAGAGATAGTTTTTCCCCATGATTAACAAACTCTCTACACTAAACCATGATCAGAAAGGAGAAGGATGATGGGTCAAATCGCTGATAGTAGTTTTAGTGGAGACGTTTTAATCTACTCATTTTTGTCGACAGCAATACTGGTGGCGTTGCATCTCGCGGCACCTTATATTCGACGCAGTCCGTGGCTGGCCCGAAAAGGATTCACTTCTTTTAGTGGCGGGTTTGCCGTCGCTTTTGTTTTTCTTCATATGCTACCCGACTTGGTTGAAAGTAAAGATTCGATTGGGGAAATCCTTCATTCGCATTTTGTAGGAGTCCATTTTGTTGAGGTTAGTGTTTTTCTATTGGCTTTTTTCGGGTTCATGTTTTTTTTCGGTTTAAAAAGATGGTGCCGCCAAGAGTCCGATAAGAGTCAAGAAAAAATCCATCGCTCTTTTGTTATTTCGATTGCATCATTCAGTATCTATAACGTAATCATTACCTATACGATGCCCGAGCGAATCATGATTGATGTGATGGTTGCCGGTATTTTTACCCTTGCAGTCGCACTGCATATGATGATGATTGACGCGGAACACGAAGCCCACGAGGCAGCTCACTTTAATAAGTGGGGTCGGTACGTCTTGAGCGGGGCACTCTTGTTCGGCTGGCTTCTCGGCGTGACGTTAGGTGAGCATAATCTTGTGACAGCAGCATTCTTATCATCTTTCCTCGCGGGCGCGCTGCTGCTTAACGTGTTCCATTATGAGTTGTCAGAAGTCCGCGATTCTAATTTTGGCGCTTTTTTGTTTGGAGCTGTTTGTGGTGCAGGTATTCTTTTGTTGGTTTTTTATATTGAATCCGGGGTTGACCTGCACTCTTAAACGCTTCTGAAGTCTCGATCATAGCTGCATGGATGCTGTGTAGTCTGATCCTAGATGAGCCAACTCATAGAGTAAGTTGCCTTCTGGTTTCGGGGGTTTGAAGTAGGTGAAACGTTTTTAAGTTAAGATGCCCAACGTAAAACCTCAAGAAATATGGGTAAAAAGATGGATCAAGAAGCACGTCAGCGTCGTAAGGTAATTGCAGCGGGAGTTACGGGAAACGTCCTGGAGTGGTACGACTTCGCTGTCTATGGATTTTTTGCGCCAATCATCGGGAGACTTTTTTTTCCGTCTGACGACCCAACAGTCTCTTTGATTGCTTCGTTTGGAGCGTTTGCCGCTGGTTTTTTAATGAGGCCAATTGGCGGAATCATTTTTGGCTTTATTGGCGATAAAATTGGGCGGAAGCGGGCGTTAGTGCTGTCGGTTCTTCTTATGGCAATTCCAAGTGGCATGATTGGAATTTTGCCTGATCATGCCACGATCGGAGTATCTGCAGCAGTTTTGATGGTGCTGATGCGGATGTTGCAGGGCATGGCCGTTGGCGGCGAATACACGAGTTCGATTGTTTATCTAGCGGAGCATGCCCCCTCAAAACGCCGCGGGTTTTTTACGAGCTGGACGTTGGTTGGCGCAATCGGGGGCATCTTGCTGGGGTCTGGCGTGGGCGCGCTGCTTAGTAATCTTTTATCTGCTGAGGCAGTTTCGGATTGGGGTTGGCGGATCGCTTTTCTATCGGGAATTGCAGTGGGCGTTGTGGGTTTATTAATACGCCGTCATCTCCCCGAGATGCCCAAAACTGAATCAAACGATTCGGCTAATCCCGTAATTGATGCATTTCGTACCGAGTGGCGCGCAGTCACTCAAGTAATCGGTATCAATATCTTCAACGCCGTGGGCTTTTATCTCATGTTTGTCTATGCAGTGACATGGTTGATTAAGGAGGTAAAAGTGCCGCGTTCAGATGCGCTGGATATTAATTCTTTATCGTTGGCCGTACTTTTAGTTCTGGTTCCCGTATTTGGGGCGTTGTCAGACAAGGTAGGTCGCAAAGCATTGTTGTTGTTTGGATCCGGTGGTGCGGTGCTTTTGGGATACCCTCTCATCGTGCTGATGCATCATGTGGATTTTATGATGATTATGGTAGGACAGATTGGTTTCGCAATTCTTCTGGCTGCATACTTAAGTGCAATTCCGGCAACATTAACGGAAATGTTTCCCAGTCGGGTTCGGGTCAGCGCACTGTCCGTTGGCTATAACATCGGCCTGGCAATCTTTGGGGGAACAACCCCTCTCGTCGCGACATGGATCATTGAACGCTCCCACGACGATTTATCGATAGCGTGGTACCTTATTTTCGGCGCCGCTATTTCATTCTTATTTATCGTCCGACTGCCAGAAACAGCTCATAAACCTTTGCCTCAGTAAGGAGTGCCGCCATGCGTTTAGGTTTTCGCGTGGGTTATGCCTTTGTGACCTGTCTGATCGCCGGCCCTGCTTTACGCTCCAGAACCAGACAATAAGAGATTCTTATTAGGATTCTGACACCAATCTGTTTTATTCTTGGGGGAAGACAATGTGCGACCCAAACGGCGTCTAAACGTCTCAAGCCAAACTAAGGAGACCTATCTTGGAAAATTTGCGAAAAATTCTTGGAATTTTACTAGGACTAATTGCGATATTTCTCTTTGCGTTTGAAATAACAAAATTTGAAGTTACAGACTTACAGTGGTCCTGGTTTGACTATATCAATATAGTCGTTGGGGCTATCGCTGGGGCTGTTTTGATTGGTAACTCCGCCCAAAATTTCTTGGGGAGATTTCTGGGGGCGCTGCTTTGGGTTATCGCAACGTTTTTGGTGCTTTATCATATTGAAAATTTCAAGGTGTCTGATGTCGATTGGGACTGGACAAATTACGTCAATATCGTAGTAAGTGTTTTTGCAGGGTACTTTTTATTTCGAAGAGATTGAGTCAGTTATCGTTAGGAATAAGTAGATAAAAAAGATTGCCCTTGATTTTTTTAAAGCAGGTTGAAACCTGTAATTCAAAAAGGGGAAAATTATGAGTGTTTTTTTAATCGGTGATATCAAGGTAACAGACGACAGTTGGGTGCCGGACTATGCGGCGAATGTCCATAACATTGTCGAGAAACATGGAGGGAAATACCTATCGCGCAGTGGCAATATTTCTACGCTTGAGGGCCAAGATAAAGACAGTACATTGATTGCTATTATCCAATTTCCTTCACGGGAAGCCTTGGATAATTTCGCTTCGGATCCCGAGTATGCACCTTTTGGCAAGGCCAGGCAGGCGGGTGGTGTCAGTAATTTTCATGTCATTGATGACACGGATATCGCGGGTTCAATCCCGTACCTTCCGGCTGGCTAGAAAGTGCTTATACTCCGATAGTCAAGTTTTCGGATGTGTGAAAAAGGCCCGCTCCGGCGGGTCTTTTTACATTTAAAACAGTCTAAAAATTAACCGTTAAAGTGGACGAAAAATGTTAGTGATGTGAATCGACTGGAGCTCTCTCGCATCGTCCAAAAAAAAGGAGTGATTGTCATCGAGACAAAGACAAGAATCTGGGTTGATGCTGATGCGTCACCAAGACCGGTGAAAGAAATTCTTTACCGCGCGTCAGAAAGAACACAGACACTCGTGACATTCGTCGCAAACCAACCGCTTGAGGTTCCTCGGTCATCATTTATTACTGTCGTAAAAGTTGGCTCTGGCTTTGATGTTGCTGATCAATATATTGTTTCGCATGTGAGAAAGGGCGATATCGTGATTACCCAGGATATTCCGCTTGCGGCCGAGCTCGTCGCGAAAGGGTGTCTAGTGCTAAGCCCTCGGGGCGAAAAATTCTCTGAAGAAGACGTGAGGCAACGCCTAAATATGCGAGATTTTATGGAGTCTTTGAGAAGCAGTGGCGTGAGCACTGGAGGGCCTGATGTTTTCAGTGATAAAGACCGAATGTCGTTTGCGAATGCCCTAGACCGCGCGCTAGCGCAGATTTAAATTTTCACTACGGCTTGAATTTTTGGCCCGCTAGAGATTGATCAGTTGGTTTTGATCTTCACGGGCCTGAGCGCGAGCGATCAACTCTAACTGAATCTGCTGGGTTAATTTATCTGAACTTGGTCAGCTATAATATCGTTATGACGAAAGAGACAATCGAAGCTCAAGTACTTCGGGAAATGCGTTTGATACTTACTGAGATCGCTCGAGAGACGGCAGTTCATAGAGAGGCTCGCCATGTTCTATCTGATGACACTATTGTCAGAATGCGCGATTGTCTTGCTCTGATCAGCGTCCGAGAAAAAGAATTAAAC
>Ga0008649_10002438_pt1 | contig 13536 bp, 11 predicted proteins | sample SaaInlV_130m_DNA_2_FD_66601 | JGI IMG/M metagenome (GOLD analysis project Ga0008649, IMG submission 66601) | Marine microbial communities from expanding oxygen minimum zones in the Saanich Inlet - SI037_S2LV_130m_DNA | ecosystem: Environmental > Aquatic > Marine > Intertidal zone ... | reverse complement strand
TTACTAATCACAGGCGGTGCAGGCTTTATTGGATCAGCTGTTATTCGTCATATTATTAACAATACTAATCACAGTGTTGTTAATATTGACAAGCTTACCTATGCCGGTAATCTAGAATCTTTGGTTTCAGTTGAAAATAATGCAAGATACACATTCGAACAAGTAGACATTTGTGATGCTAGTGAGGTCAAACGTGTATTTAACGAACATCAGCCTGATATTGTGATGCATTTGGCTGCCGAGTCACATGTGGATAGATCAATTGATGGTCCTGGCGAATTCATTCAAACCAATATTGTTGGTACTTATGTATTGCTTGAAGAAGCTAGAGATTACTGGTCAAGCTTAGAGTGGGGTAAAAAGGATAGCTTTAGGTTTCATCATGTATCTACTGACGAAGTCTATGGCGATCTTGAAGGAACGGACGATCTCTTTACTGAAGAAACATCATACGCACCTAGCTCGCCTTACTCAGCAGCAAAAGCAAGCTCAGATCATCTAGTACGCGCATGGCAACGTACTTTTAAGCTTCCGACACTGATTACCAATTGCTCAAATAATTACGGCCCTTACCAATTCCCTGAGAAGCTTATTCCACTCATTATTCTTAATGCATTAGAGGGTAATGATTTACCAATCTACGGCAATGGTAAACAAATACGTGATTGGCTGTATGTCGATGACCATGCAAGAGCGCTACTTCATGTAGCTCTTACTGGTGAGATTAGTGAAACCTACAATATTGGTGGACATAATGAATTGCAAAACATTAAGATTGTAAAAACTATTTGCAGTATTTTAGATGAGCTAGTGCCAAGCAAACTTGATGGTATTGACCGATATGAACAGCTTATTACCTATGTTGATGATAGGGCAGGTCATGATGTAAGGTACGCTATTGATGCGACTAAAATTGCTGATAAACTTAATTGGATGCCAGATGAAACCTTTGCTACAGGCATTAAAAAAACGATTGAATGGTATTTAGATAATAATATGTGGTGTGATAGAGTAAAGGACGGTAGTTATCAAGGTGAAAGATTAGGGGTAATCGAACAATGAAGGGAATAATTTTGGCAGGTGGTTCAGGTACACGTTTATATCCATTAACACAGGTTGTTTCTAAGCAATTGTTGCCAGTTTACGACAAGCCTATGATTTACTACCCATTAGCAACACTAATGCTGGCAAATATTAAAGATATTTTGATAATTACGACCAAAGAAGACAATGATAGATTTGTTGCTTTATTGGGTGACGGTTCAAGCTTGGGTATTAATATCCAATATGCAATTCAAGATAAGCCTACGGGTTTGCCAGATGCTTTTGTTATTGGAGAGAAATTTATTAATGGAGGTAATGTTTGTTTAATCTTAGGGGACAATATATTCCATTCAGATACTTTTATCAATAAATATTTAATTCCAAGTTTCGAAAATAAGATTCCAACCGTTTTTGGGTATCATGTTTCGGATCCAGAAAGATATGGGGTAGTTGAGTTTGATAATGGCAGAGTGTTGTCAGTAGAGGAGAAACCGTTAGAGCCAAAATCTAACTATGCAATTACCGGATTATATGTTTTTGACAAAAATGCATCATTAATTGCAAGAAGCCTTAAGCCGTCTAAGAGAGGTGAAACTGAAATTGTGGATATGCTGAAATATTATCTAAGTTCGGAAGGACTGAATGTTGAATTGTTAGGAAGAGGGGTGTCATGGCTTGATACAGGGACCCATCACAGTTTATTTGAAGCTTCAAATTATATTGAGGTTCTAGAAAATAGACAGGGACTGAAAATAGCCTGTATTGAGGAAATAGCGTATATTAAAGGTTATATCTCAAAGGAGCAATTATTAGTTATAGCAGAATCAATGAAAAATAATGCATATGGTCAATATTTGATTGATGTTGCTAACATTTAAATGCAGAAGGTATTAATAATTAACTTATGAATCTTGTAGTAGTAATTCCAGCAAGGGGTGGTAGCAAGAGCATACCATTAAAGAATATTCAGTTGTTAGGTGGAAAGCCCTTGATTGCTTACACTATTGAGTACTCAAAACAATGTAAAAATGTATCTCATACAGTTGTGTCAACCGATAATGAAGAAATTGCCTTAATATCAAAAAAATACGGAGCAGAAGTTCCATTTTTGAGACCGGATGACATATCTGGTGATGCAGTACAAGATTATCCTGTAATTAAACATGCACTGGAAGCGTTAGAAGGTGTATATCAGGAGAAAATTGATGCTATTGTATGGTTGCGACCAACATCACCTTTGCGCCCGATTGGTTTGATTGAGAAATCTTATTCTCTTTTAGAAGAACATCCTAATTGCACATCTATCCGTTCAGTAGTTAAAAGCACAGAACACCCATATAGACAATGGCAAATCAATGGTGAGTTCATAAGAGGCGTATCGTCAAATATATTTGAATCATATAATATGCCTAGACAAGAGTTGCCCGATGCCTATTTTCAGTCTGGAGATATTGAGGTGGTTAGGAGAGAAACAATTCTGAATAATACAATATCTGGTGATAGAGTGATTCCTTTAATTATTCAACAAAAAGACATGTTGGATATTGATCATTTTAATGATCTAAAAAAAGCTGAACATAAATTAAATCAAAAACAAGTTTAAAAAAAGGGATATCAAGGATATGAAAAATATAATTGTAACAGGGGCTTCTGGCCAAATTGGCCAAGTTTTTGTTGGTCATTTATCCAAGGTAAGTTATTCTAAAGTTTACGCATTAGATTTAGATTTTTCGGATACAGATAGACTAGATAATGTAGAGTATATAAAATTAGATATAACAAAAGAAGACGCAGTTGTAGATTTTTTCAAATCATTAGATTCTGTGGAAATTTTAATTAACAATGCCGGGATAGGTGTTTTTACTCATTTTGAAAATAGAAGTGTCGATGAATTTATGAATGTAGTTGATGTTAATATGAAGGGTACTTTTTTAATGTGTAGAGAAAGTATTAAGGTAATGAAACCAAAAAATAAAGGAAAAATCGTTAATATAGGCTCGATTTATGGCATGGTTAGTAGCGACCCTAGAATTTATGGCGATAGTGGGCGAAACAATTCTGAGGTGTATAGTATGACTAAAGCCGGTGTTTTAATGCTGACAAAGTATTTAGCTGTGCATTATGCTCCTTTTAATATTCAAATTAATGCAATTTCTCCAGGTGGTGTAATTAGAGAGCAATCGGAAGATTTTTTAGATAATTATAATTATCGAACTCCAGCAGGTCATTTGGCAAAAGACACAGACTTACTACCAGCGTTAGACTTTCTAATATCAGAAGACAATACTTATACAACAGGGCAGAACATTACTGTAGATGGCGGGTTTACGTCCTGGTAAGCAGCTCAAACAATGATAGAAGATATTAAATATTTGGAAGACTGGGTAAATTCAATCCAGCAAAAATCTAAAGAGTTACAAAGTGTATCAAAAGAAAAAAAGATAGATTTATTATTTTCCATTAGTACAGCCACTCATAATCCCAGCTTTCAGAAACCATATCATAGCCCTGTAAGATACTTAGAAAATAGTTTAATTTTTGGAGTGGTTGTTTTTTCGCAGACTCAAGCTATGATAGCTGCAAATACTGTAAAAATTTTTGTTAATGGTATTCTTGTTGATATCGAACAAAAAATTAACACACAAGTTGGTGTTGACCAGCAATTGTTAAAGCATTTTAAAATTAGTGTGAATAAGAAAATTCGAAAATCTATCGATGTTGGTAATATTTTAATAGCTATTCGCTCGGTTATTGGAAATGATAAGATAATAAAATATAAGCCTAACGATATTACAGTAGATGCAATTTGGACTTTTTTATCTACCAAAATAACCTGTCTTTCTGGTAAAAAAATTGCAATATTGGGTTGTGGAAATATTGGCTCTAAATTAGCTTTGAAACTAGTAGAAAGCGGAGTTGATGTTTTCTTAGTCCGAAGGGATAAGTTAAGAGGAGCGTTGATTGCAGATTCAATTAATATAATTAAGCCAGAAAGGTCGACAGGAAGTGCGTATTACACTTCTTCCTGTATAGAGGCATCTAAATTATGCGATGTTTTAATTGGTGCCGCTAATGCAAATACACCAGTTATTAATTGGGAGATGATACAAAACATGTCTCAAGATGGATTTGTTATCGATATTGGTAAGGGCAATATAGAGGCTGACGCCATACAAAAATCATTTGAAAATAATGTAGATATAATTCGTGGAGATGTTACCGCCTCATTGTATGGTTTTGTTTCACAGCAGCAGCAGGTGCAAGGTATTATTCAATGCAAGATTGGTCGAAAAAATCTAAATTCAGATATAAGTATAGTGTCTGGTGGTGTTTTAGGAAAAAATGGAGAGGTTGTTGTAGATAGTTTTTTATTGCCTTGTTTAATTTATGGAGTATCCGATGGGCGTGGCAATATGAAAATAAAACCCAGTGAATTAGATAAAAAAAATATTGAAATAGTAAAAAAATATATTGAACGTAGAAATTAAAATGAAAAAAAGTGTCGATAAGAAAAAAGCATATATCTTGGGTGCCGGACCAATTGGTTTAGTATGTGGATGGAAATTAGCTGAGAGTGGATATGATGTTACTCTCTACGAGAGGAGTAGACGTGTTGGTGGCATGTGTTCTAGCTGGCAATGGAAAGATTTTACACTGGATGTAGGTCCACATATTTTTCATACTCCTGATAAGGTGTTAACAGAGTTTTGGAAGCGAGAGTTTGGTCACTTAATGCAAGAAGGAGAGTTTTATTGTCAAAATGTGCAAGGAGAGTCCTTTGATAAATATTATAACTATCCTTTATCATGGGAAGAATTATCAAATTTTCCAAATAAAGATAGAGAGAAAATTATTGCAGAGATAGGAGGGATTACTGATTACCAAAAAGCTATCGCAAAGACCTATAAAGATTATATGGATGCGCAAGTAGGCCCTACCTTACGCAGTATGTTTTATGAAAAATATCCAGAAAAAATCTGGGGTATTAAAACTTCAGAGTTGACAGCTGACTGGGCCCCAAAAAGAATAAAGTTTAGGCAAAAAATATCACCTTTTTACGAGAATGAATGGGTGGCTGTAGGGAAAAATGGTACAGGTGCTATATATGAATCTATTGCAGAAAAATTTATTAATAATGGGGGGAGTATTCTTTTTGAAAAAACCGTGAATGCAATTGACGTTAGTAATAATATGATTAAAACATTAAAGTTTAGTGATGGTAAAGAGGTTGAGATTTTAGCAGACGACATTATTATTTCTTCAATACCTATAACAATTATGTCTAAATTCTTTGGCTATGACAGTGCTCTAAAATTTAGAGGTATTAGGCTGGCATATATAGCTATTAATAAAGAAAGTGTATTACCAAATGACATGAATTGGCTATATTATGATTCAGAAAAAGTTCTGTTTAATCGGGTTTCTGAACCCAAAACTATGGCGCCAAATGTTGCAGTTGACGGTAAAACAGTATTAGTTGCAGAAGTCACATATTCAAAAGGAGATGCAATCGATCTTCTGAGTGATCAAGAATTCTTAGATCAAATAATTAATGATTTAGATCAAGTCAACTTGGTAAGCAAAAATGATGTTTATGCATCTCTCTCTCACAAGGAAGATTTTGTGTATCCAATTCAAGATAAAAATTATCAGCAGGAATTAGTTAAAACACGCTCAAAATTAAATCGATTTTCTCAGCTTTATTCACTTGGAACTGGTGGTGATTTTAATTATGCTGATAGTCAAATTTTGTTTCATATGGCGTTTGACACTGTTTCAAATATTTGTGGAAAAGGGTCAAATCTTGCACAAACTATTCGAGAAATTGTGCCGGTCAAGCAAAATAAAGTAGTGGAAATTGCAGGAAGAAAGATTGGAGATGGTTACCCGCCTTTTATTATTGCCGAAGCTGGCATGAATCACAATGGGAGTCTTGATTTAGCATTTAAGTTAATAGATGAAGCTGTAAAGTCACAATGTCCAGTGATTAAATTTCAATCTTTTGTCAAGGGAAGCCGTGTTTCCGCTAAGATGAAAAATGCTAATTATGCTGAGAAAGCAGAAGGTCTAGAAGAAAATATTTACGAAATGTTTGATCGCCTGTCAATGTCTTTCGATGAACAAAGAGAAATATTTAAATATGCAAGAAAGCAAGGTATAGAGGTTTTCTCCACACCTTTTGATGAAGACAGTGTTGACTTTTTGGAGTCACAAGATGTGAAGTTATACAAAATAGCCTCAATGGACCTTGTGAATTTGCCGTTATTACGGTATGTTGCTAAAACAATGAAGCCTTTAATACTTTCGACAGGAATGAGTACTTTATCAAATATTGAAGATGCGCTCAATACTATTTTAAGTGAGGGAAACCCTAATATTATACTATTACATTGTAATTCGTCATATCCTGCAACTGAAAATGAAATGAACCTTAGTGCTATTAATACATTAAAACACTCTTTTAAAACGCCAGTTGGATTGTCTGACCATACTTTCGGATTGTTTGTATCGCATACAGCTATAGCCATAGGCGCCAATGTAATTGAAAGGCATTTTACTTTGTCAAGAACAATGGAGGGTCCAGATCATATATTATCATCTGAACCAGATGAAATGGCGACGTTGACAGAGATGTCTTCCAGGATACCAAGCATATTGGGTGACGGTATAAAGTCGATACAGCCTAACGAATATATTACACTCAATTCGCAACGTAAATGCCTGTATGTAAAGAATGACATTAAGGCGGGAGAGGTAGTATCACATGGAGATATCGTGATTAAGGGACCTGGAGGTGGAATTATGCCGAAATACATCGATATTGTTGTTGGTCGTATTGCACGTCAAGATATAGAAAGCGATACTCCTATTACATGGAGTAATATTTAATTAGACAATAAAAAGATGAAAATGAAGAAAATATTAGAAGAATTAGAGAAATACCTAGACAGTAAATCTACATGTATTGTTTGTAATAGTAAAGAGTTTGAAAACTATGCAAACCAAGGGTATTTTAACGCAATGAAATGTAGGTCGTGTGGAATGATATCTGTTAATCCACATTACACTGAAGAAGGTCTGGATAGATTCTATAGCACTTATTATAAAAATAGAAAGAGTGATCCTAAATTAAGTAGTTTAAGAAAAGATATGTATATTGAGGATGAAAAATGGATTACTAACTACATTAAGAAGGGTAAAGTCTTAGATGTAGGTTGCTCAGATGGGTCGTTTCTTAATTTTTTTGACAAAAAACAGTGGAATAAGTTTGGAATTGATCTAACAAGTGATGCGCTTGAAGTGGCAAGAAGGCGTGGAATTTCGACCTTTCAAGGGAAAATTTGGGAAACAGATGTAGGCAATGATTATGATTTGTTAATGATGCGTGGTGTTGTTGAGCATTTTAAAGACCCTATTACAGCACTTAAAAAGTGCGTTAGTGTATTAAAAACTGGAGGTCTGTTATATATTACAGCAACACCTAATGGCGATTCATTTGCATTTAATGTGTATCGACATAAGTGGAAACTCTTTACTCCATATGAACACATACATTTTTTTTCTATTGACCTACTGACTGAAGTATTAAAAACTATGGGTATGGAGTTAGTTAGTGGCCACCATCAATATGAAGAAACGCCATATAAGGATATTGATCAAGATTTTAAAAAGATTATTAATGACATAATTAAAATTGATAAAGAAAATTCTCTTGAAAATATAGAAGATTCTCCAGCTTTCCCTGGAAGTATGCTTACAGCAGTTTGGAAAAAAAAATAAATATTAATATAACTACTAGTCATGAAGGGAAAGGAAAAGGTTCGTATTATTTTACAAGCAAGAACAAGCTCATCTAGGCTGCCTGCCAAAGTTTTACTTCCAATTTCTGGCATTCCAATGAGTATATTAAGTGCTTTAAGGTTGGGGAATACTGGTCATGAAGTAATACTTGCAACATCAAAAGATATAAGTGATGATTATTTGGCGTATGTTGCTGAAAGCTATGGGGTTAAAGTTTTTCGCGGAAGTTTGAACAATGTTCTTGACCGTTATGTATCTTGCTCTTCTGATCTACATGTTGGCGATGTGATTGTACGAGCAACAGCAGACAATATTTTCCCAGATGGTCATTTTATTGATCAACTATTAGACAAGTATGAAAAATTGAATGAGGATTATTTAGGGACTCATTCGCCGAAAGATGGATTGCCTTATGGATTAGGTGTTGAAATTTTTACTGTAAGGAATTTAAGAAATGCACAAAATGATAACCCTTTGCCAGACTCTTTGGAGCATGTCACTTCATCGATGAGAAGAAAAGCTGGTAAATTGGGAATTATTAAGAAGTTCTCACTTATTAATCAAGATCTTTCGGATATGAGACTAACGGTTGACACCTTAGAGGATTATATTTATTTAACAAGTGTATTGCCATCACATAGTTCGATAGTATCTTTAAGTTGGGATGTTTTATTAAAGAAAATACTACATAATGATAGTGATAGTAGAGAAAATTTCACTATTGTTAATGATGAAAGTATAGATAGTAATAATGTTGATATAACGTTAGGGACAGTTCAATTTGGGCTTGACTATGGAATCACGAACACATCTGGTAAACCGACAGACGCGGAAATTGATGATATTTTAAGTCTTGCATACAAAGAAAATGTGAAATATTTAGATACTGCAAGAGCTTATGGAGATTCTGAGAATCAAATTGGCAGGTATTTATCAAAATTTAGCACTAAAAATTTTGAAATAATTACCAAAATTAGTTCATTAGATTATTTACATGAAGATGCAAAAGAGTCAGAAATTTTAAATGCTATAGACGCAAATCTATATAGATCTTTTTACCATCTTGGTAGGAAAAAAATTGAAGTCTTGATGCTGCATAATTTCAATGATATGGTTAGATGGAATGGGAAAGTTTTAAATAGATTGTTAGATTTTAAAGGTAGTATAATCGGAGCGATAGGTGTTTCTGTATATAGCCCGGAAGAGGCTATTATTGCTTTGAAAAATCTTTCTATTACTCATATACAAATACCATTTAATATATTAGATAAGCGATGGCTAGATGTAGAATTTCAAAAATCTCTCACTCTTAGGCCTGATGTTTTGATACATGTTAGAAGTACTTTTTTACAAGGGCTGCTTGTGAATAGTTTACAATATTGGCCAAATTGGATAGATAATAGAGAAAAAATATTTAGTACAATAAGCAAACTAACTTCAGATTTTGAAAGGGTAAATAAAATGGATTTGTGTCTGGCATACGTTAGGAGTTTTTCATGGGTATCGTCAATTGTAGTTGGTACGCAAAAAAGTACCCAACTGCAAGAAATATTGAATTTACAATGCCATCCACCCTTGAAAAGTAAGCAGGTTAAATTACTTCAGTCAGCTTTTCAAGATATTGTACCTGATCGATTGTTAACGCCTAACAAATGGTAGATCTTGTTAAGATGCACAGTCTTGAGGGTAAAGTGATTATCATTACAGGTGCTAGCGGATATTTTGGGCAGCAGATAGTATTTGCTTTGCTAAAGGCAAAGGCAAGACTTGTTATTATTGGTAGAAATAAACTGAATCTTGAAAGTTTGAAGGCTTCTTTGGAACCAGAATTTCAGTCTCGTTGTGATGTGATGGCGTTAGATATAACTAAGACTAAGAGTATTGCTATTATTGCTAATAGCATTAAAAGAAATTACGGGGAATTACATGGACTGGTCAATAACGCATATTCTGGAAGATCTGGTAGTTTTAATAAGATAAACAGAAATGATTTTTTGGATGCGTGCACTATAAACCTAATTACACCATTTGAATTAATTAAGAGTCTTGCTCCATTGTTGAAGAAAACTGCAGATAGATATAATTATTCCACATCTATTGTTAATGTCTCCTCAATGTATGGGATGGTAAGTCCGTATCCTGATGTTTATGGTGAGAGTGAAAAAGATAATCCGATACATTATGGCTCTAGCAAAGCAGGCATGATACAAATGACAAAATATTTTGCGTGTTATTTGGCTAATCAAGGAATTCGTGTTAATAGCATTTCCCCGGGTGCTTTCCCTAATACTGAAGTACAGCCAACAATACCAAATTTCTATGAAAAGTTGAAATCAAAAATACCTATGAATCGATTTGGTAGGCCTGAGGAGGTATCAGGCCCTGTTTTATTTCTCTTATCGGATGCATCTTCATACGTGACTGGAATCAATATGCCAATAGATGGTGGATGGACATCTTGGTGAAAATGTTTCCATAATGAAGGGTTTATAACGTAGATTGTAAATAAAGGTGATGTTATTGTAATAGATAATTTGTCCAATCGTTTAAATTGGTATAAATCATGAAGGTGTTATTTAGAGTAGATTCATCGAGTCAGATGGGTGTAGGGCATTTGATGCGCTGTTTGACTTTGGCTGATGAACTTGAAAAACAAAACCATAGTGCTGCTTTTATTTGCAGAGAATTGAAAGGAAATTTAATCAAATCAATTAAGAACAAGGTGTTTATCTTGCCAGTAGATAAAGATTTTCAATCAGATGATTTGTATTTAAGTTGGCTGGGCGCAACACAAGAGAAAGATGCAAAGCAAACGATCCAAGTTATTCCTGACAATGCAGATTTATTGATTGTTGATAGTTATGCTTTAGATGAGGTTTGGCATAAACAGCTAAAGCCATATACAAAAAAAATTATGGTGATTGATGATTTGGCAGATAGGGATTTTAATTGTGATATTTTGTTGAATCAAAATATAGTCAGTAAGCAAGGGGATTATCAAGGAAAAGTTCCAAAAGATTGCCAGTTATTGTTGGGTTGTGAATACGCTCTATTACGGCCAGAATTTACATCATTTAGAAAGCGAGCATTACAAAAAAGACAAAAAACTCAAGGAATTAAGAATATTCTTATTAGTATGGGCGGTAGTGACAAGAGAAACATTACTTACAATGTTTTGCAGCAATTAAACGATGGATTTAATATTGTGGTTGTATTGGGTAGTGCTTCACTGTATAGCGAAATGATTATAGATTATGCAAAAGGAAAAAATATTGAAGTTATTATCAACGCTGATAATATGGCAGAATTGATGCTGGATGCTGATTTGGCGATTGGTGCTGGCGGCTCTACTTCTTGGGAGCGATGTTGCTTAGGTTTACCAACTTTATTGTTTGTTATTGCAGAAAACCAAAGGGTGATAGCAGAAAATTTAGAGCACTTAGGTGCTGTTATAATAGTTAGGAGTTTAAAAGATGATTTACAAATGATGGTTAGTAACTTTGAATTGTGGAAGACTATGTCAGAAAAATCTCAAGCTATCTGTGATGGTTTTGGTGTTAAACGGATAAAAATATGAACGATGTATTAAATTTACAGCGTTTTCTAGGGTCAGTTGGCATGGGTCGTGATTTAAACATATTCCTAACTAAATAACTTATATGCAAATATTGATAACAGGTGCAAATGGTTTTCTTGGAAGTGTTCTATTCAATAAATTGCAAAAGACCAACCATACAGTTCTTCCTTTTGTCAGAAAAAAGAAAAGCGCCAATGATATTGAGTGTGATATTGGCAATGCAAGTAATTTGTTAAACGCTCTAAATGAATATCAGCCAGATGTAATTATCAATTGTGCTGCAAAAGTAGATTTTTCAGAAGATTCAATGCAAGAGCAGTATAACGTTAATGTATTGACTCCTGCTGTTATTGCATCATGGTGTGTAAGTAATGATGCACATCTTATTCAGACATCTGGCTCTATTGTTAATGGCAATACCATAACTGAATTTAGTAACTCATCTCAAGAGTTGCCAATTAATTATTATGGCGAGACAAAATTATTGGCAGATCGGGCTATTAGGCTAAGCCAATGCAGCCATGCTATCATTAGATTTGGCGGCATATTTGGGGAAGGTGGACCTAGTCATTTGGGTATTAACAATATAATTGAGCAGGCAAAGAACGGGGACGTTCCAACTATAGCTGGAAAAGGAGTCGCTCTTAGAAATTATATTCATGTTCAAGACGCTGCAAAATTACTTATTTATTGTTGTGATAATGGAATAACGGGTACACATTATTCTGGAAGTCAGCCTATCTCTATTGCTCAAATGATAAACGATATTTGCGATGTTTATATGGATGGACATAGTCCAAACTATCAAGAAGGGGATGAAGCTATTGACCAAATTACAGTTGTCAGCCCAAGTCTGCCAGAAGCAAGGCCGTTTAGGTCTGCGTTGGAGATGTATCGATGAAAATAGCTATTCTTTCTGATATTCATGGCAATGTTTTTGCCTTAGAGTCTGTACTGAATGCTGTAAAGAAGAAAGATGTTGACATATTGATGATTGCAGGAGATTTTATTGGATATTATTTTTGGCCAGTAGAGGTTTTTAATCTTTTAAAAGATTATGATCCTATAGCAGTACGCGGGAACCATGACAGAATGCTTAAAAGGGCAAAAGAAGATAAAGTGTATTTGGAAAAAATGTGTAAAAAATATGGGAGTGGGTTGAATATTGCACTTGACCAGCTAGGTGAAGAGAGAATTGAATGGCTGTCGAATTTACCTGATTCAGTCGAGTATGAAACACAAGATGGAAAGATTCTTATCTGTCACGGGTCTCCTTGGGATGGTGATGAATATGTTTACCCAGATTCGGATGATGAATCATTAAATAGGTATGCACAGCTTAATGCTAAGTGGATTATTCAGGGGCATACACATTATTCAATGCATAATAAAATAGGCGATATTACACTTATAAATCCTGGGTCAGTGGGTCAGCCAAGAGATAGAAAACCAGGGGCGCATTGGGCTTTGTTGGATACAAGTCTTAATGAAGTAAATTTCTTTTGTGAACAATATGATATTAAAAAAGTGGTTGAAGAATCTAGGAGAAGACATCCAGAAATTCCTTATTTATCAAATATTTTAGAGAAAAGATGAAGACAGTATTGATAACAGGAATAGGTGGAGATATCGCGCAAAGCATTGCAACAATTCTTATCGAAAGTCGTCCAGAATTTAGATTGGTAGGTACTGATATGAGCGATAGACATGCAGGACAACTTTTTGTTGATAAGGTGTTTCAAATTCCTGGTGCATCATCGGTAGAATATCTGGATAATATTAAAGGGTTGATTGAGGAGTATTCTGTCGACGTCGTCATTCCAACTAGCGAGCAGGAGTTGTCTGTATTCCACACTTTGATTGCTGAATTCGGTGAAGATAGATGTATTACTGCCGGGGTGAAGGTAATTGATATTGGCATCGATAAACTCAAAACTATTGACTTTATTGCATCGTTAGATATTCCAGTTCCTTGGACAATTAAAGCAGAAGGCGCCATTCCAAAAGATTTTCCATGTATCTTTAAATCACAGAAAGGTTCTGGATCAAAGAATATATTCATAGTTGAAGACAAAGAGGAGGCGTTATTCTTTGCTAACAAATTCCCTTATTCT
>Ga0008649_10002431_pt1 | contig 13555 bp, 14 predicted proteins | sample SaaInlV_130m_DNA_2_FD_66601 | JGI IMG/M metagenome (GOLD analysis project Ga0008649, IMG submission 66601) | Marine microbial communities from expanding oxygen minimum zones in the Saanich Inlet - SI037_S2LV_130m_DNA | ecosystem: Environmental > Aquatic > Marine > Intertidal zone ... | reverse complement strand
TTAAAGTGTTATAATGATTTTGCCACGAATATTTATTTCAAGAAGTCAAGCAAATAATGGCTCCTAAAGAAATTATTTTGTTATTAATTTACTACGCAAAAACCTAACCGGACGATACTGAAACTGATTAATCTTTTTGTGTTAAATTCCTACATTTTGGTGTTATTTTCAGTAAAACGAATATCAAATATAAACAGGCTGTCCGAGAATACAAAAGCAGAAATATTTGGTATTGATATTAAGGGCTTATGACTCGAAAATTAGCCAAAAGAGCTATAATGTTGTAAAAATAGGGGACTAAGGATATTCCGGATTTCTTCAATAAACAAAAAATCATTGGCTTTTCTTTGTATACTTTATATTATAATTGCTATAAGTGGGAAACGACGATGGAAAGAGAAGCCGAAATTACTAATAAAGTTTCTGTTCTTTTAATTTGCGTAATCTATTTTCAATAATTTTTCTATACCTAAATTGCTTAAATAATTAAGTAATTTTTAGTTCATTTCATTAAGGTGAGGAGGAACAAATGGGCAACAATGAAATAGATCTTAATTCAGTTGTCGCACAAAGTGAGGATCAGGTATCAACTGAACTGGATGGTGAAACGGTGCTCATGAGTATTGAGCAGGGTAACTATTATGGAATGGACAAGGTACTCAGCCGTATATGGGCCTTAATTGAAAAACCGATACCCGTTTCCACACTCTGCGATCGGTTGATAGATGAGTATAATGTGGAACGGGAGACCTGTGAACAGGATGTCCTTAACGTATTGAATGATCTTACAAAAGAAAATCTTCTAAAAATATCATGATAATTCGAACCTTTTCCAAACTGTTTCGTTTAAGTCCGTTAGAGTTTCTGCTTTTCCTTGAAGCCAATCTTTTCCTTACTCTCGCCAGTCTGGTAAGGATAACTATTCCCCTGCGTTGGTACGCTCATTTCCTTGGTAAACATATGAACGAACTACAGGAAGAAGTGGATGAGAAGCTTAAACAAAAACTGCTTACCATAGATAAATCAATAAAGAGAGGATCTAAATATCTGCCTTTTAACTGTAAATGTCTTGTACAGGCAATGGCAGGCAAGGCTATGTTGAGACTGCGCAGAATACATAGTACGGTATATCTGGGAGTTGCAAAGGACGAGGAGAGCAAGCTTATTGCCCATGCATGGGTAAGAGTTGGTGATATGAATATTACGGGTGGGAGAGGCGTAAAAAAGTATAACGTAATCTCAACCTTTGCTGACGGTAAAAACACGTTAATTAATTGAGTAATTCAGGTATTTAGTAATTCATGCTATAAAGTTCCTATATATTTATCCTCTTTCTTGTCAATCACCACTCGTTTAACCATTAATAATTTCAATTATATGGATAGGAGTACGCCTGTTCTTATGTCATCTAAGGTTTTCAATAAGTTATGCAACCCGGAGGTTGCGGCAACACAAATTGCTTTATTTGGTTATATTCTTCCCTCATAAACTTAAAGTCTCAAATTACATCATTCTTTCGCTCTCAATACTAATGAAGCTATTCTTACAAACTATTCTTGAGATTGCAGGCAGGAAGGCCATTTTTGCCCTTTTGCTAATACTCTTCCAGTCCCTCCTTGGCGGAATCGGGGTCCTGATGATTGTGCCGTTGTTAGGATTCGTGGGCATTACAAGTGACAGCGGCATGACAGGCCACATCAACACCTTTTTGTCCGTTGCCTTTGATATCCTGAGGCTTCCGAAGAATTTGGTTACCATCCTGTTGATTTATATACTGCTTGTCAGTTGTCGTGAAATACTTATGAGAACACAGAAATTCTTAAATGCCAGTATTCAATATAATATTGTGCAAACCCTGCGTAATCGTTTATATGTCGCAATATGTCATGCCGAATGGATATTTCTTACCAGAACACGTTCCTCTGATTATGCCCATACCCTTACGATAGACGTAAACAGACTGGGAAATGGTGCAAACACATTGATTCAGTTTTTTTCCTCCTCAATAATGCTTGGTATATATGTAATCATAGCCTTAAGTCTGTCATTTACTATGACTATAATAACGCTGTTCTGCAGCTTACTGTTACTATTCATTTTAAAGAATAAGATAATGGCTTCAAGGCAAACGGGCAAAGTGGAAACAGGACTCGGCAGAAGGCTGCATTCAATAATTATGGAACATCTCAGCAGTATGAAACTGGCAAAAATATTTTGCGCGGAAGAGAGAAGTATAGACCGTTTTAAGAGGATCACTGCCATGATTACGGGAAACGTGACCAAATTTGTATATGAATCGGCTACTACCAAGATGTGGTTTGGCATAATCAGCGTGGTTATCATGTCTTTCTTTATCTATATTTCAATAGAGGTTGTCAGCATATCTACAGTCACTCTTCTGCTCCTGCTTTTCATATTTACACGTATGATGCCCCAGATATCATCTGTTCAGCAAAATTTTCAGCAACTATTACACGTGCAACCTGCCTTAACTTCATTTCTTGAAATAGAGAAAGCCTGTAAGGATGCTGCAGAAAATATCGTAGGAAACAATGTTTCGTCGTTAAGAATAAATAACAGCATTTGCTTCAAGAATGTTTTCTTCCGTTATCGTAAAGGAGAAGGCCCTGATGTTTTAAAGTCTCTGTCATTTTCCATACCTGCATGCTGGACCACGGCCATTGTCGGGACTTCCGGTTCGGGAAAGAGCACCATAGCTGACCTGCTCATGGGAGTGCTTTATCCGGATTGCGGCGAGATATTGATCGACGGGAAACCCCTGGCTTCAGATTTATTAATGTCGTGGAGAATGGCGGTTGCATATGTTCCCCAGGAAAATTATCTCTTAAACGATACCGTGCGTGAGAATCTGTTGTGGTTTAATCCCGGTGTTAATGAAGAGGATATACTGGCGGCCCTGACACACGCTACCGCAAGAGATTTTGTGGAAAGGCTGCCTCAGGGACTGGATACATTACTTGGCGATAGAGGAGTCAGACTTTCCGGTGGTGAACGCCAGCGAATTGCCCTTGCCCGGGCGCTCTTAATGAAACCTCAGCTCCTGATTCTGGATGAGGCCACCAGTTCCCTGGATACAGAGAATGAGAGGCGTATTCAGGAATCTATCGAGAAACTTCACGGCAATCTGACAATAGTCATTATTGCCCATCGACTGAGCACTATCCGCAATGCCGACCAGATTATAGTGGTTGATAATGGCAAGATTGTTGAAACCGGCACATGGGATGAACTCATATCCAGAGAAAACGGCAGGCTCCTTGAACTCTCCAGGATATAAGCGCTATAATCATTAAAACACATCTTCTCTGCCTTAAAAAACACGTTGACGATAATTTAGTCTTTGGGTAACATACAAATGAGGCTTTTGCAAGACTATCCTTGTCGTTCGAAATAAATCCGTGGGAATTTCCAGATAGAGTTATCATATTATACTCGCAAAAGCTCCACATCTTATTTTCTCTTCTATAACTAATAAAATGAGATTACAGGAACATGAGATAGAGATCATTAAACAGATTGTCAGAAACTTTGACCAAGATGCAGAAATTTATCTTTTTGGTTCCAGAGTGTATGACAATCAAAAAGGGGGAGATATCGATTTGTTAATAATGTCCGACAAAATCAATAATGCGGACAAAAGGAAGTTGCGCCTAAGGTTGTATGATGAACTAGGTGAACAAAAGATAGATATAGTTCTTGCTAAGGACAAAGAAAAACCCTTTACAAGAATTGTCCTGAACGAAGGGGTTTTGTTATGAATCAAGAAGATTATATAAACAATTTATCAGATACACTTAAAACTCTTGATAACTCCCTTTATCATTTGAAGAGATCATATAATATTTGTAGCAGTATAGGTGCAAAAAAAGAGTATAGTGATGACGAATTTGACAGTTTTGAGACATTGACTAGTAGATATGCAAGAATGATCGACATTGTTATCCAAAAGGTTTTCAGAAGTATTGACAAATTAGAATTTGAGGATCAGGGGACATTGATTGATGTTATAAACAGGGCACATAAAAGAGGGTTTTTCGAGTCTATTGATGAAATAAGGGAGATGAAAGATTTCAGAAATGAGATTGTCCATGAATATACTAATCAAAACCTGATCGACTTATTTAAAGATATCTTAAAATATACAAATAAACTTTTCGATATTGTTGAGAAGGTAAAGTGTTATTGCTCAAAATACGAACAGAGGTAGAAGCCCTCTTATCCGCCAGGATCAGAGTAAATTGTTTTTAGAATTATTACTCACCTGCGTGAAATTGTCGGGTTTGCTAAATCCGCATTTCATTAGTACAAGAGATTAACTTCGTAAACCAGTTCCACCAGCGGCGTATATATGAGAAGGGAAGCAACCATCTATGGGATGGTGGGTATTTCATTCGTATGGTATCCGGATGAGGAAAAATGATGTGAAAGAAGCGTTGCACCTTATTAAATAAAGATAAGTCATCAGAGAAGAGAAGTTTAGAAGGGAATACTAATATCTGATTATTTACCCATTTAATAGGGTCAGACCAGGCTAAATTAGTCTGGCCAGAAGTTTCAGACGGTAGAATGAGATTGTTAAATTCCGGTGGAACCTTCAAGTTATACCAAATCTGTGCCATCTTCAATGCTTTTTTTAATATGATACACACTTCTCGATCTTTATTGCTTTCTATTAACATTTTCCAACCATTCGTTAACGTAAGATAGCGGGCAAGTACTGCGCAATCGTGGATCCATATCAATCTTATATCCTGAGGGTGTCTTATAAGCATGTGTAGCGCTGCATGTATAAGGTTATCTGCCGGATGTAAGGTCTTAAAACTTAAGTCTGGCGTTTCAACCTCTACTGATCGGGAAGCTATCTCATTAATATCAATCTTCCATTTAATATTCGAAAACATATTTAATGCCCAGTGTATTTCAACTCTAATATTATTCTTTGGGTCCTTTATATGGACAAACTCCTCATCACAATGAAAATCACGAAAGGTTTCAAATCTTTTCTCCAGACACTTGTATCCCATGCCTGAAAGAGTTTCTCGTGCCTGGATCATCTGCTCAGGACAGACTAATATATCGATATCACCACTAGGTCTTGTTGCGGGTGAAGGATACACAATTCTTGCCAATGCCGGCCCCTTTAAAACACGTATACTTATGCCATCTCTATCAAAAGTCTCAATAATCTCACCAAGCTGCTTTTCTATTTTAAGAGACAGGTGACTGCTCATTAAAAAGCGCTGTAGCATTTGATTGGTTATTTCTTTGGGTGGTCGAAGTTCTGGGGTTAGGTGTTTAATCTTCCAGTAAAGGAGTGGCAATATCTTGTGAGGCATTAAAACAGAAATAAACTTATTCCATTCTGTCCTTGAAGCATCTGGTAAAACAGGCTTTTCATCCCTGAGAAGCGACAAAACATATAACAGAAGACCATCAGAAATAGGTAAAAGAGCATTTTTGGGTTTGCCACACAATTTCAATTCTGTATGCATATACCGGACTGTTTCCAATAGTGCAGAATTTTCAGTGATATTTAACATATATTAAAGGTAGTCATATAACCACGATGATTCAAGGTATTATGAATTAACGAAATGAAAATCAAATACTTAGTTTTGATTAATGCTGCTCCGACTGATATTATCAAAATTAATACATACGGGCAAGACATTCCTTCCTGTATGTTTACGAACTATACACAGTAATCTTAATGCATAACGTAAACGATGATGCATCGTCCATCATGCCCATGCAAAACACCAGGAATTTTTTAATAATAAACATATTTGCTGATACCGTCTGTTGGCTTCCATATCAGTCTGCAAAAGCTCCGTTTCATATTCTTTATAATAATATGTCGTTGGATTCTATAATGATTAATGTTATTCTTTGGGCCAGATGTCGTGATTTCGTAGAATACAGAGTACCATTATCTTGGGATCGCAAAGGACGGGGAGGATAGTCTCATTACCGTGCATGGATAAGAACTGGTGATTTACCTATAACAGACACCAATGGTATAAAGAATATAAAGTAATCTCAACTTTTGCCGATACCTAAATCGAGCAATTCTTGAATATTATTAACACAATATCACAGAGCTTTTTCCTGTCAACTTCATCCTTGGCCTGCTGCTGTCTCGCAGTTTTTCACTTATGGAGAATAGGGTCGACTGGCACTTAAAATTAGATTCCTCGGCTCCGCCTGTCTGACTAACAACCATTTCAGGCAGGGAGTGATGTCACGCTGAGTGAAGTTGAAGTGTAATCGGCTTTGAAATTCTTAAATAATTTAATTAACCAACTTGTTTAAATATTGTCTATTCAAAAAAATATTCTGAAGGCTTAATAACTATGACGAAGCTCATGTGGTCACTTGTTATATTGTTAATCTTGTCCTTATGTATTATTTTCTTTTTAAAAGAAAAACCCTTGCCGGTGGGACTTGAGAAAAATATATATTACCTGAATAAGGATTGGCCGGCAATGCAGTCTCCCGTTCAAATCGATGCACAGGCAGGACCTTACTTCTATTCCGGACTTGGTAATTGTGCTGATGGGAAGCTAAGCTTTTTTGCAGATGAAAGAGTTGAAGCAACGCTTAAAATAGATTTACGAACGGTAGATTTCAATAATCTCGAATGGCCTAAAAAAGTTATATTGCAAGTATACGAAGATCCCTGGATATTTATTGATGCCCTGGAATCAAAGTACATTCAAACCGTTAAAGTGTCCTGGCGCGGTAAAACAGAATCCTATTCTGCTCAGACCTCTATAAAGAAAATACCTCCAAATTCGTTGGGGAAGAACAATCCACCAGTTGAAAACATTGCCTACTCGCTGGAGTTTGACCTGGATCTGTCTAATCATGGCTTTCGTAATGATTGGCATTTCAGGGAATTTATAAAAGAGAAGACCTCATTTCTGCATGGAAGGCAAGAAGTGTCCAGGGAAATGTGGTTGAAGCAATTATTACCTGACAAAATTCATTTGCGAATTCATGCCACCTTCTCCCCTGTATATAACCCCATTCCAGACAGAGAACATAATGTCATTGCCGGTAAGAATATAGAGATACTCGGCAATCCCTTCAAGGGAAAATACCGGGATGGGAGCAACTCCTACGCCCGTAATGTATGGGACATGCAGGTTTTTAACGGTAGAATCTATCTGGGGCACGGAAACAGCAACAACATGGGCCCGGCACCTAACGCCGGACCGGTAGATATCTGGTACTGGGACATTGATGATAACCGTTTTGTAAAAGAATTTGTTGTAGACGACGAACAAATAGATCACTTTCGAATAATTGACGGGCAGCTCATTACTCCGGGACATGATCCAAAGGAGGCATGGGACCTCGGCAATTTCTATATACTCGAAGAAGGCCAGTGGAAGAAGATTCGTACCATTCCCGATGCAATCCACAACTATGATATGCTCAAATTTAGGGAACAATTGTTTGCCGCCCTTGGGACAACAAACGGAGCCGCAATTGCAATGTCTGATGATAATGGAAAAACCTGGAATATTTTTGATTTACCGAAAAGACGAGCTTTTACCCTCTTTCCATTAAACAATAAGCTGTACACTTCTACTTTCGGTAATGCTGTGTTTGAATATAATAAAGAAGGTTTTCACCAGGTACTTGTCAATCTATTCCCGGATGTAACAGCGGTGAAGAACATGCTTGTGGTTCGGCCAGTAAGATTTAAAGATACGCTGGTTTACATTGGGGCCAACAACAGCATTGACCACCAGTGGATGCCCTTTGGGCTGTTCAAAGCCACATCCATTGAGAGATCCAATAACATACAACTTCCGGAAGGCGACGCGCCATATGACATCGTTGTAAACGGGTCTTATTGTTATGTTCTAATTAACAGTGCCCCGGAACCGGCTGATGGGAAATACAAAAATTGGGTTAAGGTGCTGAGGTCAGAAGATCTGGTAACCTGGCAGGAAATAGTGCGTTTTGAAGCAAATACCTTTGCCCGCTCTTTTGAGATTTCAGAAGAGGATATATACTTTGGCATGGGATCATCTGCGGCTCAAATATCGCCGGAAACCGGCAACATCCTGAGAATATCAGGTGTGTTGCAGAACTGAGACTTCTGCGTCAGAAGTAAAAACATAATGTGTAAAAAACAAATGCAGACTTTCCATTAAGAATGATACAAGAGAATCTTCATTATTTAATTTGTAAAGAAGGAAGCCCTAATAATGTATTTGCAATGACACTAGCTGCCAGTTATATCTAAATAGTACCGCTATTATTTCAAGGACAACATAACCTTGAAAGAGGGAAGGGGCAATACCTTTATCACGTTTCATAAGAAGAAAGGAAAGGAGATTGCGTAAATGCTGAAAACTCCGGAAAAGATTCGAAATCTTCAGCGGAAACTATACCAAAAGGTCAAGCAGGAAATAGTGAAAGCCTTTGGGAGAAGATAATTGGAAAGCTGTGTATTCTAAAAGGATACGCACGGTTTGATGAGGGGGGAGTTGAAAATAGGGTATGGTTGTAATACTGGGACACTCACAGACGAAAGGGAGAGAACCGGTGAACACAAACTTCAACCTGTAGCCACTACGCCTGCTCTCTACTCTACCCTATACAGAAGCTCTTTTTGGTTGTGGCCTTACGAGGAAATGATATAATTGCACACTCACATCCAAATGTACCGGTTGAATGGGGATTCTGTTTATATGTACTTACTTTTGGAGTAAAAAGGTGAACAATGAATTATTATTTGATATCAGAATAGTACTTGAAGGTGCCAGGTTATCATTTAATGTTAGTGGTGCGCTTCTTTTTGGATCAATGGCAATGGGAGAACCTACTCCAAGTTCTGATTATGATCTACTCATCATTGGAGACGGTATCAATCCAAAACGGCATAGAAGAGGAGATGAGATAATTCTATTAAAACAATGCCTCCCGTCATTGCCGTTTGATATACTTTTGTTTACACCACAAGAGGTTACTTCCAATTTCAAAAATCATAATCCTCTCTTTCTTGATATAGCGGAAGATGGAATTATTATATTGGATAAAAACAACTTCATAAAAACGCTTATTAGAGAAACCAGGAATTATACGAGAACAAATGGTATAAACAGAGTAGGAGGAGCCTGGAGATTTCCCGTAAAACAAGGTGTAGCAACATATCTCTCTAATGTAAGTAACAAAGACTTTGCTTTGTCTATGCTCAAGGATGGAGAAAGAGATTTTCTTATAGGTAAGAAATTAATTGAAGAAAATTTCTACGATAAATCGGTGTATCATTTCCAACAGTCAGTGGAAAAATGTATAAAAGCGGTGCTTATCTCAATCGGTATTTTCCAAAAGACACATTTTGTGGGTCAAGTACTGAAGAAATCATTAAGTGAAAGAGATATTCCCGAACCGTGGACTGAAAAACTTCTCAAAATAGCGTCAATATCTGATGGAATAGAACCGGAAGTTAGTCTTAGCAGATACCCTGGAATAATAGATGATAATTTGTGGCTGCCTTATGAGGAATACCAAAAGATCGATGCGGAGAATGCAGGAGAAAAAGCTGAAGAGACAATGTTAGTTACAAAAGACTTTCTTCAGTACTGGTTTTCAGATAGCCAATAGCGAATTACGGTAAAACTTTGACTTATTTTCAGATTTTGCCAGAGATCATTTAAGTGGAGAAATAAGAAGAAGATAATAACTGTTCAAGAAATTCCACCCTTTCTCCAACGGCACAAATCCCAATCCTTAGAATATTGTTTTTGGTCTCAAAAAGAAGCTTTTAAGACCGAATATAACCTTGTTTTCAGCATTATTACCTGCTTTATCAAACACATAGCTTGGTCAGACTCCATCCCTTGGCTAAAATATGCTACAATAATCAGCGATGTTATTAGTCCCCAATTGAAAACCCGTAACGGATTACACTTGAAACAATTCAGATATGCTATTAAAATCTGTTACTATATAGAAAAGGTGGGAAAACTTATTATATTTAAACTGAGAAAATAGAGGAACAGTAATGCCAGAGATAAGCAGATTTCTTGGGATTATTATCTCAATGTATTTTGATGAGCATAATCCGCCTCATTTTCATGTGAAATATAATGAGTATCGAGCAGCAATGAGTATAAAAAATTTGAACATCACTGCAGGGTCCATTCCTGCCAAGGTTCGTGGACTTGTAGAAGAATGGGCAGAATTACATCAAAATGAACTTTTGCAAATGTGGGAAACCAAGGAATTTCATGGTATTAAACCACTTGTTTAAATATGGGGGAACATTATGGAGTGCGTTTATCTATTGGAAGCACGTTATATAAAAGATTTTAAAATATTCTTAAAATTTAATACAGAAGAATCAGGAGAAGTTGACCTTAAGGATATTGTATATGAATATAAAGTCGCTACTGCTTTGCGTGACCCTATTGTTTTTTCAAATTTTTATTTAGATTCATGGCCTACATTAGCTTGGGAATGTGGGTTTGATATTGCTCCGGAATCACTGTACATCATGGTTACAGGAAAAACTAAAATTGAATCAATAACTGCCTAAAATTCTTCTTTGGGAAATATTTGAGCAAGAAGTGCCAGTGGAGTAAAAGAAGTATTTAGAGGATAGAATACCTATAATCCTTATAACGTCATTTTATCAATAGATAATTTGATCCCAATTGGTTCTCTTAGTTGCTATAACACAATAAAGGCTTAAATAATTAACTCAACAAATTAATGCTGTATATCAAAATAAATGATAAAAGAGGAACATATAAAATACTGGCTTGAGAGTGCTCAACATGACCTTGAATCTGCTAAAACCATATTTAATTCGAAAAGATATGATTGGTGTTTATTTGTGGGGCATTTAGCACTAGAAAAAATTTTGAAAGCGATATTTGTAGAGAGGAATGATAATAAAATGCCTCCAAAGATGCACAACCTGGTAAGATTAGCAGAATTGTCTGGGATTGAATTAGATAAAGATCAAAAATTTAATCTGGATAAAATAAATGATTTTAATATTCAGATACGTTACCCTGATTATAAGCTGGAATTTTATAAACGTTGCAGTGCTGAATTTACGAGTGAGTATTTTGGTAAAATAGAGGAGTTTTACAAATGGTTCAGATCTCTCTTAAAGTCAAAAATACAATAGATAGATTTCTCCAAGCATTAGATCGAAATCATATCCCAATCAAGGAAGCCATACTTTTTGGCAGTTGCGCAAGGGGGAATAGTCATGAGTGGGGTGATATAGATATTGCATTAGTTTCAGATCTTTTTGTGGGTAACCGAATTGATGATAAGGATAAAATAAGAAGGATTACGCTTTCAATAAGTAGTCAAATAGAAGTAATTCCTTTTGCTCCTGTTGATTTTAATCTGGAAAACCCATTTGCAAAAGAGATCATGAAAACGGGGATAAGACTGATTTAGTTTCTTTTACTTCCCCTGCAACTCATTATTCAGTTTTGAGGAGCCTAAAATTCTTCTATGGGAAATATTTGAGCAAGAAGCGTCAGTGGAGTAAAAGAAGTATTTTGATGGTAGAAACCTATAATCCTTATAACGTCGTTTTTGGCCTCAAAAAGAGGCTTTAAGACCGAATATAACCTTGTTTTTAGCATTAATCCCTATTTTATCAAACACATAGCTGTCGAGTAGGCAAAAGGAACTTCCCCTTAAGCCTCTCACAGAACCGTACGTGAGATTCTCACCTCATACGGCTCTTATCGTACAACCGAGACCGAGACACCTGGAAGTTGCCAGTGGGAAAATAGACCCGGATTTGTTCGGGCTACACCATCCAACCACTTGCGAAGCACCTTCTTACTGCCTCTGGATTTCTTGTATTTCTTATTTACCCATCGACGAAGCATACTGTTAAACTCCTTGAACAGAGAATACAATGCTGACTTACGAAATCTACCATAGTAACCAATCCATCCTCGAATTTTTGAATTATAATATCTTGATATTTCAAAAATCGTCAGGTCGCTTCTACGGTACACCTTCCAGCTTTTTATCTCAGTCCAGATCGCTTTCTTGGCTTTATCACTGATGGCAGGATTGAAACTATTGAAAAGCCGGCTCCCTGATCCCCTGACTGTCCGCTGCCTAAATGTGAAGCCGAGGAAATCAAACTCGGTGCTTTCAGCTTTCTCTGTGCGACTGTCATCCTGACAATAAACAATCTTTGTCTTTTCAGGATGCAGTTCGAGTTTACACTCCTTCATCCTTGCAGCGATTGCAGCTTTTATGCTTTCAGCATCCTCTTTTGATCGACAGTGCACAATACTATCGTCTGCATATCTTTCGAACGGGGTTTTAGGATAGTTCCTATGTAACCACTTATCAAAAGCATAATGCAAAAAGAGATTAGCTAACAGTGGACTAATCACGCCACCCTGTGGGGTGCCCTGAGTCCGTTCAACAATACTTCCGTCCTGTAACTGAACAGGGGCCTTCAGCCACCGCTCAATATAAAGTAAAATCCACTTCTGACTCGTGTGTTTCTGTACTGCACGCATCATGAGTGAGTGATCCAAACTATCGAAAAACCTTTTGATATCAAGATCCACTACCCAATCATATCTCCAGCATCTCTTGCGTGCCAACTCTACCGCCTGTGATGCTGACTTCTCCGGCCTATATCCGTATGAATCTTCATGGAAAACTTTTTCCAGTTCAGGCTCCAAACAAATTTTTACCGTCATTTGTGCTATGCGATCAGATACCGTTGGAATACCAAGCAAACGTACTTTTCCATCACCTTTGGGAATTTCCACCCTAAGCACTGGCGGCGGAACGTAACTTCCTGATGACATTCGATTCCAAATCTTATATAGATTATTGCCAAGATCATTCTCGAATTCGTCCAGCGATTGTTCGTCACTGCCTGCAGCGCCTTTATTGGCCTTTACTCGTTTGTAGGCTTCCCACACTGTCGTTTTTGAAATACAAAATGATTTTGTTTTACTCAACCAGTTCCTCCCTTTACGGTTGACTCATTTAATAAAACTGTACGATCTACCCCCTTTGCTCAACCTCCATTACAGAGGTTTCATCACTACTACGAGGTAGTCCGTCCCTGCGCCTTACTTTGGTACTCTCATTCTTACGGGTTCTCCGCTTGAATTTCTTCCTTAACATTAAAGCAACAGGTTCCCAAGTTCCACACAAAAGCCCGGATAAAACTCGCGCCACCTACTATGCCGGTCGCCGATCAGACAGTACACGGATTATCCTCTGAACTTATCCTGGCAAAGGACCATTTTCACCAGTTTTGACGACATCTTCGGGTTCTCGACATTTTATCACAGTGGTTCACTTACGTTCGCCTTTCTTATCCATACCTGATCCGTCTCGGCGGACCTTTTCCTTATCGCTCACTACCACAGCTCTTGACTGAAGCAGCATAAGGTGGTTTGAAACCAACTTCCGCTCGTCGATTTCGAGGGTTCAAGCCCTCATCAATTGTGTAGCATCGTACACCCTTTCTTGTCTTAAGTGTACGTTCTTGGCACACTGG
>Ga0008649_10002389_pt1 | contig 13682 bp, 4 predicted proteins | sample SaaInlV_130m_DNA_2_FD_66601 | JGI IMG/M metagenome (GOLD analysis project Ga0008649, IMG submission 66601) | Marine microbial communities from expanding oxygen minimum zones in the Saanich Inlet - SI037_S2LV_130m_DNA | ecosystem: Environmental > Aquatic > Marine > Intertidal zone ... | reverse complement strand
TTTTTGTGTGATAGAGAAGGTTCATGCTTTCCCTACAGATGCAAGAAGTAGTGCGTTTAAATTCGGATGTAACTTTGGTAAATGGTTAGGGATACTTGGAGCGTATGATATTCCAACACTAGAAGTTACACCTCAAGCATGGATGAAGCCACTCCAGCCTCTTCCAAAAATAAAAAGAGAAAGGAAAAATCAGTTGAAACAAATAGCAATTAATTTATTCCCAGAGAATAAGATTACATTAAGTACAAGCGATGCAGCTTTAATGGTAGTTTGGTATATAAATAATGAATAGTCATGTAATAGGAAACGAATATTTAGGAGTTGCTTTCATAAACAATGAAGATAAGTTATTAACATTATCAATTTATCCAATTAGATTAACATTAGAATTTTATGACAATGAAAGATTACAAATTAGATTATCAATATTCAAAGCAGAATTAGGATTATTTATAGGGTATCGTTGATACTCCTTTAGTGAAAGAGCAGGGTAATGGGCTTAAACGCCCATTGCTCTGTAAAGTTTATCTAATTCTTTTTGACTTTTCTCTTCTATATTAACTTGTTTCTTTTTTCTTTTCTTTTTACCAGCATCAGGAAATAATCTTTTTAAAGGCTCTTTTTGTCTTAGTTCTCTTGTCCACGCCTTTGGATACAATCCAAACTCATGCATCATTACATTCCAAATTGTACCATTTTGTAATGCTTTATAATTTCTAGTTACAAGTTTAGAATACTCTACGTTTAATGTTGATAAAAGTCTTGACCTTTTTTCATCATCTGTTAATTCATAAGCATCATTATAACCAAGAATTAAATCTTTAACGGCATTATCTGGTAATTCTATAAAATCATTAAGTGTTGCTAAGAAAAACAAGTCACCAACGGCAGGTCCAACATAACCTCTACCTTTAATATCCTCTTCTCCATTCGCTACATCATATAAATCTTTTATTCTTTCTACCGTATCATTTTCCATCAGAGTATGAAAGTCAACATTAAATACACCTGACATTAATGTTGTGAACATATATAAACCTGCAAATCTTAATGGTATAAGTAAGTCTGGAGAATCCCATTGTTTTGCTATAGCTGCGTCTTTAGATTTTCTTAATACTTCTGATTGCATTTGTAAGAATGAGAATGGGAAATGAAAGAACTGACCTATTACTTGACCAGCCGCACCAGCTGTTTTAGCTGTACCTCCAAGAACAGGAGCCTTTTGATGAGCAGCATATTCAAATGCATATTTGTTTACTATATCTAACGCATACTGTCTAGCTCTTTTATCAGCTTCAGCTTCTTTTAATTCACCTCTAATAAGTTGATTGTATTTATCTTTATAAGAAAACCTAAACATATGTTTACGCAAGAAGTTCTCAGTAACCTTCTGAAGTATAGCTCCTTTTCCTGTGGCAGCTGACATTGAACTATCTATTGCCTTCCATACATTACCATCTTTATAAGATAATTTAGGTTGACCATCTCTTCCAACAACAATATCTACATCTCTTACTCTCACACCTTCAGTTGGAAGAAGACCTTCAGTAAATAAAGGTGAAGACATATCTTCAAATTTAAATCCTTGTTCTTCCTCAACAGCTTCAATCTTTTTTCTAACCACATCATTCTCTGGTCTATTCCATTCCATTAAGTATTTACTAAATGCTCTGTTACCAACAGACTGTACATAGTATAATCCAGACATTGTGTTCCTAGCTGCTGTAGCTACACCAAAACCAATCTTAGATAAAAACTCATATCCAGTTAATACTCTAACTGTTTTATTTACCCAAGCTGGTCTTTCTTGATAACCTTTTTCAGCCAATGTAAATATATCATCAATATATTTTCTTAAAGCTACAGATGTTTCTGCATTCTTAGGTAATCGTTGTATACCTTGAAGATATATTTGCTTAACATAATTAACTCTATTAAAGTTTATTGCATCTAAAGAGTATTTTCTCAATACACCTAACGGATTCTTCATATAGTTTTCGTAAGGCTGATTCTTTCTATGCTTAGCAGACTTAGGTGTACCAAGATTTTGTCTTACATTACTAAGCACATTTTCTAAACTAGTAAGATTTTTATCAGCATTGTCTATTAATGAAGCTCTATCTTGCTCCATAATATTTTCTATATTAATAAACGATTCCATTAAATAATGAGGATAATAATCTCCACCTTTAATACCTTCTTCTATTGCTTTAATATTATCCTCAATTTTTTCTTCATATTTTCTTACTCTCTCGCCTACTCTTCCAATAAGAGCATCGCTAGATGTTGAGTTAAGAAAAGCCAATCTAACAACTTTTTTGTGTTGCTTAAGACCGTTTACCATTACCTTACCCATTTTATCTAAAGTATCTCTTGCTATCTGACCAGCTAACTCAACATTATTAGAGAATGGCACAAGTTTACCATCATCAGTAGTTCTTAATACTCTAGTCTTATCTCTATATATAGGTTTGCCAACTTCATCTTCACCTATTTTTTCGCTACCAATTTTAGTAGGACTTGTTTCTAAATATTCTCTAAACTCATTAATAACTTCGCCTCCTTGAGTTTCAAAGAGTTTAAACATATCTTCTCTTATTTTTTGTACCCTTCTTACTGAAGCATCACTCTTAGGGTTTTGCAATTCTAATGATAGTTCTCTTTCAAATTTTTCTAATTGCTTTGCAGTTTTAATACCTGGTCTGAACTTAGATTGACCATCTTTTGCAATTATAGCGGTTCTTAAAAACCTAGACATAGCTATATTAGCACCTATATAATGAGAGTATTGAGTTCTCTCGTAGTTAGTTGCTATGTTAATATTTTTATTCATCCATGATGTAATGGCAAACTTACTCATCACTCCACGCTTTACACCAAACAATCTTTCAAGTACACCTAATCTAGGATTACTTAATCTTTTAGATTCTTTTATTATTTCATTTTTAATTCTTCTAAAATCGCCATCAGTAAATCCATTAAAGTTATCAACAGCTGGTTTATATGTAGCTCTCCATACAATCTCATCAAACATAATTCTACCAAAACGCTCAGATGTTGGTCTATATGTATCTCTTATTTTGTTGCCGACAAATTGTTGTCTACCATCTATGTCAATAATCTTTTCTCCGTCAAATAATTTACGAAGACTACCCAATTCTTTTGCTGTTTTAGTATCTATTGGTGCACAAAAAGTACTCATTATCCACACTCCACATAGTTTTCTTCTTTCTTAAAATCTTTAGGGTCTTTATACACTTCTATCATTTGCTTAACGTCATTTAAATCACCATATTGACTTACTATTTGTAAATTATTTTCAGCATCTCTTTGCACTTTACTTTTATTTGCATATTTTTTCATATCATTTCTAGTAACATGCAACATAGAAGCAACTATATTAGGTTGATACAGTACTCCTTGTTCATAAACTAAATCAATTATTGCACTTCTATTTGTAGACATTTCGCCTCTATGATATAATTGACTTGTATGCAAATCAGACATTGACTCTGGTATAACATTATCAAAACCCTGTCTATAATGACTACCATAATCACGCGATATAGCATTAAATATTTCTTCATGCCCATTTTCTTTTAACCATCTAAACATAGCCATACCTAATCTTTTGTTTGGTTTAAACACTGGCATTGGAACAGGAGTATCTCCTATCTTAGCAACAGCTACATTGCCATGAACAACTTTAGGTTTAATAACATATGAAACTATATCCATAGTTCTTTGTCTTAAATCAAAATCAGACATAACATTTGTTGGCTCTTCAAAGGTTTCTCTACCGTGTAACCATTTTTCCATATATTCTCTAACAAGAGCGTCTTCTTCTTTAGATTCCCACTTCCAATTTTCCATTTGATGAGGGCTTTTTTCTGATAGTTTATATGTATCTCTAGCTAAAGTTCCTATATCACTTCTTAACTGGTCAGTACGAATCATAAAATTATTTATTACATTATCATTCCTAGTCATTAGATGTATGTTTTCTGCTATTACATCTCCTGTTACTTTAAACATAGAATTTCCATCTAAAATTTCTTCATTAGTAAATAAATTCCACTTAATAGGATTTTTCAATACAACATATTTACCTTTATTTAAATGATATTTTGTACCTTTAGGTCTAACCGAACCAGCGTCTTCAAATCTGCTTACACCATCTTTACCTTTAACTTCTTTATATATATAATGAACATCATTAGAATTATTTTCATATCTTCTTAAATATGGTTTGTTGAAATTCTTACCAGTAAAATCTAAATCTGTCATATAAAATTTATGTCTAGATTCTCCATCTTCACCCCTGAAACCAACCATCTCAGATATTGACTGGTCTTCTTTATTTCTAAAATATTCCATTACAGCATCAACAGCTCTTAACCTTGATTGAGCTCTTGCAACTTGATTAGGTGAAGACTTGCCAGAATTTCTAATATACCTAGCTAATGAACTTCTTTGCTTTCCTAACATATGAGATAATATAGAATAATTTTGTATAGCTTTTATATTGCCAGCTGTCTCTATTGAACCATCTATTATTCTACCTTTTAATCTACCTTCCAATCCTTCGCTAACATCACCTTCATTTAATAATTCAAATAAACCTTCATAGCTTTCTTTTTCAGCCAAGGCTCCAATCATTTGAATATCATCTAACAATCTAGTTACTTGAGAATTATATTGACTTGCTTTTTTATTATAAATTGTTGAGTAACCTAATAAACTACTTCTACTTTGATTAATTCTACTTACAACATAATTGCCAGGGTTTGAATCTAATTTTTGCTGTTGGTCTACTCCAAAAAATATAATTTCATTTGAAGGTTCTGGAGTTCTAAGTTTTTTACTATATATATCTTCCAGCAAAGCTTTTCTATCTCTATATGTATCTGACTCCGCTCCATAAAATAATTTTATTAGAGCCATTTGTTTATTTTTATTTTTTGTATGCTTGCCTAGCAAAGTTATAAATACTTGTTTATTAGGATTGTTAACAAACCTATATAAATCTGATTTCATATTTGCAATATCATTTGCTTCAGGAGGTCTTCTTCCTGACTCATCCCATACATCACTTAAAAATCTACTTGACCTACCAAGAGCTCGAATTGATTCTATAACAGTATCCATTAATACTTCTTTATCATTGCCTTTAAATTCTTTTTCATTTATTTTAAAAAATGGTTGGTATTCTCCTTCGCCATATTTAGCTAGATTTTCAGATACAATTTCACTGCCTTTAAATGGATGGTCAAATAAAACAAACTTCATTACATCTTCAACATTTTCAGCTTCAGATGCAAAGTTAGGACTCTTTGTTGAGTCAATTATGCTTTGAAGTACATTTTTATATCTTTGTAAGAATCCATTAAAATCTTTATTATTACCAATAGTTAATGTTTCTATACCTTTAAGTTCAGTAGCCATTCTAGATATTGCTGAAAGACCAGCTGTCACCCTTTTCATAGCTCCAAAGTTAATTTTACCTTGCATATATTTTTCCTGGTGTAAAGACATTGAGTCGCCAGTATCACCACCTAATCCAGCTCTGTTTAATCCACCACCGTTATTAAATACATCAACTACAGCACCTTCAGATGCGTAAACATAAGCATCTTTCGACGCCCCCATAAGCTTAAATATACTACTAGAAAATTCACCTGGAGCATCATAATAGTTAAAAGCCATATCAGCGTCAAAGTCACCTTGATGAATTGTAGCTAAGTCCGTAATATTAATACCAGTTACATTGCTCATAATTGAATCATAATAACCTTCAATTCTATGAGCAGATACATCACCACCAAGATTTGGCATTCTTAAAGTATGTGAATTAATATAAAATTTTGTGTCTTCTTTTGTTCTTCTTTTATTAGAAGTATCTAATTTATTAAATAAATCTTTATAGTGAGTTAACTTACTATCTTGTAATCCTTTTTCTATTACAGATATTCTTTTTAGTTCTGTTTTTAATTTAGAATTTAAAGCACTAACTTCAGCGTACGGGTCATCTATAATCCAATTACCCTTTTTATCTCTAGCTGCCTGTAAATCTCTTTTACCATGTTTTTTTGTATTAAAACTAATTATATATTTTACATTGTTCCAATTATCTATATTAAGATTACCATCTTCATAAGCAGCTTTTTTACCACCATTAATAATTCTTTTGTTACCATCATAAACGCTTTGAGTTCCTTCAAGAAATGGAATCAATACAGAATAAGAAGCTCCTTTTGTTTTAGGATTTCTTAATTCATTAACAAGATGTCTAATAGAACTTCTTTGTAAAGTATCTTTTACATATATAGAATTAGGGTCTACTCCAGCTTCTAGCAGAGAAGAAACCAACCCTGTTGTACCATCCTCAAACAACGCTCCCTGCTCTCTTAATGATTCCATTAAATAATCAGCGGCTGCATTTCTATTTTTTCCAGATACAAGAGCTTTTAAAGTTCCTATAGATTTATCAACTTTTTTATCGTAATCAACATAGCTTTCCATATGAGATTTATATCCACTCGCATCTAAAAAATCAGATAAAGCATATGTTAAGTTTGTAACACCATGCCTATCTTCAGACTTCCCTATAAATATATTTTCTATTCCAATTCTTGATATATTATTAGCTGCTTCTAAAGCAACTCTATCAGCGCCAAACTTGCCTGAACCTTCTAATATATCTGTAAATGTTTCAGCTCCTTTTACATCAGAAACTTTAATATCAACTAAGTCAGCGTTGAAAAACTTAGAAGCTGATTCTGTTGTAAGTATATCTATTCCAAGTCTATCCATTATTTCAGCAACCTGAGGGTCATATGTAAAATTAGTTTTTAACATAATAGTTCCAGATGGGTCATTGAACCATGCTGTAGGTTTAACACCTGCTGTATTACCATTACCATCCATACCTCCAACAACTCGACCTCTATGCAGATAAATAGCATTAGCGGCGTTAGTGCCGAGATGTGTATGAGCGTCTATACTTGACCTACCATCTCCCAAACTAGGTAACATTTCAAGTAAGTTATCTATTTGATTTTTAACTGCATTATAAGATTCTGAACCTGGAGTATGTTCTTTTAATTGTTTTCTTAACTGTTCTTTAACTAATCTTTCAGAACTAAAAGCTTTTCCAGATTCATCCTTTAGACTAACTATTTCATATCCACCTTGTTCATGTTTTTGTAAAGAATAATCTATCGCATCTCTTTGTTCTGGACTAAAATATTCATTAAAGTTATTTATTTCTCTTAAAAATTGTAAACTGCCTTGAGTTTTAGCTCCAACGGATTCAGCTAATGAAAAATATTTAAAATAAGATGCTCCCAAATTGCCAAGAAGAGCTTGATTATCAACTGCTTTTACAAGATTTGTAAATCCTGTTTTAGTTATACTATCCCAGTACATGGCTCTTACCATTTGTCTTACTGGTTCATCTGTAGAATGTACAGCACCTTTTTCAACAAACTCTCCATATAAAGCTTTAAGTCTTTCAACAGCTAATGCATCTGTAGATATTTCAGATAACTTATTATCATACCATGCTTTAAATCTTTCATTTAATATACCTCTTCCACTAGGAGCTAAGTCAGTTAAATTATCTTTTGCTACTAAAAATCTATTATTAAAACTAGTTATAACACCAACAACATCTTGAAATGGTACAAGAGTTTCATCATAAGATTCGCCTCTTTCATTTTGAGACCTTATTTCTTGTCTAAGGTTTGATTCACCAGGAATAATACTAGCATTTTTTATCAATTCATCTACATTTTTTGCACTTCTTGTATCTATTTTTCTACCATTTAATACTCCTGTATTCTCAAGTCTAAAAACTCTTATAGAACTTTCACCCATATTATCAACAAACATTGAAACAGCACCTTTGCCCATAGATGTAGTTTTTAGTGATATAATTGGTTTGCCATTAGGGTCAAAATCTAATTCAGATGACATTACTTTCTGTGTACCAATACTGTGAGATAAGAAAGATGGAAATACATGACGCATAAATGTTGTAAACTCAGCATCAGCTGATTGAATGTTGCCTTCGTTCTTAATATTTATAGCACTTCTAACATTATCTACAATACTTTCAGTATTTAACTGTATTATTTCAGATAGAACACCCTCCTCCCTTGCTATTCTTAATCCTTCTTGTATACCAACCCATTCAGGACCTTTAAGAGACTCATTGTATCTACCATATGTTTGAGATATATATGAAGCTGAGTATCTAGGTGTAGGGTCTATAAGTAAACCAGAAGCGTCAGACCATTCTTGTGAAAATTCTTTCTGAGTTTGAAAATAAGTCTTCTCATCATACCCTTTACGCCAAGCTCTAAGGCTCATTGATAATTTATTTATATAATCACTAATAGTTCTATTAGGGCTTTCAGCATAAAGCTCAGCAATATCTACTAACTGGTCAGTTTCTTTTAATTCAATACCAACACTTTTTAAATCTTTACTAAACGAAGATAACAATCTTTCCATTCTTCTTCTAGCTTGTAATTTATCTCCAGAATAATTATTTATATCAAATATAATAGCTTCTATATTAGCTATTAATTTAAAATTTTCTTGACCTTCAGATTGAATCATTTGCTCTACAAGCTTAGCTGATGATTCATATTCACCACCTAGTTCAGCGATAGCTCCTTCTTCTAATACTATTTTGTTTCTAAGGTTTTCTAGAAACTCTATACTCTCTGAACCAATTAAATTAATATCTTCTTTGCCAGATTTTATTAAAGCATCTAATTCAGCTATATAATCTTTTGCTTCTTGTTCATTTTCAAATTGTACAATTTCTTTCTTTTCACCATCTACTAATTTTCTACTTTCAAGTAATCCTTTAACTCTACTAATCCACATGCTATGGTCTGATGATAATTCTCTTACATTATCATAATGATTCATAACATCTTTACCAAAAGCTTCAGTTGCTGTATATGCATCTTGTATTACTGAGTAAAAATTAGCTTCACCAGTATCTTCAATACTCATTTTTCTACGAGTTTCTAAAAATGTACCAATAAGTGGATTTAACTTTCTCATAATGGCATCATCTTTTTTCATGTCTTGTTCTATTTCAGCTTCGGTACGACCTTCAGCTTCTAATTTAGACATTTTAGTTTCTCTATCTGGTATAACTAATACTTTTTTACCATTAGCTCTTGTTTCAAACTGACCAACTCCATGAGCAATAAAGTGTTCTAATATAACTTGATGTTCTATATTTATATCAGATGTTTTAAGAAATTCATTATAGTAATATCTGTTCATTTGTTCTGTCATAGAATCAGATATAATGAAACCTTGTTTTTCAAATAGATTTATTATTTCTTTTGCTTTGATATAATCTATTTTATTTAATTCTTTTCCTGTTTCTTTGCTAGTAATTCTACCGTCTTGTTTATTAATCCCCCATATCTTTAATATATTTTTAAACGATTGAATAGTTTCACCATACTCACCTTCAGCATTTATTCTATCCCAATCAGATTTTTTAATATCACCCTTAGATAATTCAACAGTAGATATTAAATTATAAAAACTTTTAGGAACTCTATCTCCAATATTATCAACAAGCCATTCACGAAGAGCTCTTTCACGCTCAGTCATATTAGAACCTTCAACAATATTGTAAGCAGAGCTCATATTCTTTGTTACTTTATATGTTCTCAAAGCATCTAAGAATCCATTATCAGATGGTTCTATATGTACATCTACTGTTTCGCCATAGTTTTCAACTCTTAAAGTTTCAACCATTTGCCTCATAGCATTTTCAGTATTATTAATTCTATCTTGTTCTAAATCTTCAGCTCTTCTTAGTTCAGGGTCACGAATTGGTTTTATAAAACCAGCACCATCTAAAACATCTCTTATTTGTTGCCATTTAACTGCAGCTAAATAATTATCTTTATCTACAAACTTATCTAGACCTTCTATTCTACCAACACCTACTGGTGAATCCATATCTAAAGTCTCAGCTTCACCTTTATCTACTTGAACACCTAGTTCTCTTGCTCCTTTTAATACCATATCCATATACTCTTGGTATTGACCACTAAGTATATCTTTAAATAATTTATTTGAATATGAATTAAAATTATCTACTGTTAATGTTTCTCCATCACCTATATCTATTTTAGCTAATTCAGATTTAATTTTAGTTAATTGAGGTCTCGTAAGATTTTTTAATGATACAGGAATTTTAGGGTCTGCATCTTTTACCCTACCAGAAACTTCAAAAAGATTATATAAATTAAATACATCTATTAATAATTTGTCTCTTGCTGTAACCCTAGCTGGAGTTTCTATTAAATCACTACTTTGTTTTTCATTAATATCTGTATTAATAATATTAGCAATCTTTTGAACTGTAGAGTTAACTCTGATACCAGAGTAAGCTGCCCCTTGATGTTCATTTAAAGTAAAGTTTCTAGCCATAGCTTCTATGTTAGAAGCATCCATACCAAAGTATTCTAAAGCTAATCTTCTTTCTTGAAACCCATTAAGAGTCGGATGAGGGTCTTGGAATAAAGGTTTTTTAATTTTACCAAACATCATACCAGTAAGTAGATGAGCTCCTAATATTTCAGAATCCATATTCTTTAATAAGTCATAATCAAGTAATGTAGATGAGTTAAAATAAAAACCAACTAACATCATACGACCAAGAGACTGAACAAAATCTTCACCAGCATACTTTCTAAAATCTGTCCACATTTTCTTAGGGTCTATTCTTCCAGCTATTCTTTCTAAAGCTTCTATAGCTTCACCTTTTGCTAAATCTTTTCCACCTGTAGCCCTTAAAGCAGAGACAGCTTCTTTACCTATTAATGTATCCTTGAGATAATTCTCTCTAGTCAGTACTCTAAGAAGACCGTTAAGCTGACCACCGCTCATATTTTTATATTCACTAACCATCTTAGTATCAAACTTACCCAACATCTTACGAAGTCTATTAGCTTCTTTAATAATACGAACCTTACCACCTCCACCTACCATTTCAACAGCAGGTAATAGCGATGAGAACATAAACGCATGTCCTACATCAGAAGAAGGGTCAAACTCTTGTCTACCAGCCATAGACTGTATACCACTAGATAATAAATTATACACAGCAAAGTTAGCGCCTGTCTCTGCAAATCTACCTGCATACCTAGTAATTTTACTTTTATCAGCTACATTAAATGTTGTATTTAAAGATTTCTCTACCCAATGGCCTATATTATTAACATGAACACCTTCAGATTTCATTCCTCTAATAACAGTTTCACCTATATCATCTAATGCTTTTGCTCCAGCTTTTGGGAACTCTTGAGCTAACTCTCCTACAATACCATCTTTTAACATTCCTTCTACTTTAGCAATATCATCTCCGCCTAATCCATATTTAGGAATAAGATTGTCTTTAACAATAGGATTTCTAAGTGTTTTCTTTATTGATTTCTGAGCTAACTGAGCAGACAAACCAGCAACTTTTGCAGCTGAGCCGGCTTCTCTTATAGCTTTCCTAGTTATAGCACCAGTACCTTTTACAGCAGATACTCCAGCTCTACCAATTTTACTAATAACTCCTAGAGGTGCTAAGAATCCTAAGGCTTCACCAAATACAGCACCAGCTTTACCACCAGTGCCTAATGTATCCCATTGATAAGGCTCATCCTCTCCTAAGGCTATGCCAGGTATGCCTAACAATGTAGCATCTAAACCACGCCATAAGAAAGCACCAACAGCATCTAAAGCACTACCTTTTTGGTCTGGAGTCATATCAAGCATATCTAAAGACCTATTAAAGCCAGAAGATTGAGTAGCTACATCACTAACTGGTTGTCCAACGGATTGAAATAGATTGGGTTGTTGAGATATAAAGTTGTTTATATCAGAATCAGAGGCTGTTATCCCTCTGTTTGCTAATTGAGCTTTAAATTGTTTTGTTAAATTATCTGGCATTATTGTAGACTAAAAGACTCTTGCTGCTTTTTAACATTGAATATTTGTGTAGCTAATTCAGTCATTTTATATGTATTAGTGTTTGTAAGATTAATAGTTCCTAAATCAGTTGGCACTCCTCCTATATCTGCAAAATCTTGCTCATCAGGTTCAATGTACGCTCTGCTAACAGAATGTCTCCAGTCTTTCCCTTGTCTTGATAAATCAAATACTCTTCTTGGATTTCTATTGTATTGATTAACAGCTTCCTGTTCTCTTCTAGATGATTGCATAGCTGATTTATATTCCCTAGCATCGGCAGCTAATACATCTAAGTCAGCTCTATCCATACCTGCGTTAACAGATATATCATAGGCTTTTACAGTTTGCTTATAATCAGAAAAATTCTTATCATAATTACCTATAACTCTAGTTCTTTCTTCTTCAAGTTCATCATATTGAGATTGTAATGTATTTAAACCAACATCGAGCTCAGCTAATTTTGACCTAGCAGCGGCAGCTACTTTTGGGTCTAAGATATCATATCCAGCTGTTAATTCTTCTATTGACTCTCTATCCCCAACCATAGGAGCAATGCCCCTTGAATCTTGTTTAGATTCTGTAGCTGATAGTTTCTCAAATTCATCAAGAGCTTTTGATAAATCTTTTTCTGATTCAGGGCCTTTTGGTAAACCTTCAGATGGTTCAAACGCTCCTATATCTCTTTGTATTTCGTATTCACCCCTACCATATTCATACATCTCAGCTGCTATGTCTCTAGTATTTTGAACAGTTTTAGACATACTATTTAATTCACCAGATTCTTGTTTACCACTACTAAATTCTTCTGGAGTTATATAACCAATACTTACAAATGGTTTAATTAAAGCTATCTCCCTAGCTGATGGTTTTTCTTTTTTAAATCCTGTATTTAATTCATCGGCTATACTTAATATAGCAGAAGGAGAACCTTTATAAGACATCCATACAGCAGTAGCTATTCTATTCGCATCTGATTCTGAAAACCCAAAACCACCCTTCTTAGGCTTTTCAGTTAATGTTTTTATTGCTTTCTCAACACCATCTTCTTCTTCACTATAAATAGCCCCTAACCCGGTAGATGTAAGAAATTGAGTAGCTTCACTAGTCATCATTTGAGTATTAACAGTCTGTAAGAATTGTAACTGTTGACCAGCTAATTGTATGTCTTGCATCTTCTTTTGCTGTGCAAATTGCATACCAGCCAAAGCGGTCTGAACTCTAGATTGTTCTCTCCTCTCTTGACTTTGTAACATTTCTCTTAATGACCCTACTACTTCATATGCTTCTGTTGCCATACCTCACCTAACCAAATATATTCTTACCTAAATACCATGAACCTGATTGCTTATCGGCTAAATCTTTTTGAAGACCAAGTCTCTTTTGTTCAGACCCTAATCTTGATTTCTCTCCTTCATACCATTCTTCTACACCAGCCATTGATTTCCCTAGTTGACCCAATAAACTTGAAGACCCTTTGCTAAACTGATTTTGTATTCTTTTATACACCTGAGACATTTTCCCTGTAGCCCCACCAGATGTAGCCATACCACTTTTTTGAATCATACCTTGATATTGTTGCTGTAAATCTTCTTTGCTTTGACCTGTTTGCATAGACAAATCACCTAAAGCTTGTCCATACTCTTGCTTAGCAACTTCATCTTTAGAACTTTTGACTC
>Ga0008649_10002385_pt1 | contig 13695 bp, 9 predicted proteins | sample SaaInlV_130m_DNA_2_FD_66601 | JGI IMG/M metagenome (GOLD analysis project Ga0008649, IMG submission 66601) | Marine microbial communities from expanding oxygen minimum zones in the Saanich Inlet - SI037_S2LV_130m_DNA | ecosystem: Environmental > Aquatic > Marine > Intertidal zone ... | reverse complement strand
CCGTATTTAAGTCCGACATTGAAGTTAGGATAGTATTCCTTCTCCGCCAGCTTTTTAGATGTCCCATAACGCTCTTTGAGGGAACGGATTTTAGATAGCAAAGGACGATGCTTCTCCGCGATGACCTGGAGTCCCGGTACAGTAAAAATAAAATCCGTCTTGGCAATACCATGTGGAATCGTCAAGGTCTCTTGGGGCAGGAGGTTCATCAGGGAATTCAACCGCGCCTTTTCGATCCCCGCTAATTTTTGAAACTCAATCAGTTGTTCCATAATTTTGGTCAGTTCCACCTGGGCCTTGAGCACATCCTGTTGCAGACCTTTGCCCACCGAATATTTTGACTCGGCAATGGTGACAAACTGTTCCAGGAGCGTTTTGTTTTCCCGGGTGATGTTCGTCGCCGCCAAAACAAAACACAGCTCATAAAAAGCCAGTTTCACATCACGGGTGATGGACAACCTGGCTTCCTCCAGATCCTGTTGGGTGATGGCTATATTTTTTTCCGCGATTTCCGCCTTGAGTCCCAGCTTTCCGGGATAAGGCAGTTTTTGCGAGAGAGAGAACTGTTTTTGCGTCACAGCCTCCTGAGATAAATCAAACGTATCAACCGGCAAATTCATCAACTGAAATTGCAGAATCGGATCGTCCAGGGAACTCACTTGGGAAGGAACTTCCTGAGCCGCCTTGATTCGATGTTGAAACGCTTTGATCGCAGGGTTATTTTTCAGAGCTGTCTCAATAAAGCCCTGAAGAACAGATTTAAATGTATTTTCTTGTGCGCCAACTAAACCGGGAAACACCAGCATCAGCGTTCCCATGAATATAAGGATCCGAATGGATTTCATGACCGCCTCTTCCAATTATATGGAGTTGATCTTTCTCCAACCTCAAACCAAGCAAAGGCTCAATATTAGCCAAATTGGGCTAACAAGGGGATGGAGCAACTAAAACAAATTGGAAAAGTTATTGCGGGGGATGATCAAAAGGTAAGGGGACCGGAATGGGCATAGACGCTGGAACTCCATCCGGGCAAGCGGAGAAGAAATACTCAGCCTGCACACCTGAAAGTTCAGGCACACTGATGAGGCAACATTTTTCACAAACCGTCTGGGCATTGCATTCGTCCATTTGGAGCGGCATGGCAATGGAGGCGGAAGATGTGAATAAAAAGCCCACAGCCAGCAAAACGGCAATCAGCAAGCGCTTCTTATTGTTGTGTGAAAAAGCTTTCATAATAGTCTCATCGGTTGCATACACTCAAATATAAGCCTTTTTGCATGCTTTGTCTATAAAGGCCTCCAATTTTTGCATCTCGATTATGCCTCGGTGGGAAAACTAACAAAAAAAGTGGTCCCCTTTCCCACTTCTGATTCTAAGGTAATGGTCCCATTCATGGCTTCCACCAGGCTTTTGGTAATCGACAAACCAATTCCGGTTCCCTCAATAGTCGGGTCGGGGTTTTCCAATCTACTGAAGGGGTCAAAAATCAATTCATACTTGTCAGGTGGAATACCGTACCCCGTATCCCTAACACTTATCTTCAATTCAGAACCCCCATTGGTCTCACAGCCAATAAAAACAGAACCATTTTCTTTGTTATATTTGATAGCGTTTGAAAGTAGGTTCAACATTACCTGATGAAAACGAAGCTTATCAGCAACAAATGAAAAATCTTCTTTAAGGGGCATCTTACTTTCTATGGTAATTCCTCTTTGCTGAGCCGAAGGGGATATTGACATTATCAGGTCATTCACCAGAGGTTTCAGAGATAATTTTTCTTTTTTTATTTTTGCTTCGCCTTCTTCAATTGCCGCCAAGTCCAGAACTTCATTAATCAAATTCAACAAATGTTCTCCCGCGCCCAGGATGCGCTTGACATTGTCTCTTTGCAACTGAGTCAAGTTTCCCTCCTGACCCAGCTCCAGCAACTGAGCAAAACCGAGTACTGCATTCATGGGTGTACGGAGTTCATGACTCATTCTAGACAAAAATTCGGATTTGGCACGATTGGCATCTTCGGCCTCTTCTTTGGATTCCCTCAGCTCTGAGGTTCGCTTCTCGACTAGAACCTCTAAAGAGCTATTTTGTTGAACGATCCTTTGAATCAAGATTTGGAACGACTCCGCTAATATTCCAGTCTCGTCATCTGAGCCAATTACTTCTGGCATATTAACTTCTATTTGATCCAGTTTTTCTTTTTGAATTTGACGGGTCCACTCTGAAAGCTTATGGATTGGGCCAGTAATTTTCTTTGCAACCTGTCCCAAAAAAACCAACGAAAAACCTAGAGCTAGAACCAAAAACCATATTTCATATTTTTGCAAACGATCAACTATTGAATAAACACTTTTCTCTTCAACAGCCAGAGTAAGGTTTGAGCCCAGTTTCTGGATGGGGGAAGTAAAAACAACCCAACCAGGCATATTTTTGTCGAGCAGTTTTTTTTGCATATCCGGACTAATACTTTCTGATCCAGCAACGGTTTTCTTCCCACCCGCCATCATCAAATAAAGCATTTTAAAATCGTTCGGGCGATCAAATACATGCCTGAGCAAATGATCAATGGGCGTATACAGGCAAACAAAACCTTCAATCCGACCAGAATATCGCAAAATTTTTATCGATTGCAATATCCACTCTCCTGACTCGGACTCAGCCAGCCTAAACATTGTTTCCTGTGTATCAGAAGGAGATATTCCCTGGAGCAAAAAATCAAACTTTTCAACACGCTTCCCTTTTACTACTCGAAGAACAATATCGTTCTGAATAGTGGCAAGAAAACTTTCACGGTATTGAGGTTTTGCCTGCTGTATCCTGACGAAAAACTTTTCAAGCGCGGATTCTGCCTCCAGCATCCCATCACCATCATCAAAGTATCTTGATGTGAAATAGTCCTCCAGTGCCTTATGAGAGCTTATAACGGCAAGGTCTTCATGGATGTCCAGCAGAAAACCGTCAACCATTTGCAAGTAATTGACGGTATTATTTTTCAGCCTGAGGTCCAACCCGGACCTGATTTCATCATTCACCAGGCTTCCAAACATCCACCCCTGAACTGATAACAGGAGAAGAATCAGGAATGCGCCACTGAAAACAATTTTTTTCCAGATAGTCATAAAAGGAAAACCATGTATTTATGGGATTTTGAATTCCGGGAATATTTTTTTCCACAGAGGAACCAGCGCTTTCCCTTCTTCAAGGTTCACTGTTCCCTGCCTTGATATTATTTCTTGTCCCTCCACCCCCCTGATAAAATCTATGAACATTTTCACTTCAGGTTTGGGCTCAACCTTTGAAGTCGTTATAAATAATGGTCGGAACAGAGGGAACTTTCCTGATGCTATATTTTCTTTGGAAGGGTAAATACCGTCTATAGATAAAATTTTCAAGTCCCTCCTTTTAGCGGAACTTATTCCGCTCAAGCCAAAAGAACGGAGTGAGGCTTCAATTTTTCGTTCAAGCGAACCTGTCGACTTGAACAACAACGAACGCCCTTTAAATTTGTAGTTCGGATCATTAAACAAAAGTCTTCTTGCCATGACCCCTACTCCAGATTCATTGCCTTCTCGTGTGCAAAGGATAATTTTTCCTGAACCTGCCCACCCAACATCTTCCCAACTCTTTAGCTCGCCATTCAAAATTGCTTTAGCGTTCTTTACAGAAAGAGTCTTTATCGGGTTATTCTGATTAACAACGGGAACCAAAGCATCCCACCCTACATGGACGAATCTGGCATTAATTTCCTGAGGGTGGATATTACCATTTGGCAAAATCAACCATGGCCTGCAACTGCCTCCCAAATCGGTAGTCCCTGCGGATACCGAACGAATTCCTTTGGTTGCCCCTCCTCCTGACAGCCTGATTTTCATCCCCGTCTTCTTCTCAAAAGCATCTGCCACCTCATTCATGAAGGCATGTTTCGTAATGCCACATCCTGTCCAGGAAAGGTCTTTTGCAGTAGCGGGAATTGCCAAAACAAAATAAATAAAAATCAGCCAACATGAAATTGCTTTATTCATGATAAAAAAGCCCAGTCTAGAAGGGGTTTTAATTATATTCCCTATAAATTCTGCTTGGGTTTGGCATAAATTGCAATATTTATTAACCACCTTTTTTTGCCCTGCTTATAGGCATTTATTCATTGGGATTCACAGCACGGGTGTAATAAAATAGAAGATAGACAAATTTTCCCCATATATATATGGAACCCAATTCAAAAATCCACAGCTTTCTAAACCGGATTCAGGCCAAATGGAACCGGGTTCTTATCATTCAGGTCGCCTATGCAGGTGCAACGGTTTTAGCCGGGTGCGCCCTGGCAACAGATCTGTATTTTCATTTTCGAACCTCACACCCGGCATTGAGCTACGGCTTATCTGGATTGATCATCCTGTTGCTGGGCTGGGGCCTCTACTCCACTCGTGGGTTTTCCAGAATAAACCGGGACCAGGCCGCGCTTCTGGCTGAAAAAAAATACCCGGAGTTGAACAATTCCCTGATCAATGCCGCACAACTGGAACACCACTTAACCGACGATCAGGGAAACAAACCGCTGTTCTCCCTTGCTTTCATCCGCAAACATCTTGAGCGCACCCAATCCGCCATCCAGAACCTCGACCCGGATTCGGTAGTCGACTGTCAAAGAGTTGTTCCGGCACGTAACTTGTTTCTCGTTGCGCTACTAGTGTTCGCCACCACTAGCTGGGCATTGCCCAGTTTCTGGCAACAGACAGAAGAGCTGGCCCAAACCCAGGCTATCGCAGATAAAAAGCAGGGGGACCCCAAACAGGCCAACCGCCAACTCGAATATCATATTGAAGACCTCTCCCTGACGTTGGCGTTTCCCGCATACACCCAATTAAAGAAGAAAACCGTTTTCCCTTCAGATGGCTCCATCAAAGCTTTGCCCGGAACCGAAGTTAAAATCAAAGGCACAAGCAACCATCCTGCCGATGGAGTGGAACTGGTGGTGAATAACCGTGACACCTTTATGATGGAACTGAGAGACTCCAAAAATCTGGAAGGCTCTTTGATACTGCGCGAAAAAGGCCATTACCAATTCAAAATGAAGCAGGATGGGCAAAAGATCCTTCTGCCAGAAAAATATCCCATTGAGCTTGAGCAGGACAAGTCACCACAAGTGATACTGTTTCCGGTCAATCCCAAGCCGGTCTATTATGAAACCGACACGGTACAAATGTTTTATGAAGCTCACGATGATTTTGGCATCCGGCAAATTGACCTGATTGCCCAGATCAACAAAACCACCCTGAAAAAAAGTATCAAAAGCTTCAAGCAGTCGGCAAAGGATTCAACGGGGAATTTCAACTGGAGCCTCTCCCTGGAAAACCTTCAACAGGGAGATGAAGTCCAGTATTTTTTAGAGGTTAAGGACAACGATAACGTTACCGGCCCGAACTCCGGACAGTCAGAAATTTACCGTTTCACTATATTCGACAGCAGAAAAGAGCGTGAAAACCTGGTGCGTCTGCAGGAAGAGTTGTCAGAAAAAATGATTGCCCTGCTGGCAAATGGCCTCGTTGAAGGAGAGGTCCTGAAAACCTCCGACACGATGTATGGAAAAAAGATTCTTGCCTCACACGCAGATGCGCTGATTGACATTATTGGTCTTGCCCAGCGCATCAAAGAGCAAGCCAGGGATTTTGATTATTTTCCCCGCCCTTACCTCACCCTTTTAAACAGTATCATTAGCGGATTGGCCACTATCCGCGAAGAACAGATTGACGCCATCAATAAAATACAGAAGACGATATTGAAACCCACCCCGGTGAGCTTCGGTATGGATTCTGTCGAAATGCTCAACGACAAAATGGTCGCCAGTTTGGAGCAGAGCATCCTTTACCTGATCAAGATGACCAATCGTCAGAAAATGGACCAGGTCATGGACCTTGAAAACCAATTGTCCAAATTAACCGAAGCCCTACAGGAAGAGTTTGAGAATATCCGCAATAAAAAATCTCCGCTGACCCCCGACAAACTCCGGGCTCAACTGGATAAAATCCAACAAACCCTGCAACAAATGATGGATAAGCTTTCTCAGCAGAATCAAGCCATGCCGGATGAATTCCTCAATTCCAAGGCCTATAAAAACCTGAACATGGAAGACACCCTGGCTTCGCTGGAGAAAATCAAGGATCTTGCCAGCCAGGGGAAAATGGATGAAGCGATGGAAGAACTCAAAAAGGTTCTTGAGGATATGAGAAAGTTCGCGAACCAGTTGGATCAAGCAAAATCATCCATGGAGTCCATGGTAGACAACCAGATGCTCGAGCAAATCAATGAATCCGTGGCGAAACTTGAAAGCCTGGAGAAAAGACAAAAAGAGGTTCTTCAGGAGACCTCGGAAATCAATCAGAAACTGCGCGCAAATCAGGCCCGGCAATTTGATTCCTTAATTAAGAATTTCTTTGATGAATTAAAAAAAGATGTGCAAGCCATCCAAAACCTCCTGGAAGAAGATTCAAAATATCTTGATGAGCACAAAGCCATGATCAAGATGCGCGAACTGGTGCAAGAAGAAACAAAAATCAGGCAGAAGATAAAATCTCTTGGCCAAAAAACCATCGACTCCAGTCTGAATGATGATTTGGGAAACAACTTCAAGGCGTTGAATGAAACCCGCAGGGAATTATCCAAAACTGTCGGTGAAATAGACAACCTGCGAACCCGAGGCTTTCAGGAGTTCAAGCAAAACCTTCCTCTCATTGAGAAAAAATATGAGACCTTGAACGAGTTGACCGAACTAAACGATTTGAACGAGTTCAACGTACTTTTCAAAAACACATATCCTGAAATATTCCGCTGGCAGGGAAATATGCGGAGCACCCGAAACCAGAGGGCAGATATCGGTGACCGACTGAGTCAGGACCTGAGAGAAGTCACCCGGCTGAACGCGGAGATTTCGAAAAAACTGGGTTCCCTGAAACGCTCTATTGAAAAAAACAGCCAGTCACTCCTTACCGACAAGGAGAAAAGTAAACTGAGCAAACTGGCTAGCCAGGAAAAAGAAATGAGCAAGCAGGCCAAAGAGATGAGGGATTTGTTTAATAAAATGAATAAAGAAAACCCTCTGCTACCACCCGCCCTGTCGCAGAACATGGGCGATGCAAAAAGAAACCTTAAAAACGCCCAGGATCGGTTGCAGGCCCAACAGGTGCAACGGGGTATCGACTCCGAGAACAAGGCTTTGAAGTCCCTTCAGGCAACCAAGAAACTTTTAAACGAAATCAAAAATTCTGGCAGTCAGTCTAAGCAGGGCAACAAAGGGACCCCACTCAGACTGGGGACGGGAAGCCGGAGGGACCCCCGGCGTGGTGGCTCCCCCCGCATGCAAAAAGAACAGGTACTTCTTCCATCCGAAGACCAATACAAAGTTCCCCGCGCTTTCCGCGAAGAAATTCTGGATGCCATGAAGAAACAAACCCCAAAAAATTACGAACGCCTGGTTAACGAGTACTACAAGGAGCTGGTGCAGTGAAAAAAATTTCCAACATCCTATTAGTACTTGTTCTGGTCTTTGCGGGAAGTCAAAACAGTTTTGCCTCGCTCCCGGTTTCCGATGAAGTTTACCGTGGTTATCAACTCGTACAGGATTGGGATATTGCCTCCGCAGAAAAACTCTCAAAGCAACTTTTAAAAAAATATCCTGACTCCGGAGACGCCCATTTTCTCCAAGCCCGGATTGAGTTCATGAAAGGGAATTATGAGCGGTCCTGGGATATTCTTCGTCAGGTTGGAGACAACTTTAAAGAGGTCAAGGAATTCAAAAACCATGTCGATGCCACCCGCAGGGCTTCCAGAAATTTCATCTCGCGGGAAACCGAACATTTCATCTTTCGTTTCGAGGAAGGGCCTGACGAAGTCCTGATTCATTATGCAGAGAAAGCCATGGAGGCCTCCTATCAGGTTCTGGGAAAAATTTTAAATTATTATCCGGAAGAAAAAGTACTGGTGGAATTTTATTCGGACCGAGGACCGTTCTCAAAAATTTCACCGTTGACACTCAAGGACATTCTCACTTCAGGAACCGTAGCACTTTGCAAATACAACCGCATTATGATGATATCTCCCGGCTCGCTGGCACGGGGATTCAATTGGCTGGACACCTTGAGCCACGAATACGTTCATTATCTGTTAACTAAAAAAAGCCGCAACCACCTGCCCCTCTGGATGCATGAAGGTATTGCGAAATATCTGGAGACCCAATGGCGCGGTGAGAATCAATACCTTTCTCCCATCATGGAGACAGTACTTTTCAATGCTTTAAAAAATGATTACCGGGTACCGCTCGAAGCCATGATGCCCTCTCTCGCAAAACTGAAAACTGCCGAGGATGTTCAACTGGCTTATGCGGAAGTGTCTTCCATGATGGAGTACCTTGCATCGCTGAAAGGGAATACCGTTTTCCCTCGTATATTGGAAGACCTTGCTTCCGAAGGGGCGGGGATGAAAAGTACGGAGTTTGAAAACATCTTTATGAAACATGTTGGGCAGGATTTAGCAGAATTCCAAAAAAGCTGGGAAAGCTGGGCCAAAAAACTGGAGCTTAAAAATATTCCTGGAATCGAAACCCTGCCCCCAGAATTCAAAAACAGGCAGGGACCGGAAAAGCCGGAGTACAAACAACTGAAGTCCCGGGAAGCCCGAAACCTTACATTCCTGGGCGATATTCTTAAATCAAGAGACCATTTTAAAGCCGCCATCATTGAATACAAAAAAGCACTGGCTGAATCGTCCACCCATTCCCCGGTTTTATTCAACAAGCTTGCGGGAACCTACCTGCAAACGCACAAATACCATGAAGCAGAAATTTTATTAAAGAAGAGTCTGACGTTTTTCCCGGATTTTCACACGACGCTCACGAATATGGGAGAATTGCATTTTTCCAATCAAGAATATGAAACAGCCCGTGTGTATTTCGAAAAAGCGGTGCATATCAACCCTTTCAATCCTTTCGCGCATATGCGACTGATCCATGTTTATGGTAAGTTGGGGTTGGTCAGGGAAAAAGAACTGCAAACCCGGCAGTTCAACTATATAGATTGATCAGGGAGATTGTTCATGAAAGATTTGCAACTAGTGCAGGAACTTTTAAAGGCAAAGAACGAAGTCGTTCAGGAAATCCATAAAACCATTGTGGGTCAGGACAAAGTGATTGAGGATCTTTTGATCGCTTTATTCTGCAAAGGACACTGTCTATTTGTGGGCGTACCGGGCCTGGCCAAAACCCTTTTAGTCAACACCCTGTCTCAGGCTCTCAGCCTGGGGTTCAGCCGCATCCAGTTTACTCCCGACCTGATGCCATCGGATATTACCGGCACCGAAATCTTGCACGAAGACCCCGTAACGGGGAAAAGAGTATTCCAGTTTATCAAGGGACCGGTCTTTTCCAATATTATCCTGGCAGATGAAATCAACCGCACCCCGCCCAAAACCCAGGCGGCCCTGCTACAAGCCATGCAGGAAAAAAAGGTGACGGTTGGCGGAAACACCTACACCCTTGATCAACCTTTTCTGGTTTTCGCCACGCAGAATCCCATAGAGCACGAGGGGACCTATCCCCTACCCGAGGCCCAGCTTGACCGGTTCATGTTCATCATCAATGTTTCCTACCCCAGCAAAGAAGATGAAATTAATGTTGCCCTGTCCACGACCTCCGGGCAGTCGCCCGATTTAAAAGCCGTACTCAATGCTGAACAGGTCGTAGCGTTTCAAAACCTGGTACCGCAAGTCCCGGTTTCCGAGCATGTCGCGAAATATGCGGTAGAACTGGTCCAAAGCACCCGACCGCATCAAAATGGAAGCACGCCAGATTTCGTTCGGGAATGGATTGACTGGGGGGCCGGGCCGCGTGCCTCACAGTATCTGATTCTGGGAGCCAAGGCCAAAGCTCTGATGGACAATAGATTTGCCGCTACCATTGAAGATGTCCGGGCGGTTTGCCGTCAGGTTCTGGAACACCGTATCATTCTCAACTTCAAGGCCGAGGCGGAGAATATTAAAGTCGCAGATATGATCGAGAAACTGCTCAAAACAATTCCGGCGTAGCCGCCGGCCAGCGTGACGCTGGACTCGATGAACCATTGCTCTCTGCCTCCCTCGTTAGAGGGTGGCTTTCCAGTTGACTTCAAGCTTGAGCGGGTTTCCGGATCTACTCTGATAATTCACATAGCCATTTTTCTCGCCGAACAGAAATAAATCCCGGGTAATTTCTACATCCTGTTTGCAGTACTGGATAATTTTACTGATCTTTCCTTCCTTGTACCATTGAAGGGAGACCAATCCATCTGCGGATTTTTCAGCATTGAGCGTGTGCTGTGCCAAATGGTTGAGGCTCAGACGAAAACCCAACTGCTTTTTGACATCCACAAGCATATCGAAGGTGTTTATTTCCTGCAGATCGAAATCGGAATACGGTTGAAGAACCGTGTAGTCAAAACCAATGATGTTGAATCCCACTGCCAGGTCAGCAGTACGGAGTTTGTCTACCAATTGGCGGGCATCTTTTTCCTCATAAGTGAAAAATTCCTGGTCCAGGCTGTCCCAAACTACTCCGACAGCCAGGCCCATTTTATGGATATTGCCCCAGCCCCCCACATCTTCAGCACTTTTCTGGGTTTCCAGGTCGAAATACTGCACACGCGGACCTGAGGCCACTTTCACAGGTTTTTGGGCCTCCTGATCCTCTGTTTCTCCGAAAAGTCCTAGTTGTTCCGACATATTTCTCGCAATTTTTGATGGAAAATTGTCCTTAATTTAGCATTCTCGCCTCCCAAATCAACGTTTTTTTATAAACATACAGATTTAAAGGAGTTAAGCCCCGTTTAATCAGTCTCTTTGTTCAGAAAATCCACCTGCTTTGGTATGAAATTTAGACCCTTAAAATGATTAAAGTTTATATTTTTACAGGCCGATAAATCTAGAGATAGGATTCGTGCGCAACCTCGAATTTAACTGCCAAAGAAAGGTCCCCCCAAGTGGCTCAAGCTGCAATTTTTGGAATCAACTCCAACCTCGATACCGGGGGCATTATCGACAACCTGGTATCCCTCCAGCGTACCCCGATTAATCTGGTTGAAGCCAAGCGGGCTTTGGAAGAAGCAAAGCTTCTGACCTTTCAGGACCTGAAGGGTCGACTGCAAACTTTCAAAAGCGTGGTCAACACTCTCAACACGGAAGCCAAATTTTTATCCACTCAAAGTAATTTTTCTAACAATAATTCCAGCGATACAAATTCGGTAGCCAGTTTAAGCACGAGTAGCGAAGCTACATCAGGGACTTTTTCCTTAACAGTCAACAATCTGGCCAACGAAACAAAACTGATTTCAGATGGTTTTTCGTCTACCAGCGGTGCCGTTACCCAGGGAACATTCACTATAGTGGCAGGAGCAGCCTCCGCAACCATTACCATAGACTCCACGAATGATACAGCCGATGGGCTGAGACTTGCTATCAACAATTCCGGGATAAATGCACAGGCAACCTTTCTTAACGATGGTAGTGACACCAATCCTGTTCGCCTTGTTTTATCCGGAACGCAGACAGGAACAGATAATGCTGTCAGTGTCTCTGGCTCCCTTGTCACTTTTACAGAAACCCAGGCCGCTCAAGACGCAAGCCTTGTTCTCGATGGAGTTGCTATTACCAAATCCACTAACACAGTCACCGATATCATAACCGGGACAATTATCACTTTAGAGTCCGCCGGTTCCGGAACCATTACCCAGAGTTCGGACACCGACACGATCAAAGGAAAAATCCAGGCTTACGTAGATGGTTTCAACGAATTGATGGTGCACTTGGATGACCTGTTATCTTTGAATACGGACACCGGAGAAACGAGTGTTTTGTTTGCCAACTTCGCGGTTCAGAACCTGCAACAAAAGCTTCGCGAAACTGCCAGTCAGGAAATATTGGGAGTGAGCGGAGATTTTCAGTATCTCTCACAAATCGGAGTTCGCACACTAAGCGATGGCACCCTCTCCATTGACGATGGGGATTTGACCGATGCCATGGCCGAAGATATTACCAACGTTAGCGAATTATTTTCCAGTAGTGGTAGCACCTCAAGTTCTGCAGTGACTTTTATCGGGTTCACCACCGAAACCGCATCAGGTGGCTACGATATCCAGGTTTCTGGTGGAGTGCCACAGTTAGCCACATCCGGTTCCACCACTTTTGTCGATGCTACAGGGTCAGGAAACTTTTATGCAGGAGCGGACGGAACAGATGCAGAGGGGTTGAACTTTAGAGTCTCCAGCCTCACCGATGGCGACTATGGAACAATCACTTTAACCCTTGGCGTGGCAGCACTCACCAATCGTATTCTCGCCAACCTGACTGACTCATCCCTGGATGGTCCTCTGGAAGCAGAAATCGATACCGCGACAGAAACCATTGCAGACTATGACGAGACCATTATCGATTTGGAAGAACGGCTGGTATTGTTTGAAGAAGACCTGAGAGAAAAGTTTACCAATCTCGAAGTTTTATTGGGGCGATTAAACTCCCAAAGAGACGCCTTTGATCAATCCATTGATGGCATCAGAGCCTTATTCAGTGGTGGTGGTTAATAAAAATCAATCTGAACAACCCGGGAAATAAAATAGCATGGGTCCATCAAGATATCATAATCAATACCGCAAAAACGAAATCTCGACCTCCAGTCAAGGTCGCCTCATTCTCATGATGTATGAAGGAGCCATCAAATTTACCACCATGGCTTTGCAAAGCATTGAGAAGGGCGATATCGCCGGACAGGGAAAATATATCAACAAAACGCACGATATCATCAACGAACTCTCACTGGCTCTGGATTTAAAAAAAGGGGGGGAAGTGGCTGGGCGCCTGGAATCCTTATATCAATTTATACTCAGCCAGTTGACACTGGCGAATATCAAGTCCGACCAGCAAGCCCTGAAAACTGTCATAAATATACTGGGCCCACTTAGCGAAGCATGGGAGCAATTGTACAACGCGTCCACCAATACAGGGCAAGGCGACCACCAGCCCCCAAAAAATATCGCATCAAAATGCTAGAACTCAGAGAAACTAACTAACCCTCCATCTTGCTATTGAGGTAATCAGTATATTTTTGATTCTCCTTAAGTCCTGCCATTATTTGCACCAACATGGTTTGTATGCAAATCAGCCTTTTCTCCAACACAATTCCAGAAAGCAGATAGAGACTCCAGTTCCTGCTCCTGCGCAGACCTTCTGCTTTCATTAATGTCTTCGTAGTTATCATAAAGAGCTTCCACCACTTGTTTATCCAGCTTTCCCCCCTCTACCATTTCGAGAAATATCTGTCTGGATTTTTATTTTTTCATACCTGCCCTATAGGGACGGTCTTCAGCCAATGCAGTAAAAATGTCAGCAACCGCTATGGTTCTGGCCCCCAGAGAGAGATTGTCCGCCGTCATACCAAAAGGATAACCCTCACCATGAAGTCCCTCATGGTGATTGGAAGCCCAGAAAGTAATATCCTCCAAACCCTCAACGCGTTCCAAAATTCGATGGGTGTAATAGGGGTGTGCTCTGATAATTTGCCATTCCTTGATGCGCCCCTGATTTTCTAGACACTTCGTAGTTTCATGTTTTGCTGTCGTTCGAAGTCTATGGGTGACAGCATCCCATTCTTGCCATGCTTTCGTTTTGGATTATAGAACATCTCGA
>Ga0008649_10002370_pt1 | contig 13748 bp, 13 predicted proteins | sample SaaInlV_130m_DNA_2_FD_66601 | JGI IMG/M metagenome (GOLD analysis project Ga0008649, IMG submission 66601) | Marine microbial communities from expanding oxygen minimum zones in the Saanich Inlet - SI037_S2LV_130m_DNA | ecosystem: Environmental > Aquatic > Marine > Intertidal zone ... | reverse complement strand
CAAAATTATTTGTCTAAATTTAGCCTCAGAAATATGGGCATGTTTTACATACTTGTTTTTTACTGTCATAGAGGCATATTATCATGATATTATGCCTCTAAAGTTATCTAGACCCTAAGTCTTTAATCAACATATTTATTAAAAAACCACTGTGGCATCATTATGTAATTGAGATATATTATCTATAAAATCTAATTTATTTTCATCACAATATTCACGCCAATTGCTTACTTCAGTCCAATCATGTGCAAAAACAAAATCGATATTTGCTGTTGTAGCTGCTTGGTAATCGTATTTACTATCCCCAATAAATAATGCGGGTAACTTAATATTTCCATTTGCTATCTCTCGAGCAAGAATAGTGTCTTTAGTGTCTGGACTACCAAAAATACCACCATCAAAATCCTCTACTAAATTTCTTTGCATAAATATATCCCTCAACTCATTTTGATCTCCACCCGACACTAGCAACCAATTACTGTGTGTATTCTGACGTAGCTTTTTAAGCCCCGAACTAATCTGACAAACAAGCAAGCCTTTTTTTACTTCATGTGCAAAATCATTTAATAACTTATCAAGACTTTTTTGTTCTGCTTTTGTTCCTACAATTTCTTCTAGAAAATACTCGAATTTTGTATACCTTGAAATACCGCCACGTTTTGTATGATACTCAACTAAAGCCTCAGCAGCAGCAACTCCATACGGAAGGGCTGCATTATAAAAAGCCGTAGTTTTAACTTTGTTAGAGTCTAAAACCACGCCATCACAATCAAAAACTAATGTGGCATATTTACTAATATCCATATATCAAAGTCCTCTTTGCTGAATGACTTGCTCAACTTTTACAATATCTTCTGGCGTATCCACAGCGACAGACTGAGTAGAAAGTGGAACCATACGAACTTCCCATCCGAGCTCAAGAAACCTTAGTATCTCGATATCTTCAATTTGCTCCAGAGGCGTTTTCACTTTTTGTGCTTTAAATGCTTCTAATGATTTTTTTGGAAATGCATAAACACATACTTGTCGCCATGATGTAATAAACTCATGTTTTTTATTTGTTGGAATTCCTGCACGCGACATATATAACAAACGCCCATCAGCACGCATCACAGCTTTAGGAATTGTGCCACTTCTAAATAACGCCTCATCATTAATTTTACACACACCATTCAATACGTCTGTTGGGAATTTTTGTGCTGTATTAATAAAGATATCTAAATCTTCTGGATTAAACACAGGCTCGTCACCTTGAACATTGATATAAACATCTGCATCCAATTGTTGTGCACATTCAGCAACACGATCAGTGCCTGTCAAACAATCACTAGATGTCATTAAAACCTGGATATCATGCAGCTCACAAACGGTTTTAATTCTTTCATCATCACAAGCCACAAAAACTTTTTCTGGTGGACACGCTTTGATACATTGTAAATAAGTTCGAACGATCATTGGAACTCCGCATAGATTTACAAGTGGCTTTCCTTCAAGACGTGATGAGCCATATCGAGCAGGAATAATAACAACGTAATTTAACTCTTTCATAGCAATAAATATATACTTAAGTATTAAAAATTATCAACAAATCAGTAACTCTAAAAAGGCCTCAATACGCGTTTATCGATATATTTAGAATAAATATAAAAGTAGCGAAAATGCCTCAGAGTGAAGGGTATGAAAGTTGTCTGGTGTCTCCAGTACTTCGCAACGAATTTCGAACCAGACTTGTGAGACTGGACATTCAAATACTTTAGATTATCCTTATCAGTATTGTAGTCCATATATATTGTTGATCGCTCAAGAGAATTTCCCTTCAGTTTTGTAACGCCATGGAAAGATTGGGATGAATGCAAAAAGATAACTAGGCGGTTCGGCTTATACATTATTCTCGCCTTTTCCTTAAAACCCAACTTATTAAAAAATACTGTATGTCCGCCCCATGAAGAATCCCATTCTTCAGAAATATAAAAAATACAATTTAAGATATGTACATCATTTTTTCCGATAGATGAATGATCGACATGACTTCCTAAGTAGCCACCATCAGTCATACGATGAAAGTAGTTAAAAGGGATGAATTCAGAATTAAACTCAGTCAAAGGTTTCACACTATCAATACCGGTAAGTATTCGCAGTTGTTCTACAAACTCAGGATGGGACAAGATATGCACTATGTCTTGAATTGGTTCTGGTGAATTTTCATTCGAAAAAATGGCTTTACCTTTTTCTATCTCAGTTTCGAATGTTGAAGCCGGCTTTATAGAGGCATCAGCTGCTGCTTCGGCTAAAACTTTAAAGTATTCTGATTCTAAAAAATCATCAATGCATAAATGAGGAAATGGCTTCGCATTCCAAAACTGAGAAAGAGTTTCGTCTTTATTGCCCTGGAAAATATTTGGAATCTCATGAGTCATCATATCATCTCTTATAAAATATTCGAACAATTCCAATAAATATACAATAATTTATATCGCGATATTAACACTTCATAACCTTCATCTTTCATAACATTGAATAAACGGAAGTCGATTGTAGTTTATAACGAGTATGGGTAATCGCTAACAAAGAAGGTACACCCTGGCTTTGTTGATAACCTCTAAATAATTTATCCATTTCAGATGTTCGTGGATCGTCTGCACTATAACCATCAAAACCTGCTAATAAAATACGTGAGGCTTTACCACTAGCAGCAATTGCTAAGGCGTATGCAATAACTAATGATGATGGGAGAATGCAGTGTGTATCATTAAAAGAAAAAGTGTCTGATTCGATAGAAATTCCAAAATCTAACAGTTTCTTACCTTTGAGAGAAGCACGAAGTGATTCAGGTAACATTGATGCTGGTGTAGCCAGTGGCTGGGGTAGCGTAAGATGAATCGGGCAATCTGCCAACAATCGAACCGGATGGCTTGCGGCACGAATATCAATTAAATCTTCTCTTATGGTTACTTGCGTATTCAGTGCAATTACTATTGGACGAGAATTATTTATATAATCTTCTAATGCTTGTCTATGGCTACTAGCACTTGGACCTGCACCAATCACTAGCACTTCTCTACCTTGTATTAGATTAGACGGCGACCAACTTCCATGAGGTTCGCCTTTATAAAAATGTCGCCCACTTTCGAGGGTATGTACACTAAACTTTTTGCCACCAGATTTTCGTAGGTGCTCTATGACCGCAAGAAGATCTTCATCATCATAACGAGAATCTGAAAGCATCTCTTGCACAAATGAAGGGTGGATACCATATTTTCCCGCAAGATAATAATATGTATTTGTTCCCCAGCCATACTGATTTTGCAATGGCTTGAAGTATTTGGCTATAATGGAAAGCAAAGGTGTTATATTCGATGAAACAGAGCGTTTTTCATCAAGTTCAATAGCTAGATATTCTGTTTTTACATTTCCAGCTCCACGCCCCATACCCATAATAGTTCCGTCTACCCAAGTTATGCCATCTGCAACAGCGCGCATCGAATTAGCTAATGCTTGCCCCATATTATCATGCGTATGGATGCCTAATGGACCATTCCACCCGCGTCGTAATGTGGAAATAATGTCTGATGTTTGATCAGGATCCATACTACCCATACTATCTGCAAAATAAAGTACATCAATCGGATATTTGCTTGCAAGATAAGCAACTGTTTCAATTTCATCCTTACTACGATCTGCAATTTGCATGAGATTAATTCCAACTTCATATCCCATTTCTTTTAGCCAAACACAACCAGATAATGCATTTTCGAATTCATGTAGATGGCATGCAATTCTGACCAAGGTTAAAGGAGATTCAGATGCGGGTTTGAATAATTTAGAAAGTGCAGAAACCACACTTTTTTTAGAATTTACAATTTCACTGGCATTAATCATTACACCTAATTTAAGTTCTTTAGGTAAATCCAGTTGCTCAATAAAACTATCTGTAGCATATGCGCAGCCACCTTTAAAACCATTCGAACGACCACGTGATCGAAAACCCAACTCAACATAATCTACTGATAAAGCAGACATTGCTTGCAGATAATCATTAATAAGATCAATACTAAAATCCCAAGAGTTATAATAACCTCCGTCTCTAAGCGTGCAATCTAATAATTTAAGTCCTGTTTTTTTCATATATTTATAAATAGTTTGTAATATTAATAACGCTTACTGATTACTTACTCAAACTAACTAACTTTTGTATTTTTTGATAATATATTGTAAATGATAAAAACATTTCTTTTCTTGTCATTCCAGTCAGCCATGGCAGGAAATAGATAAAAGCTGCTACTAACAACATGTAAAAGATTCCGTACAAACATATAATAAAAAATAAGGGTAAAAAATCAAATAAGTTTGTTACTATAGCGTTAACAAAAAATCCTATCCCGATACAACCTAGTAGACTGAGTGGTTGATATAGCCAGTCAAATTTCCAATTCCAAATTCTCGCAATAATATAAGCAATAACATTAACTTGAATAAGTTGCATCACAACCATCTTTAAGGCCAATCCTTCTGATCCTAAATTTAATCCCGCAATGATATTATTGTTTGGTGCCAGAACATAATATGTCGCCACCATGCTAACAATCATAAAAATTATCCCAGTAATAGATTGAATTGAAACTCGCTCAGTCGCATAAAGCATGGTGCCCCCAATTTGTCCCATTGATTGATGGACAGGATAAATAAGCATAATTATTAAAGTTGTGGCACCTTCGGCATAAAATTTTCCTAATATTGTAATTAATAATTCCTCGGACCAGGGAATTATAAACCCAGTAACGATGGAACTTGCAAGAAACATTAAACGTGAGACTTTTTTATATAATTGAGCTACACGATTATTGTTACCTTGATTCTGTGCTTCAGAAATCTCCTTCCAAAAAATTCGAAGTATGGATGTTGTGACAATTAGTGCAACAGCTGCTATCTGCGCAGCAACAGCATAATAAGCCTGTTCAACACTTCCGCTATAATGTTGTAGTAACCAACGATCTGCAAAGATATAGGCGAAGCCAATCCAGGAGTAAGGTATCAATGGTAAACAGTAATCCAAATACTTTTTAAACGTAGTCTCATCTGAATTCGCAGTTAAACTATCTTCTGTTTCTATGGAATACGTAAACTTCCTATGTACAATAATAGCAGCCAAAAAATATTCTAAAGCGATGGCTATGAAAATTGCGTAGAGCCCCAACCAACCAAGAAACCAAAGCAAAAGAACAGATAATAAATGAACAAGAGCAACTCCTGCACCTGCACCTTGCACCCAATGAGTCCTTTTTTGTGATTCCCCTGCTTGTTGAATCACAGACCACAATGTTCCTTGCATGAAGATTGCAGTAAAAGCCAATAAAATTAAACTTAATTCCTCCCCCTGCCAAATATTTTCAATCCATTGAGTAGGGAATAAAAGCCAAATAATGCACAAAGGAATGAAAAACTGTACACCAAGCCAAATAAAAAAAGATCGTACAAATCTTTTCGATCTTGGCTTCTGTGACATAAAAGTAAAAAATGCTGATGAACTACCCATGTCCAACAACTTTAATACCCCCATAAAAGTGCCCAATAAGAAAGCCATACTTCCGTAAGACTCTGGTCCTAGCATACGGGCTAATATCATCCCAGTAATAAAACTCAGTAAACCTCGAAAAACATTCGATCCAATAGTGAAAATAAAACGACTACGAATAGAAGTCACAATAATTTTTCAGATTTTTTTGATGTTGAGATTGCCTCATCCAATGCATATTTAACTCGATCCACTACACCCTCTCTAGATATACTACTATAACGCTCCTTAAAAATCTCCAGCGCTATCTGTACGTCACGACTATACCACCAAGCATCAACATCTTCCCAAATAGTATTTACATGCTGAGCCGCAGATATTGGAGTTTCATGTAATATACCAACGCGCTTTAGATCATCAAAGTAAGGAATAGCTGAATCACGTAGCTCCCAGTGATTAGGATTCCAGTACATAACCGTAGGTATGTCCATTGTAAAAGACTCTAGGAAGGTAGTGGCATTATAGGTTGCAATATAGAGTCGGCTGTTCTCAATTAGGTTAACAATATTAGAATTACCTTCATCTACCTCTACATTAGGAAAACGATCTTTCCAACGGTCAATAGGATCCCATCCATAATCGTCGGTCTTTAATCGTACTGTTAATACATCTCGGATTGGAGCTATTAATGTTTCTACAAATTCACATTGATCATTAAAATAAGCAAGCCACTGGCTAGCAATCGGTGAACTAAAAATATGATAACTATAACGTGGCATTTTTACAGTTACCAACATAATCCCATTTTTTTCAGCATGTTGAACACCCAATGAATATTTACATTTAAGCTGCCCAACTGGTTTTATTTTTGGCTGCGAGATTTCAGTCCATCCCCAACTCAGATAAACATCAGAGATGAATATCTGATGCTCTTCGTAAAAGGCCCACAAATGAGTTCCAATCCCGCCACCATGCTGGCCGATTACTAATGGCGACCCTTGCTCTACTTTCTCTGCAGCATAAATTTTAAAAATATCATCCGTATTATAGCTACTACTTGTCCAAATCACTTTGGGATTTTTAGGCCAAGACATATCAGCGGCTTGTTCATTTAATGTCTTATAGCCCTCCAAATATGCAGTTGGAATCTGTTGAGGAATTAAAGCTCTTATATATGATTCAAATTCAGATTGACTCTCTCCTAATAATTTCCATTTCCTTTCACTGCTATCAAAAGGAACCTTAACAGTTGGAGTTTTTCCTAAGAATCGAGGTACTTGATTTATTCTTAGACACAACTTTATCTCATCAATACGTTTTAAATAAGTAGTTAAAAAAAATCCATCAGTATCTCTCGTTAAAGATAATAAAATCTTGTCAGAAAAAGCTAAAAAACTTTCTTTTATTTTTTTACTCCAGTTAGTATTATTAACAACTCGTGATTGTTTGTTTGTTTGTTGAGCAACTCGAGTCTCACAATGTAATCCTGTAGATTTTGTCAAAATGTTAGCGTAGATGTGATGATTCCAATCATCTCTAACAATAAGCTTCATAAAATGTGTCATATTGTAAGGCACAAGTGTTTCTTCCTGACCAACCTGAATAATAGTGCCAGAGAATTCGTACTTATTAATAGCATCGTGAATGGATGTCCACCGATCAAATAATACTTGAATAAAATAGCCCAACCATGGTCCAATCAGAATACGCCAATATCGAAGACTGTGTTCTACGCCATGGATCTGATTAAGTTGGACAGTCAAATCCTGTAACAGCTGCTCATAGAAAACTTGTAAGTATTGATAATCAGAATGTAGTCTATCTCGATCATCCCAATGGTAAGGCAACACTTCTGCATCAATATTTTCCCATCGTTCCTTTTGTGAGAATCGTCTACACCATTCACCAAGAAATAGAACAGGAACATCATCACGCCAAGTATTTTCTAAAGGCGTGGTGATTAGAAAATATTTCTTCACTTTGATAATTCTCTATTGATAGCAGTGCTTTGTATACCAAAATCGATCAATAATCTATAGAAGAATGAATTACATAAAACTCTGAAATTTATTTTACTCATTATATTCTTTCATAGTTTTATGAGTTTAATTTAAGGCAATTGTTTTTATAATAAACATGTTGGTCATGTAAAACTAAAAAATATTTACCGTTTCACCATTTCTATACATACTGTATCAGCCATTCCAGTTGATTCTAAAAATGATCCCCAAGAGGAATTTATTCGAGAGTCCAGAAAATTTAATTTATTATTCCCTGTCGGCATTCCATCTCTCAGCCATAGCATTGCGTTAGAAAGATCAAAAAGATGCCTGTATGAAACAGATATCTCAGAAAATCCTGCCTTTTCAGCAACTCTTTTTAAGGTATTTGAATCAAAATACCATAAATGAGCTGTCCTGTAAAAAAAACGTTCGTACTCTTTAGATCCAAGCATCACTAGAACATCATTCAAATTATTTGTTTCTACATACATAGTCCCTCCCTCTCTTAGGAGTTCATACGCATCTGAAAGAAATTTCACTGGATCCTCAACATGCTCTATTACAAAAAAAGAAACTATCTTGTCAACTCTACCCTTATATTTTGCTAATGCCAACTCAGAGTCTCCAAAAACCTGATGTCCGCGTTTAACCAATGATTCGTGGTAACCTTGATATGGTTCTATTCCAATGGTTTCTACGGAAACACCACTAACCCAATCTAAAAATGCACCACCACCACAACCATAATCTAGAACAATTTTTTCTCTAAACTGCTGAGATTTCATCTTCTGTAATCTAGGTAACTGTTCTGCGTCATGCATTTCAATATAGTCAGATGGCTTAGATGTTTCATTATATGATTCTCGATATTCATCTGACTGATAATAAGCCATAGACAGCGGATTCTCTAGCAACCTAACCAACCCGCATGACTCACATTTAACAACCTTATGATTCAAGCTAGTATCTTTCCCAAATACCCCGTCCCTAATTACTCCTTCATAAATCAATGTATATTTTTTGGCGCTACATAAGCCACATTCAGTTGTAGACATCTTTTCTTTCCTTGTGTTTATTATTCATTATATAAATATTGGGTCACTAAAAGCTCACAGTTGTCACTCTATAAATTATTACATTCATAAAGAATCTGTCATATATTAATTCCTATCTCTTACCATGCTGTCCATCCACCATCTATAACTAATGTACTGCCTGTCATGTAAGATGATGCATCTGATGCAAGAAATATAAAAGGCCCTCTTAGCTCCTCTTTGGAACACATGCGTCCCAGTGGAGATAATTTAGAAAAGTTCTTTATAAATTTATCTGGCGCATTATTAACGACTCCATGGGGCACTATCGTGTTCACTCTGATACCACTCTTACCATAAAATGTTGCTAAGTATCTGGTGAAGTTGGGAATCATTGACTTAGTAGCAACATAGTCTATGGGCTTAAAAAGCTGCCTATCTTCCCCATCAAATTTATAAAGATTTTGATTTGGTGATACCAATGAATAAGTTGATGCAACGTTAATAATATTCCCACACTTCTGTTTTAACATTTGTCTGACTACTTGCTGGGTTATATTAAATGTTCCTGTCATATTAACTTCTATGGATTTATTCCATAAGTCCAAAGGAAAATCCTCAAATGCAGTTTTAGGAATCTCGTCTATATTTTCATCAAATTTTGCATCGATTGCAGCAAGATTAATTAAGACATCAATCTTTCTAAAACTATTTATTATTTCATTAACAATATAACTAATTTGATCTATATTTGTAATATCTGCACAATAACTTTTCGATTTTATAGAATATTTTTTAGAAAGTTCTTTGGCATAATTATCAATCCCATCTTCCGATGACACATCTAACAACATTAGATCAGCACCTGCTGAACCTAGAGCATCTGCCACCTCACGGCCAATCAATCCATTAGCACCTGTAATTAGAATAACTTTATTAGTTAATGAAAATTCCTTCATCTTAGCTCTCCAATGCTCTTAGAGCTACATCAACTGATCTAAACGCATCTTCTAATGATATAACCGATGGTTTATTTAATTTAACTGATTCAATAAAATCTTTCAACTCAGAAATGAACATATCATTACGGTCAAAACTACCATCCACATTAAACTCTTTTACTGTGGACACATCATGGGTATAAAGTACTAACTTATTCGTATAGTAATCAAATTCTATCCTTCCTTCTGTTCCAACTATTTCTGTGCAACGTTTAGGGGGTTTTTGTACATAGTCTAAATGTATATTTGCAGTCACTCCATTTTTAAAACCAATCAATATATCAATACAGTGCTCTGTATCAATTTCCAAATTTGAATTAAAATTTGATAGTCCAGTAACTTTCTCTACCTCGCCAAACATCCAAAGAGCAAGATCTAATTCATGACTTAATGTAAGTGCCGGACCTCCTCCCATTTCACGAAGTGCGGCATATGTTTCACGATAGTCTTCCCATGGATGCCAATCTGGTAAGTATTCTCCCCAAGTTGCTCGTAAACTAACAACTTTACCAATTTTACCTCCCTTAGTCCACTCCCGGATTTTTAATACACATGGATGGTATCGCATCATATACCCTACCATTGCAATTTTATTATTTTTATCAAGTACACATTTTAACTTCTCTTGAAGTTCCAGACTATCACTGACTGGTTTTTCTATAAAAAGATTACAGCCACTTTCAGCGCATCGTATTGCTGTCTCAATATGAAGATATGTAGGATTGCAAATAAATGCCGCATCTGGATTTTGACTTAAAGCCTCCTCTAGATCTAGATAAACTGGGAACTCACGGTTGATTGTTCTAAGTGACTGATTTTTATTTCTATATAAAATAATATCATCATAGCCAAGAGAAAGAAGATTTCTAATGTGTCTTTCTCCAATTGATCCAACTCCGCAAACTAAGAATTTCATATCTATGGCTTTACGCAATCAATATCTTTCATGACAATTTCTGCAAGTAATAAGCTGTTTAACGTATCTATATCAATGTAAGTATCAGAATCTATCTTCAGTGCACAAATCTTATCTCCTGTCATAGATTTTTTGTTCATTATTGTCGATGTTCTTATAACCTCCAACGTGCCGGTCTGCGCCCAAATTTCTGGTAATTCTTGGCGGGCAGTGTTATATGGCTCAGGATTTCCAGGTAAAGTAAGCAATGGTAAAAGAAAATCCTGTTCATTTATAGTCCACATTTTATATGGTGTTGTAGTTGGCTCTGCCACCGCCCTAACCGAATCAATTTCAGGATTATTAATCAAACAATTAATCGCACTTTGAATATCTGGGATAAATCTTATTGGAGATGTAGGTCTTAACTGGACAACAATGTCTGGAACATACCCCTCATTATTTTCCAGCCATTCTAGCGCATGAATAAATGCTTCAAGATCACTACTATGATCTTGTGCAAATTCAGATGGACGCATAAAAGGAGTTTCAGCCCCATACTCTTGAGCGACTTTTGCAATTACATCAGAATCAGTAGAGCAGATTACTCTTGTTATTTCTGGCGTTTCTAGCCCTGCAGCAACACTATAAGCCAACAATGGATGCTCATTCAATGGCAGTATGTTTTTACCTGGTAATCCCTTACTACCACCTCTAGCAGGAATAATTGCTAAAATTTCCATTTTTTTACAATCAGTAATTGAGATAATCATAAATTACAACACCTTTTATAGACTATCGAGCTTTTACTAAAAATTCTCCTGTATTTTCAATCTCAACTGAAGCAATCATTAAAATTTATCTTATTTTTTATTTTTGAGTTTATCTCTTTGAACTTGCTCTATGGATAATATTTCACTGTCTTTATAGTGTAGTGATTCATGAACTTCATCAAGTGCACTAACCAAGTTAGAAAGCTCATCTGCCTCCAATGATGCGCCATGATCGGTACCCTTCCAGGTTTTATCTTTTGTAAAATGTCGCTCAATCCATCTTGCCCCCAATGTATATGCAGCAATATCTAAATTAATACCCAAATGATGCCCCGAAAAACCTATTGCGCTCACTCTGCTAGAATAGTTACTATAAAGCCAATTTATCTCAAGTAAAGCTACATCCTTTGCAGGAACAGGATATCCAGATGTACATGAATATATTAAAAGTCTATTTTTTGCTTGACTTGTTTCCTCAAAAAAAGCAACTATTTCTTCTATCTCATTTTTAGTTGTCATACCTACAGAAAGTTGGACTTGGCCTTGATATTCATCCCTAAGAACCTTTAGCATATCAAAGTTATTATTACAAGCAGAGGGGACTTTGAGAAACTCAGGTTTAAAAGTTATCATTTCTTTCGCGCTCGGAACATCCCAGACGGATGTGGAATACACTATACCGAGAGAGTCACAATATTCTTTTAACTCTTTATTTTGCATTACATCAAATTCTAAAAACTCTCTATGTTCGCCATAAGTATCGCCATAAGAATTTTCTGGTACTGGGTGGGGGGCATTATATTGATCTTCTGTCAACAACTCTTTATTATCCCTCTTTTGGAACTTAACATATCCTGCACCAGACTGTGCCGCCAAATCAATTAACTCTTTAGCTATATCCATTTTCCCCATATGGTTGCATCCTATTTCTGCCACCACTTTGGGTTTTTTATAATCAAAATCAAACATACTTAAACCCTTCCATATTTATCATCAAGCCTAATAATATCATCTTCCCCAAAGTACTCGCCTAACTGAACTTCAGACAGAATTAAATTTTCCTCAATTGATGTGTTTATAATTTGATGCACACATTCTTTTGGTATGTGAACATATTGCCCTGGACCTATTTTACGCTTCTCTTTATGACGTATAATATCTCCGTACCCCTTAATAACTACCCAATGCTCTTCTCTGTGTTTATGGAATTGCAAACTTGTCTCTGAACTTGGAAATATTGTAAGAATTTTAGCCTGCGCATGTGTATTAAGCAATACACTCTTATAAAAACCCCAAGGCCTATTAAAAATTTCATGGACTAGGTTTCTATCAAAAGGCGTGTAGTCAATATCAGTTCTAAATTTAATATCTTCTAATAGCATTATGTGAAATTGATTTTTGTTTAGTATATTAAATAAAACGCCGTCTTTTAATATTAATATAAAATCCAAATTATACTCTCGAAACTTCTGGCTCACAATTTCGAATCCATCATCATGATTAATAAATTTAAACTCATCTTTAAAACAAACTTTATCATTCAAACCACAACCAGAAAGTAGCGACCTTCTTACATCACCATCAGTCACAATACCAACAACTTTTTCCTCTTTACATATAACTGTAAATCTCTTGTTATTTGAGTTTATTACATCCAAAACCTCGAGAAAAGTGTCGTTATTCTGAGATATATACATATCTTTGTTTATAAAAAAATCACTCATAATAATGCATACCCTCCTATCATTTATCAAACAAAATTTTAATAAAATCAACACCTAGAACTTCTTCTAATAACTCACGAACAACACCATTTCCACCATTTGTTTGTAAATGAATATTAGATATAGACTTAATTTTTTTGTGGCTGTCTGCTGGACAAGCAGAAAAACCACAAATCAGCATAGCTTCGTAATCGTTTAGATCATTACCAACATACATAACCTTTGATAAGTTGTATTTTTGCTCTTCCATAAGCAAACTAAGGGTTTTGGCTTTATCATTAACTCCTTGCAATGCCGGCACCTTTAACTTATTAGCTCTAGCCTTTACAATTGGGTTAATTTCTGTTGAAAGAATATATGCAGGTTTTCCAAGTTTTCGTAAAACATCAAATGCAATTCCGTCAGAACGGCTACAGGCCACCCATTCTTGGCCATCTTGATTCAAATACACTAGATTGTTCGTCAATACACCATCGAAGTCAAAAATAAACGCATCAATATTATCTAGAGAAATTTTCATGATTTATGTGTTAAATAGTGAATAGTGAATAGTGAATAGTGAATAAAATCATACGCTAAAATTACCTAAAAGAATAATGGGGATTATTTGCATTTATAATTAGAGATTAAGAATTCAGTAAATAACTTTTTTAATAATTTAGCTTTATTTGTCAAGTTTGTCAGGTTTTTTTTCAGATTCATTAAGAATGATAATGGCTACTATCGATAATTAAAGATGCGCAGGTTTAATCTCGCACTTAATTGTCATACATATGAAACACCGATCTTATCCGCTACCACCATTA
>Ga0008649_10002352_pt1 | contig 13825 bp, 7 predicted proteins | sample SaaInlV_130m_DNA_2_FD_66601 | JGI IMG/M metagenome (GOLD analysis project Ga0008649, IMG submission 66601) | Marine microbial communities from expanding oxygen minimum zones in the Saanich Inlet - SI037_S2LV_130m_DNA | ecosystem: Environmental > Aquatic > Marine > Intertidal zone ... | reverse complement strand
AACTTTGGTAGCATCTCTAATCAAAATGGTAGATTTTCCATTTTGAACATCCCACCAGGCACCTATACAGTCAAATTTTCATACATTGGACTTGAAACTATTTTACTTGGTGATGTCCAGGTGGCTGTTGATTTGACCACCTGGCTTGATCTCACTTTGAACCCTTCTATCCTTGAAGGCCAGAAGGTTGTTGTCAATGCACCCATTGATGCCATCGAAAAAGATTTGGCTGGTACACGCTCCGTGGTGACTCAAGAGCAATTCAATTCGCTTCCAATATCAGAAATTTCTCAAGCATTGTATCTGCAGGCCGGGGTGGCTGGTTCAGATGACGAGCTCATCATTCGCGGAGGACGCTCTAACCAGGTGGCCTTTCTCATTGATGGTGTTTATGTACAAGATCCTTTTCTGGGAGCTTTTGCAAATGATCTGGGTACCAATGCCATTGATGAACTAACACTCCTCAGCGGCACCTTCAATGCTGAATATGGAAATGCTATGAGCGGAATAGTGAATATCCTTACTCGTGAGGGCGGTCGTAGTTGGCAGGCAAGCCTTGAGAGTCTGGCAGGCAATTTTCAGAACAGTGATGAGAACAAAGCTGAAGGGACCCTAACGAGCTGGTCTTTGGGTGGACCCCTGCTGGGTGAGGATCTGAGACTTTTTATTTCCGGTCAGCTCACCGACAAAGACAGCTATCTTCCATGGGGCTTTAAAAAATCAAATTCCTATACCACGAAATTGACGTATACGGGTATATCCAATATAAAGGTTAATGCTCTATATAGGGCTTCATGGAAGAGTTATAAGTATTATCGTCATAGTTGGGCCTACATTCCTGAGCAGTACTATCAATATGAGTCAAGCAGGCAGCATGTTAACCTGAACCTCACCCACACCCTGAACCCCCATCTTTTTCATGAGCTGAGGATATCACACTTCGAGCAGGATTACCGTCAGGGAATCTGGATAGATTCAACCTCCACCTGGAAAGACAGCAGTGAATATACAGCTTATAGTGATTATGAATGGAACCACGAAGCTGGTAATGGTTATGAGTTTTACGCCCGTCGCAACCCACCAACTTATGTGATCTCGGCGACCAAGACCTTTGACTTGCGCTGGGATGGTATCTGGCAAGTCAATTCGTGGAATGAGCTAAAAACTGGCTTCCAATACAAGCAGCACAATTTAGTCCTCTCAAATCCATATGATCCAGGCAGAGTTAATTTCTATCGGGATGAGTACGATCAGTCCCCCATCGAAACCGCTATTTATTTCCAGGATAAAATTGAATTCCCTTTTCTGGTTATCAATCTGGGGTTGCGCTTTGACCAGTTTGAGGGGAAGGTGAGTTACCGCGTAAATCCTCTTGATGAATCTACCAGAACCACCTCAACTCCTAAAAGTCAGATCAGCCCTCGACTCGGAATGGCTCATCCCATTTCTGATCGTACAAAGATCCACTTTGCTTACGGACATTTTTTCCAGAATCCACCCTATGCCTATTTATACAATCGACTCAATTACGATTTCGCCGTATCTGCCCCTGTGTTTGGTGATCCAGATATGGATGCAGAGAAAACCATAGCCTACGAAGTTGGACTCACCCATCAACTCAGCCCTGCATTGCTGGGTCGTTTCAACGCTTTCTACAAGGATATCTCCAACCTGGTAGGCACTCGATATTATGCTCCTTATACAGAGGATGCACCCGATCGCTATGTTGGTTATACCCTGGTCATTAATGAGGATTATGCATTTTCAAAAGGGGTGGAGGTCAATCTTGAATATGATCCCACCAAAATGATTACAGCCAAACTCAGTTACACCTATTCCATTGCGATGGGTAGTGCTTCCTCCGCAGATGAGCAATATCCCGGGAGCACAGAAACAACCACGCTTTACAATCTTGATTTTGATAGAACTCATGGGTTGAATATCTATGGATCCTTCAGATCAGGTAGGCATCAGGGTGGGAAACTTTTCAACATCTATCCGTTTGAGAAGGCAGATTTAGGATTTGTGTTCAAGGTGAATTCTGGTACGCCCTATACTCCTTATCGTCGTGATATTGGTCTGGTCGAGATAAACTCTCTGCGTAAACCATCTACCTATTCTCTGGATATGGTGATGGGTAGGCGGTTCTCATTGGCTGGCAAATTCTCTGCACGCGTCTTCATGGAAATACTCAATGTAACCAACGCTAGGAACGCCATTATCATTTTCACCAGTTCGGGTGAACCTGATTATTCCCTCGTCCCCGGACATAGCGAGGAGTACCTGAATAATCCATCTCATTTTGGTCCGCCACGCACTTTCCGCCTTGGTCTAGCCCTGGATTGGAGATAATGATGAAAAACACATTATATAGCATGCTTGCTTTGATCATTGCGTTGCCAATGACCTGGGCACTGGCAGATGATAAAGATTTTGATGACAAGCACACAGCGATTGCCAAATCCATGGACATCACAGATCGGGCTTCAGGTATCCATAATACCAGCAACATCGGTCTATTTTTTGAAAATTATGGAAGATTCTCCTATGGATCCTACCTGTATGGGAACGCATGTGAATTTCCCGCCAACAGTAATCAAAATTATCTCTACCTTATGAGTGCCATGGTTGGTGTAGCACCCGATGCAGCCTCGGGACGATCTGCCAGTGTCATTCAAAGTCGATATACAACCAGTACGGATTGGATGCCAGTTGGGGGATATCATCAGGGTCCCGCAACTGATATTGCCTTTAGTGACAATACAGCGACCTGGCCAAACTCAGAGTGGTACTCCCAAGATGAAGAGGGCGGCACACTTATCATCTCCACCCAGGATAGCTATTGCGTTTACAATGATGAGGGTAACCAAAATGAAGTTTTGGGTATCCAAATCGCCCAAACGGGCTATGCCTTTGGACTCAGCGATTATGAAGATATGATTTTTTTCACCTTTGAAGTAACCAACCAATCGGATGCCAGCTATGATAGTGTTTATTTCGGGTTGTATCATGATTTTGATGTCGGGAATGATCCTGGAGGAGTAAACGATTATTCAGATGATATGTTGGAATTTGATGCTGCTAATGACTTCATCATAGTTTCTGATGCTGACCATTCCTCCCAGGAATGGAATATTGAACCAGGTATGATGGGAATTGTCCTGCTTGAATCACCCCAGCTAAATGGAGCCATGGCGGGTATTACCGATATGCATTATAGAAAATTTGAGGACAATGACGCTATGCAGATGGCGCTGCTCTCTAGTAATCTGGACTATCTCCCCGCTGGAATCGACCCCCTCACCTTCTTCAATACGGGGAACTCCGCTGACATTCATTTTGATGACACTAAAATAATTCCAAGTACAGGTCGGGATATTTATGGTACGATATCATCTGGTCCCTTTGATCTCGCTCCAACTGATACTCTCACATTCATCATGGGAATTGTTGCTGGTACCACTGAAGAAGATCTGTACAACAATCTGACTGTAGCTCAAGGTCTCTATGCAAATGATTTTGTGGCTCCCAAACCACCGGATTCACCTCTGTTGACGGGTGTGGCAGGACATAATGAGATCACACTTTATTGGACAAATGCGGTGGAAGGTGTACCTGATGAATTATCAGGAGCCCTCGATTTTGAAGGATATCGTTTATACAAGAGTATAGATCGTGGGTTAAGCTGGGATCAGATTGATAGGAATCTTTATCCTGAAACAGGTTCGGAAACCGTTCCGCTTAAAAGTTATGACCGCATCAATGGATGGGGTGATGATGCAGGACTGCAATATACATATACTGACAGCCTACTTATTGATGGAATCGAATATTGGTATGCGATCACTGCCTTTGATCATGGAAATTCACTCATTGGGAGTCTGGAAAGTCCCATAGGAAATTCTGTAGAGGCCAGCAATGTCGTTAGTCTTGTCCCAGTCTCAATTTCACCAGCATATGAAACAGGCGAGGTTTCTAGTCTGGTACACTATGGTGGGGGAAATTCAAACTACGCTTTGAACATAGATCCAGTTTCCTCCGACCAGTTGAATAATTTTACATATGACCTTCAATTCCTTTATGAATTCCAAAATGAGATCGGAAACCCCGGAATCTGGGCTTCAGTTGTAATAGACGACTCCAGTGTAGTGCCCACAATTCATTATGGCATTGAGTTCACTGCCGTGGACCAAATTAATATTATCAATAATGATACGCGGACAGTGTATTGGTCTGGTCCATTGGGTTTAGAAGTACCCTATCCTTTCGGGAGTGCCTTCACGGTTTACTTCCATCGGGTAGACACTCTTAATCAACCCAGTTCAGGCGATCTTTTGAGCTTGAATTTTTGTGCTGAATTGTTGCGTTACGATGGTCAAGATACTCTCACGGTAATTTCTCCGCAGCGCTTTGACATAGGTCATAATTTGGTGTCTGAGGATGGGTTGATCCTCAGTCTGGATCCTCAACCTATTATACAGAACATCAGCATACCACCTATCTTGGATTTTGCAATAGAACTTGAAGTGGCAGACCTGGATTCCATCCAGGACATGGACTATCAGATAACTGTCACTCAATCAGGACAGGACACTGAGGACAACACCTATCTTGTTCTGAAAACCACGGATGAAAATTCAGTTGTAATAGGCGTGGCTGATACGCTTTACAACGGATGGGGCATCCAGTACAGAGGGTGGACTGCCTGGGTTGGATTTGATCCAGCACATCCACCACCTCCAGGGACATCCGCAACCTTTTCCACTTTACCACCAATTCCTCCGACCATTCAGGATTACTATCAATTTGGAATTATCGATGCACAAACAAATCCAGCATTGATTGAAGGGGGGATGAAAGATATCCGGGTGGTGCCCAATCCATATATGGCTGGTTCGCTTTGGGAAACTGAAGGAGGCAGTTTCGTCAGAGAGCCGGTCCGCCAGATACAGTTTACTAACCTGCCTGTGGATTGTGAAATTAATATTTTTACACTATCAGGCGATTTGATTAAAACTTTAGAGCATGATGCTTCACATGGGACGGAGACTTGGGATATGCGGGCTGAAGGAGGCCGGGAAATCGTCTCCGGTATTTACCTCTACCAGGTAAAAAGTGCGGGCTTCGAATATTTAAACAGATTTGCGGTGATCAAATGAATCACATCAATCAAATCTTAAAATTCAAGACTATCCTGATTTTCTCAATACTTACTGTCAGTTTGAGCGCTCAAAATGCCAATCTCGGTACAGCTGGAGCACAATTCCTTAAGATTCCAATCGGGGCTCGCTCAGCTGCCCTGGGAGGGGCAGTGACAGGTATGTCCATGGATGCTACGGCACTGTTCTGGAATCCAGCCGGTATTATACATAACCATACCCATGCTTTACATGTTTCACATATCCCCTGGATGACCTTTTTTGATGTCAATGCGCTGGCCTATACGCTCAACCTCAAGGAGCAAGGTGCTGTTGGACTCTATGCCCGCGCATTGGGAATGGAAAAAATGGAAATCACTACTGAATATGAACCTGAAGGAACTGGTGAGTATTTCGATTCTCAGGATCTGGAAATCGGTGTGAGTTATGCCCGTAAGCTCATCGATCAATTCAGTTTTGGAATGACAGCCAAATATATCAGACAGCGTATCTGGAATGAAGTAGCATCCGGTATCGCTTTTGACTTTGGCACCCATTACAATATCGAATTCCAGAATGCTTCCATCGCTATGTCACTGAGAAATTTTGGACCTGATCTGCAGATGGATGGACCTGATTTATTGGTCTTTTATGATGGATCAGAAGACATCCCCAACCGTCTTATTCCGTCAAACATGAATACTGAGGCTTATCCCCTACCTCTGACATTTCAATTCGGGCTGGGTATTGATCTGGTTAAAGCGCCGTTTTTCCACTCACGCCTCGCGCTGGACGCCATCCACTATAATGATAATGATGAGCAATTACTGGTCGGTCTGGAGTCAACCATCGCACAGCGATTCATTTTACGTGGTGGTTACCGCTTTAACGAGACTGAGCAGCAACCCAGTCTGGGTGTTGGTTTACACCAGCGTATTGATAAGATGGTGATTAAGCTGGATTATGCATATGTCATGCATGAATATCTCGGAGATACCCGTTTTCTATCCATGGATATTATTTTCTAATATGTGATGGATCGGTTGTTATTGTAGGGGCGTAGCATGCTACGCCCCTACAATAACAACAACCAAACGCCTAGCCCCGGCTTTCTGCTAAAACCTTCCGCATTACCGTAAATTCACCAGGATCATGATCAAACGGAATAAACCCCAAACCGGTTCCGCCATGAACCACATCAACAGGACGTTTTTTGGCGTTAAATAATTCGCTTACCACTATTTCTACCGTTTTATCAGGCGAAATTATCTCCAGGGTATCTCCCACCCTGATTTGATTCTTTATCTCAAATTCCAGTAACTGAGTCGATGCATACCAGGTCGTGACCATCCCTGCATTTTGATGGGTGAAATCCTGTGAGGAGGGATCCACATAATTCTGGCCATATTCCTGGGGTTCTTTTGTATAGAATCCGGAGATATAACCTCGATGGGCAATACCAATTAGATCTTCCAGGTTTTTTGAATCAAAGGGACGATCCGCCACCATATCATCGATAGCTTTACGATACGAACGAGCCGTCATGGCTGCATAGTAGACCGATTTAGTGCGTCCCTCAATTTTATAACTCACAATACCGGCATCTCGCATTTGTTGGAGCAGCTCTATGGAACATAGATCTTTGGCATTCATCATGTATGTGCCGTGCTCGTCTTCTTTCATATCGAAAAACTGACCAGGCCGTTTGGGTTCCTCAAGGAAAAAGCCCTCTCCAGGCGACTGATAAGGTTTGGGAAATTGGCTTACATCCTCTTGCTCGATCTGGAGCAGGCTGGGTGTTTTCTGGCCAAAATTGTAGCCCCAGCGACAGGAGTTGGTACAGGTTCCCTGATTGGCATCCATGTTATTCATATAGTTGGTGATCAGGCATCTCCCTGAATAAGCAATACAGATAGCACCATGTACAAAAGCTTCGAGCTCCACATCTGGAACCTTAGCATGGATTTCTGCAATTTCTTTCAAGCTCAGTTCCCTGGATAAAATGATCCGTGTGACACCCTGATCTCTCCAGAAGTCAGCACTGGCCCAATTGGTGCAATTAGCCTGGGTCGATAAATGAATATCCAATTGAGGAAATTCTTTGCGGGCGAGGTAGATGAGACCAGGATCAGCCATGATCATAGCATCTGGTTCATATTTGAGCATACGTTCCATCTCATCCATAAAGCCTTTAATCTTTGTGTTATGGGCGTAGATGTTCATGGTGAGATAAAGCTTTTTACCTAAATCATGGGTATAAGCGATTCCGTCAAGCAAAGATTCCTTTCTAAATTCGTTTTCCCGTGTGCGCAAGGAGTAGCGAGGTACGCCTGCATAGACAGCGTCCGCGCCATAAGCAAAAGCATATTTTAATTTCTCGAAGTTACCAGCCGGTAGTAATAATTCGGATGTAGTTTTATTCATAGTGGTATTCACCTTGTTGTAGTTTCATATTGCTCAAATAAGCCATACTGAGACAGAGAATGCAAACACAATGTTTGATTGATCAATCTCACTTCAGACTGACAAGTCGGTTTAAGTTAATCACTCCGGTGAGGGCTTAATTAGCCAGGTTCTGATAAATATTTTATTTCTTGAAATAGAAATGTTTTTACAGGGAATCAAATTCTACCTCCTATGCTACTCGAGCTAATCTCTCTAAGCTATAGATATACAACATATTGGGTTCATGTATGTGATAACCCCTAATAGTTGTGGATATATATCATTCTACTGGAGTATAACAGGTTCCTCACAAATTGGTAGTTGACAGGCAAAAAATGTCAGTCTATCTTGCGCCGTAATGGATGGAGAATTTTAGTAAATCTATGGAGTTCATCTGGGATAAAATTCCCGAGGGACCCATCTATCAAGTGATGTCTATCACAGTCATTACAAATATCGTATGTCCAATAAAAGGAGGAAAACAAGAAGATGAGTAAACGCTATCTATTTACTGTATTGCTCGTTCTGGTAATGGTTCCCGCACTCGCCCTGGCACAGGGTACGATTTCAGGTTCAGTTACAGACGGAAATACAGGTGACGCTCTACCAGGTGCAAATGTGATCGTTGATGGCCAGCCTTATGGTGGTGCATCTGATCTTTCGGGTGCCTTTGCTATTGAAGGTGTTCCCGCCGGTAATTATACCGTCACGGCTTCAGTCATTGGTTATGAATCAGTGACATTGAGTGTACAGGTTGCAAATGGAGTTACCACAACCTTGAATTATGCTCTCTCAAGCCAAGCCCTGGAAATGAGTGACATTGAAGTGTTAGCCTCTCGTGCAGATGCCAACACTCCTGTTGCTTACACAAATATTTCTAAAGAAGAGATGGAAGTACGTCTTGGTTCACAAGATATTCCACTTGTTCTAAACACATCCCCTTCAGTATATGCTACCAATCAAGGTGGTGGTGCTGGAGATGCCCGTATTAATGTCCGTGGTTTTAACCAAAACAACGTTGCCGTTATGATTAACGGTGTTCCTCAGAATGATATGGAAAACGGTTGGGTCTATTGGTCAAACTGGGATGGTGTTGGCGATGCCACATCTTCAATCCAGATGCAACGTGGCCTCAGTGCTGTTAACCTGGCAACACCTTCAATTGGTGGAACCATGAACATCATTACTGATCCCACCAAACTTGATGCAGGTGGTAGTGTTAAAGCAGAATATGGTGCCGGTAATTTTATGAAAGCTACCGTAAACTATAATACTGGTTTGATTGCTGACAAGTTTGCCTTTAGTTCAACTATCGTACGTAAGACTGGTGATGGTCTCATCGATAAGAACTGGACCGATGCATGGGCGTACTATTTCGGTGCTGCCTATTCAGTGAGTGCAGACAATCGTTTTGAACTCTATGCAATTGGTGCTCCTCAGCGTCATGGTCAGAATCTTTATAAACAGAACATCATGTCCTATGACCAGGAATTCGCTGGCGAGGTTGGCGATAAAGCGGCCCTTGAGGCTGCCGATTCTGATGAGGATGGCAAAAGTGACTGGGAGGAATGGAATTCTCAGTTCACCAATGATGCAGGCGAAGATGCCGGTCGTTATTTCAGCCAGAATTGGGCTCCTATTTCTTCTGATTATGAAGGTGAACAATACTGGTATATGTACGGTGAGCGTAACGTAGAGAGATATTCACCTGATTTTCTTAATGAACGTGAAAACTTCTTTCATAAACCTCTGATTAACTTGAACCATTACATGAACTTGACAGAAAAGATGAGATTATCCTCTGTTCTGTATTGGTCAGGTGGTTCAGGTGGTGGTACCGGTACCTATGGTAAGATTCCTACATTAGATGCTGATGGTACCCTTGGTGGAGAAGACTATAGATTCTACTTTGGTAGTGGTCCTTGGACACGCGACTGGAACACACTTCTCGACTACAACTCAGGTAGTGATGATACAGTATATGTTGATCAATCTGCTCTCGTACGTACTCATGGTGCTGACAACAACCAGTCCGTAGGTATCCTGCGTAACAGTATCAACCGTCAGAGCACGATTGGATTGATTTCCAAACTGAACTTTGATATGAGCGATATGCTCAAATTGCAAGTTGGTATCGACTGGCGTACTGCTGGTATCGAACATGCTCGTGAAGTCCGTGACCTCATGGGTGGTGACTACTATCTGGATTTCGCTGATGACAATGCACCAAACGGTAAAAGAGTTACTCTAGGTGACATCATCGCTTATCACAATGAAACTACGGTTGATTGGATTGGTGGATTTGTCCAGGGTAACTATTCTGCTGGTGCATTAAGTGGTTACGGTATGGGTGGTTTTTCATCCATCAAGTATTCATACCAGGATCACTTTACGGTCGCTGATGAAGTAATTGAATCAGAAGCTATTGGCGCAATGCAGGTCAAGGGTGGTGGAATGTTCCATCTTTCTGATAACTTAAACATTTTCGGAAACTTTGGTTTCGTGGAGAAGCCACCGATCATGGATAATGTGATCTATATTGATGGTACTGTTGCTTCCGATCCAACAAATGAGACTTTCGTAAGTTCTGAAGTTGGTGTGAATTTTAAAGCCAAGATGTTTGCTGTCACGGCCAACGTATACAATACGGCTTGGAACGATCGCAACTTGACTAAGTCAGTGACTACAGGACAAGGTTCCAGTGGTGATACTGATGTAATTTTCCTGACGGGTGTTAATCAGACACATAAAGGTCTGGAAATTGAAGCATCTGTGCAACCAATGAAAATGCTACGTCTTGATGCATCTCTAAGCTTTGGCGACTGGCAATTTACTGATGATGCCTCTGGTCGTTATGTATATGATATGTACGACTCCACTGGCGTTGTTTCTGGTCAGGGATCACTGGACTATGACTATGCCCTTAAGGATCTGAAAATCGGTGATATGCCCCAGACAGCCTATGTTGTTGGAGCAACCATTACTCCTATTAAGGGTTTAAGATTACAGGCACTCTACAGCATCTATGACAATAACTATTCGGATTGGGATCCTGACAGTCGTGAATACGACGGTGATGATGCCAATGCTGATAGAGAACAGGTTTGGATGGCTCCTGGTTATGGGAAAATGGATGTCCATTTAGCTTATGATCTGCCAAAGATCGCTGGTATGAGAGCTCAACTGTTTGCTCACGTTTTCAATGCCCTGGATGATGTTTATGTTCAGGATGCTGTTGATCACAGTCAGTACAACGGTTTCAAGATCAAAGATGCTGATGGTAACACCATTAACAATCACTCTGTTCAAAGAGCCGAAGTGTTCTTAGGTTCACCTCGCTTTTTTAATGCTGGAGTTAAATTTAATTTCTAATTTGAATTCAGTTTGATCAAAAAAAGGTCCCGGAAATCCGGGACCTTTTTTTTGGTATTTTTTAGCTGGATATTTTTCGGTTTGTTGTTGGGGCGTAATGCATTACGCCCTTACTGGGCTTGGTGGGGGGTTCAGGGTTTCCTTATAGGGCGGATTCACCATACCACCCGACTTAAGTCAGGTGTTTCTTCAGCAGATAAAAGAGTCCAGCAAATATCCCAATCACTATTCCAGTAGGTGCTAGAAATATTGCGGCTAGAAAGCTGATCACAGCAAGACCCTCTAACAATTGATTGAGTACGATAATCTCACCGATCTGCTGGTTAATCCCGTCAAAAATATTGTGCAACAATACAAGGACAGGGAAACTGATGGCTGAGACCGCCAGGAGCGTCCCATAGAGTCTGGCTTCGCGCCAATGATGGATCATACTGAAGCTTGAAAAGGTCACGCCCAGAAAAACCAGGGTAATGCCCGGTAGGTTGTCGCTGATTCCAATGAAGAGAGCCAAGATGATAAGAATTGTACCTAAACCAAAAAGCATTGGGGTGAATGGACGTTTGAATTGCACCTTGATAAATGATATGATCTGGTCCAAAACGGTCTCCGTGCATTTTTTATTGGCGATGGGGCTATCCAGGCTGGGATTCGAATCCCAGCCTAGAAGATCCAAATCCCAGCCTGGGGGAGGTGATATTTTTAACCGTTTCGATTAAACATCGACTTAAAAAATTCACCTATGGTTAACTCTTTGTAGTCTCTGAATTCTCCAGCATCAAAATAGACACCCTTGCAATCAGGACATTGTTCGTAGTGAATGTGTGCTTGCTTCTTATCCGACTCAGGCATCATAGGAACCTCACACCTTGGACAAATCGCATCAAAATTGCTATTTTGTGCTCTTCCAACTTCTGGATCGCCCATATCAATAGCCTCAGACCCAGAGAGGACCTTCAGATCTTGGAGCTCAAATCTGTCAAACCAGATTCCATAGCATTTGGTACATCGTTCGATCTGAACATGTTCGAACTCGATGCTTTTCATGTAACCCTTACACTTGGGACAGTACATATTTCCTCGCTTTAGCTAGCTTTTTTAACTTTACCTTTTTTGGTGGATTTTTCATCGATTGGTTCCAGAGCGAGCTCAATGACATCAGAAATTTGCTCTACAAACTTGAATTCCATTTCTTTCTTCACTCGATCTGGCAGGTCAACAAGATCGGCTTCATTCTTTTTAGGAAGAATTACTGTCGTTAAACCTGCTCTGTTGGCAGCCATAACTTTCTCCCGAATACCACCAATGGGTAATACAGCACCCCTGAGCGTGATCTCACCAGTCATACCAAGATTACTTTTTACCAGACGCTCTGTCAGGAGAGAAATCATGGCAGTAAAAAGTGTAATACCTGCGGAAGGACCGTCCTTGGGAACAGCGCCAGCCGGGATATGTACATGGATATCCCATTTTTTATAAAACTCTGGATCAATGTTAAAACTTTCGGCATTTGAGCGAATATATGAATACACCGCCTGGGCCGATTCTTTCATCACATCACCCAGTTTACCAGTGAGCTTCAAGCCGCCTTTGCCCTCCATTTTCATGGCTTCTATAAACAGAATATCTCCACCAACAGCTGTGTAGGCCAGTCCAATTACAATTCCATAGTTAGACATACGTTCAGCAATTTCACTATGGCGCCTGGGAGGTCCCAGCAACTTGGTGATACTGCTCTTGGTAATTCGTCGGGGTTTTTCATTCCCCTCAGCTCTTTCCCGAGCGACCTTGCGACAGACATTGGCAATTTGACGTTCAAGATTTCTGACACCAGCCTCATAGGTATAACGACTGATTATTTCAGCAATAGCAGTATCCATAAAGGTTATTTGCTCTTCTTCCAGAGCATGCTCAGTAACCTGCTTGGGAATCAAATAGGATTTGGCGATATGGATTTTTTCTTCCTCAATATAGCCGGGGAAATCAATCATTTCCATGCGATCGCGGAGGGGTCCAGGAATTGGATCCAGCCAGTTCGCTGTGGCAATAAACATGACCTTGGACAGATCAAAAGTTACTTCGAGATAATGATCGCTAAAGGAATGGTTCTGCTCGGGATCAAGTACTTCCAGGAGTGCTGAACTGGGATCTCCGCGGAAGTCAGTCCCCAGCTTATCAACTTCATCCAGCATAAATACCGGATTACGGGTTTTGGCCTTTTTGAGTCCCTGAATGATACGACCTGGTAGCGCACCGATATAGGTTCTACGATGACCACGAATTTCGGCTTCATCACGAACGCCACCGAGGGAGATGCGAATAAATTCTCGACCCAGTGCATCGGCGATTGATTTACCTAGTGAAGTTTTACCTGTTCCTGGAGGACCCTGGAAACAGAGGATGGGTCCCTTGATGGGTGCATCAGGACTCTGCTCCATTTTGAGCTTCCTAACTGCCAGGAATTCGAGCACTCTATTCTTGACTCGTTTCAAACCGTAATGGTCCCTATCCAGAATATTCAAAGCTTCTTGAATATCTACTCGATCCTCAGTTTCCTTACTCCAGGGTAATTCTACCAACCAATCGAGATAGGTACGAGAGACGGTGTATTCAGGAGATGAGGGGGGAATTCGTTGGAGGCGATCAATTTCTTTATTGGCCACTTTGAGAGCCTCTTCTGGCATACCGGCTTCAAGGATTTTCTCTTCCAGTTCCTTGATTTCCAGGGTTTGATCATCTTCGCCTAATTCTTTCTTGATGGCCTTCATCTGCTCTCTTAAAAAGTATTCACGTTGACTTTTTGAGATTTCTTCCTGGACCTCAGTCTGAATTTTTTCGCCAATTTCCTGACGTTGTATTTCCCGATTGATGAG
>Ga0008649_10002309_pt1 | contig 13997 bp, 7 predicted proteins | sample SaaInlV_130m_DNA_2_FD_66601 | JGI IMG/M metagenome (GOLD analysis project Ga0008649, IMG submission 66601) | Marine microbial communities from expanding oxygen minimum zones in the Saanich Inlet - SI037_S2LV_130m_DNA | ecosystem: Environmental > Aquatic > Marine > Intertidal zone ... | reverse complement strand
GATTTTAGAATCAAGATTTGAGGAATTATATTTAACTTTAAGTGGTCTGTTAACTTCTCGAGGTGGGAGCGCAGGTTTTATTTGAAGCTTTACCACATCCAGTTTCTCAGGAGTTTCACTAATCGCAATATTCGTAGCAGGACGCCTGGGAAGAACTTTCTTATTGTTTAATGCTACTCGTACAGTTGTTTTAGATTTCTCTGGCTCATAAAATCCATCAGAGATATTTGCGTATTCAAATCTAATCTCACTGGGCAAGGGGAAGTCAATCTTCTCGCTGTCTTTCAAGGCCTGCTCCATAACCAGTCCCCATATTGGTGCAGCAGCATGGGCTCCTGTTACTCCCTTCTCATTTGGTCTATACATTGACTCGTTATCATCATAGCCAACCCATACCGAGGTTGTTAAATCCTTGGTAAAACCCGTAAACCAGGCATCTCTGAATGCATTAGTCGTCCCGGTCTTTCCAGCTGCTGGATGTTTGAACCCCATTCTCCGTATTACCCTCCCTGAACCATCATCCATAACACCCTGCATCATATCCAGCAGAGGATAGATATCTTCTGGTGCAAACCTTTTTTCACCCTCAATGAAATGCTCATAAAGAATATTCCCTTGATAGTCTTCAATCTTAGAAACATAGAAAGGGTCTAGGTATTCCCCAAGGTTAGCTATAGTGCTATAGGCTGAAGCAAGTTCCAGCGGTGATGCCCCAGTTGCTCCTAATGCCAGTGAAAAGTTTTCCCGAATCGGACTTGTAAACCCAAATTTTCTCGCAGTTTTTACAACTTCAGCAGGCTTTACCTGAAACATGAGCTTGGCAGAAATAACATTGAGAGACTTGGCGAGAGCCTTTTTGAGAACAACTGGCCCCATGTACTCATCATTGTAGTTGGCAGGTTCCCACTTTTTATTATGGGGAAGTTCAAACAGCATTGGTTCATCAACAAGAACTGTTCCTGGGTGATACCCCAGGTTCTGCATAGCACTCATATAGACAACAGGCTTAAAAGATGACCCAACCATTCTGTTAGTAGATAACGCCCGGTTGAACTGGCTCTTTTCATAACTTGCTCCACCAACCATGACACGAACAGCACCGTTCTTATTGTCAATGGTAACAACTGCGGTCTGCAGCTTTTTATTTCGTTGAACCAACTTTTTATCCAAGAACTGCAGATGATGTAAAGCTGCTTCTTCTGCGCTTTTCTGCAACTTACTGTCTAGGGTTGTAAATATTCTAAGTCCTCCTGAGGCAACAAGCTCAGGACCATAGATTGAGTTGAGCTCTTCTATCACTGCATCAACGAAATAGTGATTGTTATTGTATTTTGTTCTTTTCTTTATTAGCCCCAACTCTGAGTTTAAAGAATGTCCTTTTTGATGCTTATCTATGAAGCCTTCACTTACCATTCTGGAGAGAACAGTTCCGGCTCTTCTCATAGCAAGTGCCTTGTCATTAAAAGGATTGAATTTATTTGGAGATCGTACTGTTCCAGCTAGCACAGCAGCCTGAAGAAGGGTGAGGCTTCTGGCTCGTTTCCCAAAATACACAATACTAGCCTCATCAATACCGTAGGCTCCATTTCCAAAGTAGACCAGGTTGCTATAAGCTTCCAAGATTTCTTCTTTTGGGAAAGTTGATTCTATCTGGAAAGCCATTAGCAGTTCCTTAAACTTTCTGACCCAAGTCTTATCAAAAGAGAAGAACAGGTTCTTAGCCAACTGCTGAGTTATTGTGCTACCACCCTGAACCATCCCTCCTCTCCTAAGGTTGACGAACATAGCCCTTATGAAAGCCCTTGGGTCTATACCGTGATGCTCAAAAAACCTGCTATCTTCTGTAGCTAGGATGGCTTTCTGAAATTTCCATGAGATCATATCGAGTCGCACCGTATTTTTAAGGCCCAGGGTTTTAATGACTTCTCCATCACTTGAATAGATTTCTGTTGGAGGCTTGTAGTTGATGTACGAGAGGTTCTGGGGAAGTTGAGGAAGATCTTCTTCTAAATAGAAGTATCCCGCCATGAACAAGCCTATGATCGGAATTAGGAATAGCGATACGCGCCATCCTGCCCCTCCAACAATCCCCAGAAAGTTTTTCATGTCTCAGGCTCAATAAGAAAGTAGTCTACCGAGCTTAGGTTGCTCATCAACATGTTCCCCTGCCATGGCGACCTGACGGACAGTTCCATTAGTCATACTGGCGTGAGCCTCAACAATCGATTCCTTCAGGAAAGACCTGTCCTCCATCGAAATCAAATTAAAGCTATCCAACTTGTCTGTTAATCTACTTAAATCCAGTTCTGCCATTGAATAAACCTTTCCGTTATCAGGGTTCAACCAGTGATTAATAATCTTTGCCTCCATTAGGATCGTTACAGTACCCTCCTCTATAGAATTCCTGAGCTGATCATTATTTATATCAGTCAGTGAATTGTCAGAACGTGACGTCGAAATTCTTTCCACTAGTCGCTCCATATATGAAGTGAAAGTTTTCGCTAACTCATCCCGTGCTCTGTCAGACGAAAGAGTTTTTCTATCCACATTTTCCTCTTCCTTGCTCACTGACCCCATGCCGTAGAAAACAGCTCTACCTGAAACATCATGATAGACACCGCTTTTAATAGCAGTCCATTCAGGAGCAACAACCTTATTCACAGTAGGAAGCTCCTCTGGTTGCAATGGAATCATTTTTGTTAGACTTGGAAATTTTACAGCCGTCGTAGAAGAACAGGCGGTCATAAAAACAGCCATTGTTAGACCCAGTAATTTATATTTCATAATTAGCTCCTATTAATTAAAAATTGGTGAATTGGTGAGGTGACAGGAATTTCTCTAAAAGCTGGGGAGATATCTTTTTGAGAAACAGGAGGTCACCTGGAAGTTTTTCAGATCGATGTGCCTGCATTCCAGGTGGTCACCCCACCAACTCTGAGGGTGGCAAAGTGATTAACCTGTTGCCTTGATGAGAAAAAATGGGAACCACTTCTTGCCGTCCGGAGTTGACCAGGTTCCTTTAAGCTCTCCACCTTGCATGATTCTTCCTTCCAGAACTCCTACTTTCTGGCCGTCCTCATACTCAGTCAAAAGAAAAGAGTCCTCATGGTCAATGGTTCCATAAATCGCATTTTCCTTTTTATAAGTGTTAATCAAGGTTCCGCTCAAGATATTGTCTTCCCGCGTAAAATCCATTTTGAAGAAATACTTTCCCTTGATGGTTCCTTCGTAGTTCAAGGTCTGGATTTTTTTCTCATACCCGAGTTGCTGTTCTTGCATTTCCATTTTGTTTCCTAATATCAGAAGGACAGTCAAAACTGCCGCAGTTAGTATTCCTGCTAACCATTTCATGGGGGTCACTTGGTCTATTTGGGATAATCAAAGACCCAGTCACTAACCCAGGTTTTCTTTTTAGGTTTTTCAGCGACTGTCTTCTTTTCGATAACCTTAGAAGGGGTTGCAGCTGTAGTGATCTTCTCTTGTGACTCTGGCAAAACCCCTGGGTGGGTGTAAGTTCCCTGTGAGTCAGTAAATGTACTCTCCTTAATATTGGCTTCTGCTGTTAACTCATTTTTATCAGGAAATGCAGAGGCTATCGTTGAGCCTTCTATTTCGCCTACTTTGCGATGCTCAATAGGTTTTATAGGCACCGGTTCACCGTTGATCTTGACCTGATGATTCTCAGAAACTGGTGTGATGGGCAACATTGTCAGACCTGACTGAGGCTTCAAGTTAACTGTTAGAGCTCGAGGAGTTTCATAGGTGATGCTGGCACCTGTATTTCCAGAGGTTTGTGATAAATCCAGAGGAGCAAACGAGGAAGCTGAAGAAGTTATCGAGGTTTGACTTGTATAGATTTTGGCAGGGCTGCCAGCATCACCTGTTAATTTTGTGTCCAGAGAAGCAACTGATTCATTTTTGGTATTGTCAGCGTACTTCGCCCACAACTGATCTAGCTTCTCACTGATACGTCCGATCTCATCTTGACCAGACTTTCTCTCATGCGTCTTTTTCGCAAGAACCATGTATCGAACTGAATTATCACCGTCTTTAAGCACGTCATAAGCAAGACCAAGATTAAAAAGACTATCCGGATTATCAGGGTCAATTCTATGTGCTGTCTGATAACTCTCAATTGCCTTGGCCGTATCACCAAGCTCTTCATAGAGAACACCAAGATTATTATGTGCCTTAGCGTACTTTGGGTTAATTTTGATGGACTCTAATAAGAAATGTTTGGCTGTTGAGTAGCTCTTTTGTTGAAGATAAGCCAACCCAAGGTAGTTATGAGCACGGGCATATTCGCGGTTCGTTTTAATTAGTTCCTGAAACTCTTTAATTTTTCCCTGATAGTTTTCTGCATCGGTATATACGTTTCCAGACAATACGGGTCCCAATGTATAGTGAGGCTCAACTTCCAATGCCTTTTTGAACAGCAAAATTGCTTCATTGAAGTGACTAAGCTTTAGGTGAACAACACCAAGGTCATTAATTGACTTAATATCCCGGTAATTCTTCTCAATATTTTTCTCTAACCTGCTGATTTCATCTTGAGCATCAGACTGCTTGGGCTCAGACCATCCAGGAGTTGAGTGAAGAGCCATTAATATGGCAGTAGCTAGTAATACTTTGCTTGGGTTTTTCATGATGTCCCCTTGAGTGAAATTTAAAATATTTTTGAACAGTAAAATCCTTTGCAACATTAATGAGGCATTGAGGTGAGTGAATTAATAGCCGCCTGAATGAACAAGTAAGTCAGCATCTGATACGCAAGTAGTCCTGTAGTAGCCGTAAGGGTGACCCCTAATATTCCGACAATGTTTTTTTCCAGCATTCTTTTAATCATTCCAACTTCCTCCATCAGGCTATTTAGTTAAAAAATTAAAGTATGTGTTCTTAATGACATAGTTCGAGATCTCGAATAGCCATGGGAAGAAATGACCTAAGTGGCATAACCACTTTAAAAATAGACTTGCAGGGCGTAATTGATTAACAGGGGTGGGGTTAAAGCGTCTTAAACTTGTTTCTTAATTCTCGAACAGTCTAGGGAGGGGCTGGACTACCTTATCTCTACTTCAACAGAGTCTCCTGAATGGCCAGGACCTACTGCCGTAATAGTATGTTTGCCTCTTGAAAGGCGCCACTTGGTTTTATAGGGAGGACCTACCTTGTCATACTCTCTTCCATCAACGTACCAAATGATTTCATGTACTGGCAGACTACTGGATACATCCAGCTCTATTTGGTAAGCACCCTCATTTAAATCCATAATATATATCTCACCATTTACCGGACTCATGATTTGAATGGATGGATCAGCTGACTCATGTCTTTTTTCTGTATTCCTGTAAATTCTATTTTCTGTTTTAAAGGTTTCCTCAAGATTTCTAGAAAATCCAGCAAGGCGGTAATTGCCTGCAACACCCTTTTTATATCTGCCATGAAGCCATGTCGCAAACTGCGGAGGAAGGTTATGCATCCCTCCTGATTCGTTATGGTAGTCACAGATTTCTTCAGGCTCCATTCCAGTAATAAATAATTCACGTTTAATATGCGGACAGAATTTATTAGGTCTCATTCCAGAGTAAGAACAAACCTCACTAGATACCACTCCTTCCAGCTTAGAAAAGGGTGATGAGAAACCATTCGGATACAGCTCATTCAAAATATCCACGAGAACAGGGCCACCGGCCTCGGCCCCGCTCATACCAGTTGTTGGTTGCCCGTTGAAGTTACCTACCCATATGGCGATAGTGTGTTTGGGGGTATAGCCAACAATCCAACCATCACGGTAATTGGTACTCGTTCCCGTTTTTAAAGCAATCTTGAAGGGAAGTTTTTGATTAAAAAAATCACCAAAAGTAAGGTTTCTTGCCGAAGGGTCAGACAACATATCCGTTAAGATGTAGCTGGCCTCCTCAGAGTAAATCCTTGTTCCCTTAGAACTCTTACCATTAATAAAATATTTTGCGGGGATGAAGGAGCCACCTCTTGCAAGTGCCGCGTAGGCTGAAGCAAGCTGCACCAATGTGATTTCAGGGTTACCAATAACCATTCCAAGACCATAATGTTCAGGTCCACGTTGGGGAAAGTTAATAAGATCTAGAGACTTCAGGGTTTCGTAAAAAGAGGAGTAACCAATCGTATTAAGCAGACTGACTGCCGTCTGGTTCAAGGAATTACCAAGAGCATGCCTCATCGGCACAGGACCATATGAATTTTTGTTGAAATTGACTGGCCTATATATACCTTGCGGTGAGGTATATTTTTTCTCTATATCCTCAAGCACAGTTGCAGTATTCAACCCTGAGTCCAATGCCTGGGCAAACAAAAATGGTTTTAAGGTTGACCCTGGGGATCTTAATGCGCTGGCTCCGTTATTGAACCCCTGGTGTCGCTTTGAATATTCTATTGCACCTACAAGACTCAGGATTTCAGAATTCTTATTATCAAGGATCACCACTGATGCCTGACGGGCTGCTTTTCTTTTAAGTCTGAACTGGTGCGACTTTAAAATTTGTTCGATACGGTTTTGAAGTTTTAAATCTATTGTTGTTGTGAAATTTCCATTTCCAGATACTGGCAACACTTTATTTATAAAGTGGGGGGCACCAAAGGGAAAAGACTTAGGTTTTAAAACAGGGATGCCCTGCAAGGAACCATGAAGCATATCGAAACTAATATGCTCGTTAGTATTCATTTTTCTCAATACCCAGTTCTTTCTTTCAATTAGAGATGAAATGTTTCGCCCGTAAGGATTTAACTTTCCTGGAGCCTTGGGAAGAGCAGCAAGCATTGCCGCCTCTGAATGGGTCAATCTTGAGAGTATCTTCCCGAAATACACTTTCGAACCTGCCTTGACCCCGACCAGATTATTTCCCAATGGCACTCTGTTTAGGTAGAGTTCAAGAATTTGCTCTTTATCAAGCAACAATTCAATTCTCAGACTTCTTAGTAACTCTACAAGCTTGTCGTAATAGGTTCTTTTCCTTGGGTAAGTGATCCTTGAAAGTTGCTGGGTGAGTGTAGATGCCCCCGACACAATATGTCCCTCAGTAAAATTGCTCTTAACCGCACGCAGTATTGCTAGAACATCAACACCTGGGTGGCTGTAAAATCGATGGTCTTCGGCAGAAATAAAAGCGTTCTGGATAACCAGTGGAATATCGTCAAGAGAAGTCCAAATATGACGCTCACCCTTTGCATCAGGGATCCATCTTAAAATATTTCCGCTTCGATCTTCAAAAATCGTATTCGGTTCAGGGTATAGATCCAAGACAGCGACTCGACTCACTGACTCAAAGTGAACCACTGAAAAGATAATCGCTACCAAGAGTAAAACTTTTATAAGCCGGCACATATACTTCACCTCGCTGAAATCTGGATTCTATCCTTCGGCGTGAAACCTGAGATCTGGGGGGAGTACATGAGCTGAACTTTGGTTGATGGAAGAACAAAATCTCCCTTTATGATAGCCCGTGCATAATAGATGTACTGGTAAGTTCCACTCCAATACATCCTGTCTTTAAAAACAAGAACACGATCATCCTTGAATTCAACAAAATTAGGAACCAACTTATAAGTCCCATCACTGTTCCAGTAACTACTCTCATCATCCTTCTTGCCTACCTGCTCCTCAGTCTTGATAGCACTGTTTATGGCAACAAGCCCTGATGGAAGCGGATCATCAATGACCACGTAAGAGTAAGGATTGTTATAGGACAGACCTTTAACATCTATATCAACCCTTACCTGAACTATGTCTCCCACATGAATATTTCCAGAGCCACTTTGGTTTTCGATTGTTTTTCTGACATGAAAACCATTGGAGTGACCTTTCTCGGCATATCCTAGGCGTGGGTATTTTAGAGTAGCCTTGTAGTAAATAGGCTCATTCGTACCTGACTTGAGCTTCAATGCTGAGTTTCCCAGGTTTGAGGACACATTGAGATCAATAGTCTTGAACTTCTTTCCATCTAAAGTCTCATTAGAAGAGTAGTCTCCCCATTTGACATTGATGTTCTCAGATGAAACAGAGGTTTTCTGATTCTTATAGTACTCTCCAAGAGCATACAAGGCCCACCCAGTATCACTCGTCGAAGTCCAAAACCCATTCGACTCCATCCCACTTAACAATTCCTTTGCCATCCTGTGCGCCAGAGGATGATCTGCGTCCATAGAGTTTGCGGCAAGTAGAGCAACGGCTTTATATCTGTGCCTCGCATTAAACTCACCAAAAATAGAAGGAGCAACAATATCCAATCTTTGTGGGTAAAGAATATTCCAGAATTTTTTCTTGGGCTTTGATGGCTTAGGTGTGCCTGAGTTATTTCTTGCAAGAAGCATGAACATATCAGCTTCCGTACTTCTTCCACTTACTCTTTTCAATAGGTCCATTGTAGATGGCTTGAAGGCATTGTTCATGGAAAGCACGTAACTTCCAAATGCGACAAATGTCTCACTCAACTCTTCATCACTGTTAAGCAAACTCTGAAGATAACTGACCGACTTTTGCATTCGCTCTTCAGGAACATCCACCCCATTTTTCTTTGCGATACTTAATGCAGCCATCGCATAAAGGGTGCCCATTTTGTGAGGATTTTTATTTCCAGGCCAGTATCCAAATCCTCCGGACTCTGTTTGCATCATGAACAGCCTATCCACTCCAGCCTTGATATATTTAGCAGTAGTGGCCGCTGTTATCTCCGGCACATGACCTTTATCAATGAGTCCACGTAAAGCCACTAGCGGCATGAGCCTTGAACTGGTTTGTTCTATACATCCATAGGGATACTGGAGGAGATAGGATATTCCACCAGACATTCTTAAAAATGGTGTCTTGGAGAATGTCAGTTTGTATTGAGAGTTTTCAATAAACTCATCATTCTGGAATCTTTTTTCCAGCACTCTATCAAGGGGGAGCGTCAACTTAGTATCACCCTTAAAAGAACCTATAAGCACATCAGTTCCTATGGTATGGCCTGAGTGGACCGGGACCTCCAGCTTAACCGCGTCTGTTTTATCTTGAATGGTTCCAGACAAATCAACTGAGGCCACTCCTGTAGATAGAGCCTCACCTTTGATTCTCACCTGAGTAGAATCCATGGCACTTAAATAATAATCACCACCTTGCTGGGAAATGTTCAGGTTATCTGTTGCGTCTGACATGAATTCTAGCGAAGAGCTCACTTCTGTTTTATTGACAGCTTTTACTAGAAATTCAAACCTGTCCCCCTTTGAAAAGAATCTAGGAAGCCCCGGTTCTATATAGAAATCTTTGGATGCAATTAACGGAATTTCTGTGTTACCAAATCCATTGCCTTTATCACAGGCCACGATATAAACCCGATAAGAAGTAATTGAATCTGGAAGTTCATACTTTATTGTCACGTTTCCATTAGAGTCTGTAACAACAGATGGGTTGAAGTAGGCTACTGGGTTAAAGTCTGATCTTATTATTGTGTTAGAAGCTGGAGATTTTTCAAGTCCTCCACCACCAGTAAGTGGTTTATTCCAGATCATCTTTAGCGGAGTCTGCTTTGATAACCAGGAACGAAGATCAGCCGTGCCCACGCCAAGAGGAATATCAACTCTGGATAATGAAGAAAGATCAGGGGTTTTATAACGAGTCAAAGCCAATACTTTTTCATCAATAATCCCAATTGCCAGTTCAACTGATTTCCCAATGCCACTTTTGTCTTTAACCGATACCTGAAGAGTCCCTGTAGATGAAGGTTTCTGAGAAATAGAGTCCACCCCATTATTTACTACAATTTTCAGGTTGTCTGATTCCTTCAATACTTGGAGCTTGATAGAGCCATACTGAAAATTAGGTGCCCCCTCATCAATAGATGATGGGTAATAAGGAAAGTCTCTTCTGGGTAAGGCACCTAAAATTGAAACATGAATGTTTGGCGTATGGTCATTGCTTAACGGAACTTCCAAGCTAGGCTTGTCATCCTCTGTTTGAAGAAGTGAATAATCCAACACACCTTCTCTTTCAATTGTCACTAGATACGCAGGTGACTTTTGAACAGGGAGGAACTTTATCCCTGCTGTAGCTCCAGGAACATATGTGGTTTTATCTGAAATGAGGAACATCCTCTCATAAGGGTTCTCCTTATTGCTTCGGCCATATGAACTGTAGCCATTCTCAACCGTTAATATACTTGCAGAGGTAAAGTCTTTGCCCTGTGATGAAAAAGACGTGGTGATTAAATAGTCTCCACTGTATGAATTTGTAAAAACAAATGGTTTGTCAGAGTTATTTATTTCGTGCTCTACCGAGAGAACTTTTTTCCACAACTTCTGATAGTTCCAATAAGTTTCTCCTCTCTCGTTTCTTTTGCGGATATAATTCCAACCTTTCCTTAAAATATTAACTCTGACCATTCCTACCTGTCTTTGTGCTCCTTCATTTTTAACAACCACAAACCTTATTGGTAAATCCATGTCAGCTTTAACTGTCTGAGCGTGCTTACTCATTCCGACCAGATAATCCGGCTTACCTTGATAAACATTTTTACTTGTGGCAACACGACCATCAAAATCAATGACGCTGGCCACGACAACTAGACTTCTTTTCCCTGATGCCACCATAGAACCGATAGGGAAACTAAACTCCGCATTTCCATTTTTATCGAGTATTGTTTCACTGCTTTCTATTAACTCTTCCTCTGCCTCTCTGTTTTCGAACCTAAAATCATCGTATCCGCTGACTTTGAAATTCGTCTTTCCATGAAATATCTTCCACCTGACCTGGGCATTTTTCAACGGACCGCCGACATAGTATTGACCTGCTATTTTTATTTTTAAATACTTTGTCTCCTGATCAATATTCGCAAATCCCCTGTCCCTTCGTGTTTCAGTATCAAAAGTAATATGGGTCTTATGTTTAGGAGCACGAAACTCTTGCAACTCAAATGTTCTAGTGGTGACATAGGCATCCTCAGAGCCCATGAATATTGTGTAGGTCCCCAATGGAAAGTGCATAGCCAATTCCAAATCACCAGACAGGGTTCCAAACTCATTGGGTATATATGTAGATTGTAGAACTGTCTCTCCCTTGGGATTATCAATTCTGACAGGAGTTTCATGTCTATAAGGGGCAATACTTCCATCGGAGTATTGTCTCAATGTCCCCTTAAAGTGAACCGTATCCCCAGGTTTATATATCCCTCTCTCCGTAAAAACATTTGCTTTTAGATTTTCTCCAGGAGCTTCCTTAATTTTGCTTCTATCAATTCCATCTGGGTAAAACTCATCACCCTTCGAAATCTCCATGAAAGTGGCATCATCATTTGACAAAGCAACTAATCCCTTTATCCAGCCTAACTCCAATCGACTCTCATTAAATCGATACCCACCATTTTTCTTGAGCACCATAGTCTTGTAAGTTCCAGGTTTAATAACAATGACCCCGTCTGAATTGGTGCTACCAAGAAAAAAGATCTGAGACCTATCATCCAAGGCATAGACCTTATGATTTGCCTGCGGTGTTCCTTTCTGCAGCGAAGTCAGCCAGATAAGCAGATTTTTGCTTGAATGTTTGTAGGTAATTCCTATGTCGGTAATCCTCACTAGCCTATAGGACGATTCTGCCTCGAGTTCAGGGCTTTCACTTTTGACTTTTATTAATTGAATCGAACCATCATTACTTTCGCGCCTGAATGTCAAAGGGATGGAGAATGGCTTCGTCTTAAAACTTTTCTGGAAATTAAAAATTTGTTTGTCCTTTTCCAACTGTCCCCACAGTTCTCTGAATTCACTGGGGAGGTTTTTAAGGTCAATATCTGCCTGGTATGAATCTAAGGCTTTTAAGGTTTCTTTCCATTCGATGCTCTGATCCAGTGCAAACGGAAGATATATGGGGGGGATTTTTGTGGAGTGGACGGTGAACCGATCAATATTCTTCAGGTTTAAGTGAAGAAGCTGCTTACTGTTTCTCTCAATGACATTATTTTGATTGAAGAACCCTATGGTGGATAACGGCTCTATCACAAAGCTGGATTTTGTAGCCCTATATCTTTTCCCGTCAATTTCGAATCCCGGCTTAAATATCAGGGAGTACCTTTGTCCCTCACGAAAATCTCCTTTCAAGACAATCTGGCTACGCTTGGTGTAGCTGATGTCCCAATCCACATCCAATTTGGGTATGGTTCTTGGCTTGTCTCTTTTAAACCAGCCTATTAATGCCGCATAAGAAATCTCATGATCAAGTTCAAGAGTGACTTCCTTTTCAAAGGGGCTGGCTGGATTAATTTTCTTGATAGTAAAATGTTTACCGGATTTAACATCCTCGTTATATTGAGAGGCTTCAAGTGGTACAAACCCGACTACAAGTTGTATTGAGACAAAAACCGTGACGAGGAAGTTCCTGATATAAGTTTTCATAATTTTATAATGTTCCCGTTGATCCTCATTGGATTGGATGAAGGTTTTCTTGTTTTCCTTTGCTGACTTCCCATGGTTTCAAGCAATGCGTCGGCATGCTCCAAGGCAGACAAGGCCGCCTGCTGAGGTGTGAGTCTTAACACCTCGCGCTTCACAATGATTGCCTGCATGACCATTACCGCAATGGTGTCCCTTCTAGTTAAATAACCACTCATTGACTTTCCTTTCATACTGATAAGAGTTGAATGATTTGGAATAAACCAATCAGGCAAATTTTGATCGATACAACATATGATCTTCTGTTCTTGGAATTTGAGAGAGTTCAAGATTGTTAAATATGGTAGAAAGCTTCAGCATTTCAAATATTGACTTGACCTTGTTGTTTATGCCGATCACTTTGAATGATGTATTCGTGACTTCACTAACCCGGATACATTCAACAAGAAGTGCTGCCGCGGATGTATCAATGCTGTCTACTCTGGTAAGATCAATAATCACATTCTGCCCAAAGTCCTTTAATGCAGACATGATTTCCTCTCTCAACTCTTTGTTAATATCCTTGCCGAATTCCCCTTCTAATCGAAAGGCAATGGTTTGATCATTGAGTGTTGTTGCTCTGAAGGATGAGGTTTCACAATTAATCATGGGTAGTCTCCGTTCTTTAAGAGTTTGGAAGGCAAAAACCTCCCCTACCCACATAGTTCGAGATCTCGGTGAAACCGTATATTTAAGGTGATGCCTGAAAAGTGGGGTTTATACAGGGAGAGTGGTCGATAATACTCAAAGGGAAGGAGAGTTAGCCTTGTTCGAGAAATAATTACTCTCGAACAACATTCTTCAAAAAAAAACAGCCCCAAGACAAAATTGTCTGGGGACTGCCTTTAAGTTTGGATTAAATATGCTGACTAGTACTGGATGATCTCTCCAAATTTTTCATCGGTCCAGCCGAACTTCTCTCTACCTACATTTACAGCAGCCAATAAGGTTTCCGGAGGCTCGCTATGCACGTAAGAATCCATAGTGAAATCATCATTGAGTGCTCGGATATTTCTTACCAGCTCCTTCTCATCAAGAGACAGAAAACGCTTCTCAATATCACTAGAAGGGACTTGCTCCTGAAGAGAGGGTGATCCTATAGTAAGTTTCAAGCTCTTTTCTCCATCCTTGGCCGCAACATTACTCTCATACAGCTTGTAGCCCTCTGGAAAACTCCAACTGAATTCTCTTTTAAAAAACATCAAGAGCTTCTTGTTGAGTTCATCCAACAACTTCCATTTGGCATCGTAATTCTTACACTTCTGCCTGTTCTTTTTACTTCCATCAGGGTAAGTGTATGCAATTCCAAAGTTGAAAGTGTGTGGCGTTGAAGAAAGAATTTCTGTCAACATTTTCCATGTTTTCGTTTCCTGACTCCTGAATCCCATTTGCTTACAATTGTATTCAACAGGTGGTTTTCCAGGAAGTTCAAGAAGGATGCTTGAATCACTCTCAAAACTTATTACAGTTTGAGAAACTTTTTCTTCAAGCTTACTTAATGCTTCGGATGAGAACTGAGAGTCTGCTCCATCAAACAAGCTTGAGGAAGTTATGCCCTGCAAATCTTC
>Ga0008649_10002288_pt1 | contig 14081 bp, 10 predicted proteins | sample SaaInlV_130m_DNA_2_FD_66601 | JGI IMG/M metagenome (GOLD analysis project Ga0008649, IMG submission 66601) | Marine microbial communities from expanding oxygen minimum zones in the Saanich Inlet - SI037_S2LV_130m_DNA | ecosystem: Environmental > Aquatic > Marine > Intertidal zone ... | reverse complement strand
ATTTATTGACACAGCCACTCCCTGATTATCTGGATCAGCCCCCATTAGATCCAATCACTTTTAAAAAAGAGATTAAAATTAACAATCTTAGTTTTTGTTATACGGCACAGGGATTACCGGTAATCAAAAATATTAATCTTACATTTCCCAAGGGTTCAAAAATAGGATTTATAGGGGAAACTGGTAGTGGAAAAAGTACCTTGATAGATATTATCATGTGCTTGTTGTCGCCAACTGAAGGAGAATTGCTGGTTGATGGTCAAAAAATAACCGTAAAAAATAAAATATTATGGCAAGCTAATATTGCGCATGTTCCACAGAGTATTTATCTTACAGATGGTACTATAGAGGAAAATATTGCTTTTGGAGTATCAAAAGATAAAATTAATCATAAACAAGTGAAAAAAGCAGCGCAACAGGCTCAAATTGCACAACTTATTGAGGGTTGGCAAGAGGGGTATCAAACCCCTGTAGGTGAGCGAGGAGTTAAACTTTCAGGAGGGCAGCGCCAAAGGATTGGTATTGCTAGAGCGTTTTATCAACAGGCAAGCGTATTAATTTTTGATGAGGCAACTAGCGCATTAGATTTAAAAACAGAATTGGCGATAATGGAAGCAATTGAAGATTTGAAAGATGATTTGACAATATTAATTATTGCTCACAGAGTGTCTACCCTTGAAGGTTGTGACATGATAGTAAAATTAGATAAAAATAATATTGTAACTACTGGTAGTTACCAAGAAATGATTAATATATAAGATTAATTTTAATCATTAGGGCGGCCAACTTGATTTGCTTTTTAATTAAAATTTTAGTGCCCAATGTAAGCTAAGAATGGTTAAATACAATCTAAATTTATAATTACAATGCCATGAAATTTAATAAAGAAATTCATATTGAAGGAAGATTAATATCTCAAAGTTCACCCACTTTTGTGATTGCTGAGGCTGGAGTAAATTATGGTGGAAATATGTTTTTTGTTAAAAAATTGATAGATTATACTCCTAGTCATAAAATTTCAGAAGATATAAGTATGAAAATTAGAGGGTATTATTGATATGAATGTAAAAATTGGTTCTCGCACTATTGGTGACGGTCAGCGGTGTTTTATAATTGCAGAAGCAGGTGTGAATCACAATGGTGATATTGAACTTGCTAAGCAACTTATAATTAAAGCCAAAGAAGCTGGGGCTGATTGTGTGAAATTTCAGACATTTAAAGCTGAAAGAGTCGTTACAAGTAATGCACCGAAGGCTAATTATCAATTGGAAACTACTGATGCTCTTGAAACCCAAATCGATATGCTTCGTCAGTTAGAGCTTCCTATGGACAACTATAGGGAATTAATTGAGCTATGTGAAGAGTTGAATATAATTTTTATGTCTACTCCATACAACGTTGAAGATGTTGATTTTCTAGAGGAAATTGGAGTTCAGTCTTTTAAACTAGCATCACTGAGTATAGCTGAACCTACATTTCTTCAATATGTAGCCCTTAAAAATAAGCCAATGATTATTTCTACCGGAATGGCTACTTTAAATGAAGTTCGAGAAGGTATTGTAGCAACAAAAGAATGTGGCAATAATGATTTAATAATTTTGCAATGTACTACTAATTATCCTACCGCATTGGATGATGTCAATTTACGCGCAATGATTACAATGCGTGAAGAGTTCGAACACCTGGTGGGCTACTCTGATCATACGCAAAGTGATATTGCTTGCTTGGCAGCAGTTTCTATGGGAGCATGTGTAATAGAAAAGCACTTTACTCTTGATAAGTCATTACCAGGCCCAGATCAATCATCATCTTATGAACCGATAGAATTTAAACGCCTGGTACAAAGTATTCGTGATGTCGAAACAGTTTTAGGTTGCGAAGAAAAAAAACCATTGATAATTAAAATAACATCCATAATTGCACATTGACTATGAAAATTTTATGGATTGATCTACTATGCTTCAGCTCAATAATAAAGTCTTTTAACGGCGTTTATAAAAATTCTGAGAAAATATGCTATTTAAATATACATAAGTTCATTAAACCATTTGTTGGTTTTTTGTCTTTTCTGCTTAAAAAACCAATTATTCAAGTTGACAATGTAATCCTTTCAGAGAAAAAAATTGGCGCATATTCTGCTTATGAGGTTATTCAAAATCGACTTTCATTGTATTTGTCAACCTGGGTTGACAGTAAAGATGTAAATGATAGGGTAAATATTTTTACTAATTTGAATAAATTTTCTTCTATAAAATATCGTGAACATATCAAGGAATCAGCATATTATATTATGTATAAGCCTGTTGAAATGCGGGTATTGTCACAGGTTTATTCAGAGAATAGCAATAATATATTTCTCTTGAAATCTAGTCCTTTAAATTCTATTATTAGGGAAATATATAATAGTTGTGACATTAAATTTTATACATCTTTTTTGACATCAGATCTGTTAGTCGATAAACGTAGTAATTATTTATATGATAAATTTACAAGTAAACAATACTATAGTAGCTTAAGCATTTTATTTTTTAAACAATTTTTAAAATGGATTGTATCTTGTATTAGTGGCCTGGTGTTTGTTTCAAGAAAACAGAGTAAAAATAAATATATTGGTGTTGAGTTATTACAACATAGGATTTCTAAAAATGAGATAAATGATCTCTACTGGTTGAAGGATTCCAATATCAACCCCAAGAGTGTGAAAGCATTGTGTTCTGTAAATTATGATCAGAAATCATTAGAAGAGCTTTCTAATTTCGGTGTTGAAATTTTTATGATGGCTAATAAGTTAATAATTAATCCAAAATATCTTTTTTCTTCTAGTCGAAAATTCTATCAAATAGTTTCAGTCAGTCCAAGGTATTTGATTAACACCGTAGACAGCATATTCAGAATGATGTCATTTATTTTCTTAAATAATTATCAAGGGTGGCTTAAGATTCAGAGCGAAACATATACATTGAGAGGTAAATACTGGGAAGATATTTATAAAAACCTGAATATTTCAATACTTTGGAGTATGTCTGATATAGATTCAGAAAAAATGATAAAATCCCAGTCGGTAAATATTGTTGATGGGCTTTTTGTTGGCTCCCATTGGAGTAATTATCCAATATATTCGGTTATTAATCAGAATTGTTATGATGTTGCTTTTACATGGAGTAAATATTTTTCTGATAATTTTTTTTCACATTATAAATCTTTGTGTTGCTTTGAAGTTGGCTACCCGCTGGATTTTTATTTTGAAAGGTATATCGATAGTGCAAAAAGAATAAAAAAAGAATTTCCCGGTAAATTCATTATCTCTTTTCATGATAATATAGTATTTAATGATATCGCATATTCATTAAATATGCAGCTATTGATGCATAATATGTTTATTAATATTATTAATCAACACGATAATGTTTTGCTATTTTTAAAGCCAAAACGTAAGCATACTCTTGACAAGATTGTTTCTGAGTTGCCAGAGCTTAAGTATTTGATTAATGCTGGAAGAATTAAAGTGTTTGCCGGATCGACGAATAGAAGTAAAGCTGTTCCTGCAGAAATAGGCATGGCTAGTGATTTGGCTATTGGTTTGGGTATTAGTACGGCTGTGGCAGAGTGTTGCTTCTCTGGTGTTGTTAGCTTTCATGCAGATTTAACTAAATTTTCTGATAATAAATTTGGAAACCATGGCCTGAACAAGGTTGTTTTTAGAAATGTTAACGATTTAGAAAATGCAGTATTAGACCAGATAAATAATCGTGGAATAGATATAGATGAATGTAAAAAATATCATAGGATACTAGATTCATTTCAAGACGGCTGTTCTTACAAAAGAACTGGGCATATTTTAAGTAAATTGCAGGGTACTACCTATTCTCAATTTAAAGAAGGTAATTTAAATCATAAGTTAAAAGAGGAGCTGGATGAATTTACCTGTTAATAAATAATTAACAGTGAGATTACTGATCCATTATGGCAACCAAACTAGTATTTATTGAGTTAATTGAAGAAATTCAATATTTAGAATATCTGCATAATGATGAGATAATTGTCGTTACAACAGATCCTGTGGTTGAATTAGAGTTACAAAAACGAGGTATCGACTGTAGAAATACGATTGATATATTTGGCAAGGATGGACATGAAGAGGTTAGTAACGCCGTAACTTCTGTTGTGAAGGTTATTCGTCCACTTTTAAAAGGGCTTTCTCATCGTGAAGTCACACACGCCTTTGAAAGGACAGCAGTATTTTATTTAAGATTTTTGTTAAATTACATTTTTTCACAGATCTATCTTATTCATAGAGCGGTAAATACAATTTCATTCGATGAGGTGGTTGTATTGCCTTCTGTTTCAATTAGTCAATTTAAAGTCTCAGTGAAACATGACATTCCGTTATTGGGCATGCTACTTGCCGCTTATGGATCTAAATATCAACTAAAATTATGTTATCCGTTGGGTGGGAGTAAACACAGATCACTTCGAGTAAAAAACGGCCTGCCTAATTGGTCTAAAAGTAGCGCATTCTTTCTAATGATCATTCTATATCGTTTTGTTTCAGGTAAATACAAGACGGTGATAGTGCCGGATGAGTCCTATGGCATGCCATCATTTCTGAATACTGTGTCACAAGATGTCAAACAAATGCTGCCAGTTTATCTTTCTAGTAGCAGTAAAACCTTTAAAGAAAGAGTGAATGATATGTTGCATGGTCGGTCTTTTTCATTTTTTAGTCTTCCGGAAATGAAAGGAAAAGAAGTGAATAGCCAATATGACGACCAATGGATGCATTGCTTACGTAAGATAAAAAAAACGACATTAATACATCCATCAAGGTTTCAATTTTGTGGTGTCAATGTCACGGATCTTGTCATCGAATACATATCTAATGGATTGACTAGAGAAATGAGGCAATTAAACGGGAGGATTGGTGCCTTATACCGTATTTTTGAAGCCAGCACTCCAAATGCTGTCTTTTCTCAGCATGCAGTAGGGGTTTCTTATGCTCTTGGTGAGATCTGCAGAAATCATAAAATTCCTGGAATGTTGATTACGCATGGTTCACATGTACCACACACACAAGAAATTGCTAAAAAAGAGTGGAGTGTGCATGCAAGAACATTGCTTACAACTCATTATCCGTATGTTGCAGTTCAAACCCCGTGGGCAGATCGGTTTTTAAGAAGCCAAACTGGATTTATTTCTAAACCAATCCCAACAGGACCATTATTGTTTGCACAGAAGTCACAGTTGGATGAGCCGCGTGAATTGCTAAGACAGAAGGTCTATGTAAGAAATGCAAATGAGAAAATCATATTGCATGCCGGATCCCCTAAGCATTGGCGTTCATTTCGCCCATGGGTGTATGAGACTCTGGATGAGTATGTTCGAAATATAAACCAACTGATTGTTGCGGTTCAAGAAGTGCCTGAAGTTCATCTTGCAATTAGATACAGGCCAATGCGTGATCTATCCACAGAGAGATTTAAAAGTCTTCTTTTGAAATCAAACTGTTATAAGGTTTATGATAAAGGTAGTTTTGATGAGTACTTGTTAGCGGCAGACATGTTAGTTAGTTATTCATCAACAACTATAGAAGAAGCATTGCAAAATAGAATTCCAGTGTTACAGTATGACCCCGATGCCAAATATTGGCATATACCTATCCACGATTATTTTGGTAAGAGTCAGAGGCACACTAAAGTTGTGCAATGTGCCAGTACACATGCCGATCTATTAAAGATTCTTATAGAGCTGGTTAATGCAAACTCAGATGATATTAAGTCAACTGATTGGAATGATCACTCCATGAGGAGTGATAAATCTTCATGGATTCATGAGATGTTTGATTCATAACATGACTCAGATTCTTGAAAATATATATATTTGATACTAATTTTATTAGATCAAGACAACTTAATTATTTTTAAAAATCTATTTAAGTGTTGATATTTAACCGCTATCAGAGTTAGAATTTTATAGTTACTCGTATTTCAATCAAATCCATTAGTGGAGTGGATGAAAGTTATTTTGGTATACGGCGCATTCGCAGAAAATATAGCTGTGGAGCAAAAGGTAAGGCAGTGGTGTTCAACTGGGTGATTAGGCGGATACAGAAATAGTCCAAAAACACAAGAGTACCACCCTACAAAGGATTGTCAAGGGTATGAAGGTGCTTATAATGCTATTCAATCTAATGGTCGGCTTGTGTATAATTAATTTGTAAATTTTATTTATAAGAAACATTTTATAGCACATCATGTGCAAGAATAATTTTGTCAAAAGTAATCCCATATTAATAGTGTTAAATTATTTATATGTCTGCATCATTATCATTAAAGTGTAAGGAGTTATAATGCATATATTGAACATAGTTGTTGTAGGTACAGGAATGTTTTCTACAGGCAGAGGAACTTCTGGTTTTGGAACGATTTTACCGGCAATTGGCGAGTGGAAGCGTGACGGGGAAAGTATTGGAAGCGTGACGTTTGTTGGGACCAACGGCAAGCACTCTTCTAAAGCAAAAGAAAAGTTCAAGCAGTTGGCGTTAGAAACAGGAGTTTCACTTGATATTACTGTTCTTCCGATAGGAGGTGTGTTAGATCCAGAGGCGTATAAAAAAGTGATCGCAGAGGTGCCCAGACCTGCATGTGCAATTGTTGTTGTACCGGACCATCTTCACTTTAAGGTACTCAAAGACTGTTTGGAAGAAGGCTTGCCTGTGCTTGTGGTTAAGCCTCTTGCGCCTACAGTGTCCGAAGCAAAAGAACTGATTCGTATTGCTCAAGATAAAAAACTCTATGCTGCAGTTGAATTCCATAAGCGATGGGATAAGGCAAACTTAATGATTAGGGATGCCATGACTCAAAATAAAATTGGTGATCCGCTTTATATATTGGTAGAGTATAGTCAGAGAAAATCAATACCAACGGAGGTTTTTAAGGCATGGAGCTCTCAATCAAGTATTCTTCAGTACCTTGGGATACATTATATTGATATTGTTTTGTTTTATACAAATGCAACCCCAATACGCGTAATGGCGACTGGCCAAAAAAACTGGCTTATCAAGCAAGGTATTGATACTTGGGATGCAATACAGTGTGTGATCGAATGGAGACTTCCTTCAGGCGCTAGGTTTGTCCAGACAGTACTGACAAATTGGATTGACCCGGAAACAACTTCTGCCATGTCTGACCAGAAAATAAAAATTATTGGCACAAAAGGGCGCTTTGAATCAGATCAGAAGGAAAGAGGGCAAAAAATAGTAGTCGATGACTCTGGGATTGAAGAGCCCAATCCTGATTTTTGCATGGTTTATGGTGACCGCCAAGGTGGTAAACAGTGGAAAGGTTATGGTATCGATAGTATAACAACCTTCTTAAATGATGTTGTTGATATAAATAATAGCAATATTACGCTAGAACAATTACAAGAGATACGGCCAGTATTCACAGTTGGTCTGGTTAGCACAGCAGTCGTTGAAGCGGCACACTTAAGTCTTGAGCAGGATAGTATTTGGATACCGGTAGATAATTCAGGCACCCAAACTTGATGGAAGGTTAAATAAAATTACATTCATTTTTATAAGTCTTAAATTTGTATATTAATTACAATTTAAATCACACTTAATTTACGAATTAAAAAACTATTCAAGGTATAATTCATAGAGAATAGTTATTTGTATTTGTCACTACATTATCGGCTATTATGATTAGTGGAGTTCATGCACCTATAATATCAAATTGACATACAATGATTATTGAAAATACTTTAGCTCAAGTTTTCTTAAGAACTGAAGTTTACGTTATGAAATAACTTGTTATTTTAGTTTGGCAGTATTTTTTTTAAATCAGGTATTTTGATTACACTCTAGTAATGATATACGGTAAATAATTAAAGGATAATAATTAGAAATTATGGATTGTGGATGCACTTTGCAAAATTTTTCTGAAGATGGTGGATATCTTGTGTGTACTGATGCTGTATGCAAAAAACATGTTGAAGGGTGTAAGTATGCAATTAATACTATTGAGAAAGGTCATTATATATATAAAAGTGGCATCCCTATAGCAGAAACTATCCGGTGTATCGCGCCCGGAGAATGGATTAATAGTGACAATACCAAGCCACTACGTTATGAAAATAAAACCATAGAGCTTGATGCGGTAACAAGGATTAAGATCGATCATGAGAATGATAGTTTTATGGGGTATAAAAACCCTCATGGTGGAGTGGCAACAAGAAAAAAAATTCTGATAATAGGAACAGTTTGTTGCGTTAATCAGACAATTAGACGGCTTAATAAATTCTTGGTAAAAAAACTGAATAATTTAGGTGATTTAGAGATATTACCGCTTACACATTTGAGTGGTTGCGGGCATGTTGCTGGTGGTATTGATGTAGAAACTTTAGGAAGGTTGATTGATGGACACATCAGAAATCCAAATTGTTTTGGTGCGGTTGTTATTGGACTTGGATGTGAAGATATACAATACAATAGTGTTTATACAAGTAGTGATAAAATCATACATTTATCAAATCGTCAGTCTTTTGAATCAGAAAAAGAAGAGTTTAATAAAATATATAAAGTTGTGCGCGATAAGGTTAGTGAAGTTGTGGCCATACAACGCACTTCATTTGATATAGAAAATTTAGTTATTGGTTTACAGTGCGGTGGTTCAGATGGCTTATCAGGAGTTACTGCAAACCCTTTATTAGGAAGTCTTACGGATGTTGTCTGTGAGAATGGTGGGAGTGCAATATTGTCAGAGACTCCTGAGCTTTCAGGGTGTCGAGAATGGTGTATAAAAAGAACAGCTACAGATGCAAGGTCTAAGTTTTCTGAGATATTTTCATATTGGGATAGTGAATGCTCAGATCACGAATCAAATCCAGCTCCAGGAAATTTGCAAGGAGGGATTCTTAATGTTTTTGAAAAATCTTTGGGCGCAGTACTGAAGGGTGGACGGGGGAAGATCTCAGATGTGATATCGTATGGTGACCCTATAAGGCATAGCGGACTAACATTTATGGATAGCCCAGGGTATGATCCTTGCTCAATTACGGGTCAGGTTTCAGCAGGAGCAAATGTCATTATATTTACGACTGGTAGAGGGAGTAATTATGATAATGGCCTTGTTCCTGTTATAAAGATTTCATCAAACAAGGCTACATATGAGAGTGGAAATGAGTATATTGATTTTGATGCTTCAGATTATATGAATATACCAAAAAGAGAAAATTTGTTATCCAATCTAATGGCTATTGTTCTGAAAACTTGCTCAGGAGAGCTCCGAACAAAGTCTGAGATTCTAGGTGTTGAGGATGTGGTATTTGTGCCATGGCAACGTGGGACGACAGTATAATGAGTAATTAGGTAAATGATAGAAAAAATTAGCATTGTTATCCGAGCGAAAGATGAAGATGAGTGGATTGGCACATGCCTACTTTCGATTTCACAGCAAAAAATACCATTTAAGCTTGAGGTTATACTAGTAGATAGTGGCAGCATTGACGAAACTATAAGCATTGCAAATAAATTCGGCGTACAATTAATAAATTATGGTGATGAGGTCTTTAATTATAGCAAAGCGCTCAACAAGGGGTTTGAAGCTGCGACCGGTGACATAATCGTATGCCTGTCCGCACATTGTATTCCAGTGAATAGAAACTGGTTGAGTGAGCTTGTTAAGCCATTTAATGATATTAATATTGTAGCTAGTTATGGTAGGCAGTTGCCAACATTGTCAAGCGAGCCTATTGATAGAAGAGATTTGTTGACAGTATTTGGGGTTGAGGATAGGCATCAAGCAGAAGATTTCTTTTTTCATAACGCGAATTCCGCCATCAGAAAAACGACGTGGAATGTATATCAATTTGATGAAAATATACACGGGCTAGAAGATAGGTTTTGGGCAAAAGAAATTCTTTCTGCAGATTGTGGCATTATTGCATATTGCTCTAGAGCGTCAGTGTATCATCAGCATGGTTTAAATCAGAGTAATGATCCTGATAGGGTCGTGCGCATAGTGAAGTTATTAGATGTTTTGTTTGATGATGAGAATTAAATTCCATACACAAAGCTCAATCTTTTACCTTTAGGCGAATAGATTTATCTATGATACTTTTAGGTAGAAAAGGAGTATGAGAAATGGAATGTTGTTATGGGAGTTCTACAATCTACAATATAGAGTAGCCTTTGCGTGAGTAAGCACTCCTTCCAGATTGAGAGAAGGATTAAGGGCTGTTTTCAAACAAATTATTTGAAGAGTTTTTAAATCTAAAGAAATGTTACTGGGAAATATGAAATTTTTAGCCTACAATTTGGAGTCTTATATTGAGTCACAAAAAAAGATGACTCTGAAGTTTAGCTTGGCTGATATACATCGTTCATCTAATACGTACCCCGGACTTTTAGTTCGATACACTAAGCCGATAGCTTTAGCTGGTGGTTGATAAGTTAATGATGATTATTAATTATGAATGATATTGTAGCAATGATTCCAGTTAGAAAAGGATCGCAAAGACTGAAAAAGAAAAACTATTTAGATTTTGGAGGTGTATCCATACTGGAAAATATGGTCTCAAAATGTGTTGAGTCAGGTGTGTTTGATGCAATTTATTTAAACACAGATGATTATGCTCTTGAGTCTATAGCGGAAAAATATAATATTAACTTTTTGCTAAGAGGGGCTGAATTGGCGGATTCTAACGCTACAAGCGATAAAGTTGTCTATGATTTTATTAAGCGCGTTCCATGCAATAAAGTTGTATGGGTTAATACGGCATCCCCGTTGCAAACGGTAAAAGATATTGAAAAGTCAGTAATACAATTTTTAGAATGTCATTCTAAATCATTTGTTGCAGTTAATGCAATACGTACGCATTGTGTTATGAATAATGAGCCCATGAATTTTAAATATACTGATCCATTTGCAAAAACTCAGGATATTGCACCTATTTTGAAGTTTGTGTATTCAACAATGGGATGGGATGCGCATTACTTTAGAAGGAAATGGGAGCAAGGGTATTGCGGTTTATTTGATGAGAAATGTAAATTTATTGAAGTTAGTGATCTTGCAGGAATTTTACTTAAAACAGACCTTGATTATCAATTGGTTAATGCGATACGGAAAGGGAGAAGCGAGTAAGAAGAATGCTTGTCTTTGGTGTTGAGGTATATAGAAATCAAGAGGATATAAAAAAATCGATTTATTTTTTTCGGCTATATATTAAGAAAACTGAAGTGTGGTAGCTATTAAAGCAGTATTATTTGATGTGTGTATTTTTACCACCCCCCATGTAAGATTTTTTGAGAAAGCGGCCATTCGAATGATTGTACAATTGATTGGTAATTTGAATAGAGTGCCTTGAAAAGGCTTGCATTAAGAGCGTCTCTTTACTATAGCTTTCTAAGTAGCATTAAAAGATTAAATTCAGGAATTATTTACAAGAGGTACAAGCAAGTGATTACATTGATTAGAGATGTTGATAAAAATAGAGAAATTATATATGAAGATTTATTGATTGGAAAAAGTGGTAAATATCTTTATAATTCATCTGAATTTGAGTCCATGATTAAAGATAAAAGAGTGTATGCGCGTAATAATCTTAAGAAAGGTCATTTACTTGAATTTGTTGATTTAGTTGTGAAGTAAATTATAGCTGAAACTCACTAAAGATTCCAGATGCTCCCATGTTCAAATGTATTAAAGGGTAAGATGATACCACCTGACCCTAAGACTACATTGGTTTTACTAACTATTGAAGAATGAAAGTGACACTATCCCTATATTAATTGCAGCCTTCCAGAACTATTGTTGTGCTAGCAAAATTTAGCTACACAGTGGATACGTTATATAAAAACAAACAACCTTATAATTACCTTGAGTAAGGTCAGTAAACGCTCTCGGAATGTAATTAGTAGAATTACGCGCAGAAGACTACCGGAGACTATCTAAAACAGTGTTGGCTCTATTTTGGCAGGCGTTAGAAGTGAAATATTATAAATGAACAATTGTATAGCTAGAGTTACCTATCAAAAATTAACATTGGCATTACTTGTGTTTTTTCCTCAAAAAGGTCTTATCTCCCTTGTTGTGTGGTCTCTTTTTGATTTAGATGTGAGTGCTTACACTGGTATTGTCTATTTATTGGTAACCGGCGCCTTTCTTTTTCTAACCCTCTTGTGCAGTGGGATTCCTGTTAAAAACAAACAAGCAATGTTATTTATCATTATGACTTTTATAGGTGTTAATTTTTCAATTTTAAAGATGGATACCCCTTTTTTTAGTTATGTTATATTGCTCTTTGCATTGCCGATTGTTTTGTCATGGGTGAAAGATGTTGACGATCAGTTTATTATTCATCTCCTTGAAATATTCTTCAAGGTCACTGTGGTATTTATTCTCATTGAGCTATTGGTTGTGCAATTTAATCTATTTGGAGATATCTCAAGAGATGAGTTAATCAAGTATCAATCAATATTTACATCAAGGAAAGACTGGGATGGGTTGCATCTAATTTATGATGGTATTGATTCATATGTTTACCGCACCGGAGGGTACCTCGGAAATGTATTAGCAATGCCTCCACTAGTATTATTTAGTTTTGCCTATTTCTATATTCACTATAATATTGAAAGAAGGGCTACCTCTTTCATTTGGATGATTCTTGGGATTATTTCTTTATTTGCCACAACTTCTGCTACTGTGATTTTATCAGGCCTGATTACTGTTCTTTTTTATGAAATCATTATAAAGCGTAAGTATTACTACATAATAATTTTCCTATTGTGTATATTTTTAATGTACTTATCAGTTTCAGAAGTTGCATATACTGTAAATAGATTTTTAGAGAACATGGTCAATCCAGATTATTTAAAGAGTTTTATAGGTTTTACTTCATCCTTCACAGACATGACTATATTATTTATTTTTGGAGGCTGGCAGTCGTCACTTGATGGTATACCTTCTCATGTTGAGTTTGTGAATGTACTATTTATGTTCGGAATGTACCCTGCATTTGTACTTATGAAAAGGTGGTATCGTGCCATCATGTTTGGTTTAAAGGTAAATTATTTATATCCTGCACATATTTTTTCTGTTATGTTGCTTGCACTTTCTATTTCATTTGTCCATCATTCTATGGGATTGACTATATATTCCATGATAATTGCTACTATTATATTACTTCGTATTGAATACACATGGAAAGCTCAGAAATTATTGAATAAAAAAGTTGAGTTGGTGACTGGGAAGTCTATGCAGTAATAGGAAAAAGATATAAGCAGAGGCCCTGTTGGCCATTGTAAAGAAAAAAATTAAACTTATAGGAGATTATTAATGGTTGAAATACTAGACTGTACGCTCAGGGATGGGGGGTATGTAAATAATTGGAATTTCTCCAATTCTCAAATTAATAAAATTATTAACTCCCTAGGGAAATCTAATATAGATATTATTGAGTTAGGTTATTTGAATGATAGAGAAGGTGTGAATTTGAATTCAACCTTGTTTGACTCCCTAAAATCTGTTGATATTGCTATTGGTGAATTAGATTTAACTTCTCAACTGGTTATAATGATTGACTTGTTTACCGTTGATGTAGATAAATTACCACATAAGTCAAAAACAAGAGTTGACGGTATTAGGCTGGCCTTTCATCAAAAAGACACCAATGAGGCAGTATTAGCTTCTAAAAAAATTATTTCATTGGGTTATCAGCTATTTTTTCAACCGATGGTGACTAAAAACTACAACGGCAATGAATTTACCGCCCTTATAAAAAAGGCAAACGTATTAAATGTATATGCTTTTTATGTTGTGGATAGTTTTGGCTCTATGACTTTGAGTGAGTTTCAAAAATATATTAATTTAGCAGATAATAATTTAGATAAAGGTATTAAATTAGGCTATCACTCACATAATAATATGCAGTTAGCGTTTTCAAATGCAATTGATTTATGTACTAGTAGCATTGATAGAGAAGTGATTTTAGATAGTAGTATTTACGGTATGGGCAGAGGGGCAGGGAATTTAAACACCGAGCTTATTATTGACTACCTTAACACAACTAGTAAATATAAATAC
>Ga0008649_10002280_pt1 | contig 14115 bp, 7 predicted proteins | sample SaaInlV_130m_DNA_2_FD_66601 | JGI IMG/M metagenome (GOLD analysis project Ga0008649, IMG submission 66601) | Marine microbial communities from expanding oxygen minimum zones in the Saanich Inlet - SI037_S2LV_130m_DNA | ecosystem: Environmental > Aquatic > Marine > Intertidal zone ... | reverse complement strand
AACCTGGCCGGTGGCTGGCCTGTCCTTGATCGTGCTTGGCCTGGGCTCGGAAACCCATGGTCCGCCTCCTTCGAAGACGATGGCTTCATAGGTCTCGTCCGGATCAAACAGCGAGGCGACCTTCCGTGCCGCCGTGGTGTTACGGGACGGGCCGACGTGATGTGAGACACGGCCATCGGTTGCCGTGAACGCCTCGGCCAGTGCCGCTCCGGAAACGAACTTTGCTTCGAACTCGTTGACCCTGCCCTCCGGAGGTTGTCCAGCGAGCCATCGCAGCCATGTCCCGGCCCCAGACAGGTTGGTGTCAAGGATGATGTGTTCGCCGTCTCTGATCTGTACGAAGAACTCGTAGGAACCCACTAGTTCACTCCGATCTCATAGCTCTAGTGTCCGCCGAGGACGTTGTACCCGCGGCGTTTCAGGTCTCTGGCCAGCCGGGCCTCGAGCTTGAGTACATCTTCTTTGAACCGGGTCGCGGGGACATTCCGGTAGAGGTGCCTGTTCAGGTCGACTCCGTGCCTGAAGACGTGCCTGCTGGCCTTGTGGCCGGACAGGTGCTGTCGGAGCCTTTCCTGGGGGGTCCGGGTCGTCTGGCCGACGTATACCCAGCCGTATGGCCCGACCCGGGGGCCGACGGTGTCTCGGAGGTTGACCACGTAGACGGTGTAGACGCTGTTGCCCTTGTTGGTGTCCACCACGTACCCGTGCCCGTTCAGGTGCTTTTTGATGAGGTGCATCCGTTCTCGGGCTTCGGCCTTGTTGGGGTGGGTGGCTGGTCCACGGACCGTGCGGGGAAGACTAGCGAGGAGGTCCAAGCGGGGCCTGATGCCATGTGTCTGAGCGAATCCGGAACCGGGTGTTGAACCTGCATTCAGCTTTTCGATCAGTTCTTCCGGGTCGTCGCGAGTGTTGCCGATGAGCAGCTGAGGGCGGGCAGTGTCGGCGACGCGCGGGAAGTCGGGGTCCTTGACTTCACCCAACCAGACCCGGACCACCCTCGGCTACCGGGGCCCGGTGACAATGATGGGCTTGGATGTCAACGTCTCGGTTAACCGATCACACAGAGGAAAACGCGGCTGGCCAGCCGCCGTGAGTCTTGATGACGCCATCGATTTTCTCCATTAGCCGGATTGTCTCAGCGATGGTAACGACGGTGTTCTTGTAGTGGGCGACGTCTTCGACTGATAGGACGCGGCCTGGTCGAGGACTCTTACCGCCTTTAGCCTGTCTGTCCTTCAGCCATTTCTCGCATACTTGATAGCCGCCAATACTGAAGGCCCAGACGTTTTCTGATATGCCGCTGAAGCCAACTGTTTGTGCCTTGTTGATCCAAACAGTGCTATTTGAGTATGAGACCTTCTCGACAAGGAACTCTTCGTCCCCTATAGGAGTGATTGCCTCATTGCCAACTCTCGCAACCCGGAGGAGGTGGAGCTTCACGAGTTTATTGCCAATATGACTGAGGTCGTCAAATACCTGTCTATTTAGTGGAAGGGGAATACGAGGAAAATCGATACTCAGATGGTCACTATAGCGCGACCGATATTCGGGGCTATGCAACAAAGCGTAAATGTAGTAGATCACCGTTTCTGGGGCAATACTAGAAATCGGGTTGGTTGACGTTTTCTCTAAGTCCAACCTAGTTGAGAGACCATTGAGAAACGAGTCAGAGAGATTTAACTGAGTCCTACTATGGTCCGATTCGAGTGCCAGTTGATCCTCATCTGGCAGCAGGTACAACGGAAAGGTGAAAGCACCGCCTCGCCGAAATAGATTTAGATCACTAATACAGTCGGCAACGAACAGTACGTCCCAGATAGTTGAGCCAGATGCCGACCCCGTCCGACTCACTAAGAGACTGAGGTTCTTGTCACGTTTCAGCATATGTCGTGCTACCGGCCATCTGTGATCACCCCTCTCAATCATGAGTGGTTCATAGAAGACCCACCGATTATCAAATGGACGATAGGCATACTTCGAAATTCGGCCAGCGACGTCAGTGCCAAGACGGTCTCTAATCGACGAGAATTGCCAATAGGCCGTGTCCTTTACACCATGGTCATAAGCATCCTCTAGCGTTCCTGTGAGGATTTTGGAGAAGCGAGTGGCTAACTGAGATTCAGAGAAATCCACGAGCAGAGAGTCCTTGCGGGTCGCAATGCCCCATCCGTGAAGCGGCATCACCTCTACAAGACTCTCCCACTCTTCGTATTCCTTATGAAATGAATACGGTTTGAGAGGATAGAATGGATCTTCGCTTGCAACCTGATTGCAAGCGAGGGTATTGAGAGAGTTGTCTAGAAGGTACTGGTATTTGAACTCACGTGCCCCAAATACATCTACATGGTTAATGCAGCGTTCAGTAGCAGGTGAGATGCTAGCTGTACAAATTGCTACACCTTGCTGTATGTCAAAGACATTCTCATCAGGGGTGCCTGCTGCAGTAGTTTCCTTCTTTTTGAGATTGCCATGAAGATCGACAATCGAGATATTGTTGAATAGTGCAGCAAATTGTTGCCTAAATCCTCTGAAAGTGGGATTGTCTATATAACTGTGATTTGTGATGAAACTAAGAACACCGATTCCAGCATTAGTAATAAGTGATTGTCCGAGGCGAAGAAACTTGACATAGTCGTCTAATAGCCAACGTGGATTACGCTCCCCCAATGGCTGACCGTTGACGTAGTAGTAGTCTTTTACAAGTTGAGTAATCCAGTCCCCGGTATTCGACGAAGTTCCTGAGTAAGGCGGGTTACCAATGACTACTGTGAAAGGTAGATCGGCCTTTACCTGGTTGACTGCTGTTACTTCGTGTGAAAGCGCCGGAAGATCGAAGTCAAAACTCCCGGATCGGTCTTCGGAAGGTTCAAGCGCATTGGTTAGATAGATACGAACGCGCTCCTCCGTTCCAAACCGGTAGCCGGTCTCGTAGAGCTTGATGCCGATCTTGAGATGAGCGATCGCGTAAGGAGCCATGAGCAACTCATAGCCATGAAGTCGAGGAAGCAGATGCTGTGGCACGTACTGGTTCCAAAGTTGGTTGAGTGTTGTCGAGTTGTGGCCCTCACTGCGCCACCTGTCGGTCATCGTCTTGTGTATTAGGTCAACTACCTCAACTAAGAACGTGCCGGTTCCGGTGGCTGGGTCGAGGATTTGTACAAACGGCTGTTCAGGAGGGGTGCCTTCAGGGATTGTGAGATCCGGAAACCGTTGAGTCATCTCAGCCCAGGTGGCGGTGTCACCAAGACCGTCCTCCAGATCGAACTGGGTTCGCAATAGCTCGTCTACGGAGCGGACGATGAAAGAAACCACAGGCCGTGGTGTGTAGAAGACGCCACGTTGCATCCGCTTCTTTGGGTCGTACTTCGTGAGAAATAGTTCGTAGAAGTGGATGACGGGATCTTCTTCAGGATTCTCGTCCCCAAAATCGAGGACGACGGCTTCCATGTTGGAGCAATTAAGAAGTTCTACGACCTCGCCCACTCCTAGCTCGTCGAAGTCCAAATTGAGGCTGCTGTCGAGGGAACGCTTGCTGTCTCCGATACCTAAGAGTTCCTCCAGTAGTTCTCTAAGGAAGGGGTTGGTGATACCCATGGCCTGTGAAGAGCCGCTCGTGTTGCTGCCAGTGGGGTTTGCGATCCGAGACGACAGCAGGCCATAGGTGATCGTCTGGGCGTACATGTCAGCGAAATCGTCCGGTTCGAGATCGTGCACGAGTGCTTGTCTGAATGCATCGAGCAGTTTGGTGAGCGGGCCGTCGTCGGATTCGATGGCGAGGATGGTGTTGATGCGGTCTCGGATGTTGAGCGCCAGCTTGGCTAGCTCCACAGAGAGTCTCTGGGAAGTCGTGACGACCTCTCTGTGTGTCAGGGTGAACGCGGAGCGCCATTTCTCTAGCCACGCGTCTGTGTTCTCTTCGTCGTCCGGCCACGCAAATTGTTCGGCTAGGACGTCGGCGACGTGGTCAAGGTGGAGCGCGGTGTCGCGGCTGTCCCACCCCAGCACCTTCAGTTCGGGAAGACGCGAACCTTCGGCTGACTGGGTGAAATGGGCGAAGCTGATCTCCCGCTTGCCGCTGCCCCCGTAACTGGAGATCAGAATCAGGTTCGCCATCTCCCATGAGGGCAACCCGGACGTGTTGGCGCTTGCTCGCTTCTTGGTGACGACCTGGTTGAGGATTCTTCGCAGCGCAATGACCGGCAGGCGTTTGGGTTCGAACTTGACGAAGAAGATTCCCCACGGCTGGTTTGCGGTCAGCGGTCGGAGCCGTTTGATCTCATCGATCTTGGCGGCGGTGGTTGGGTCGAGTCCGAGTTCCTCTGGGGAGTAGTCGAAGGTCAAGTCGTCTTCGAAGTCGTCGCTCCCGATCGGCCAGTCGAGCTCCTCCTGCAGATACTTGACTAGGGACGGAAAGGTGCTGACCTTTCTGAGGCGGTCGCGCTGGCTCGGCATTGGACTCACCCTTCGTTGATCTCCATCCAGCACTTCAGCTCTGGCTTGGGTGCGTCAAGCGGGACGTCTACCTGCTTGAGGTAACTGTTGTTGATGTGACGGAGAACCTTGCCACGGATCTCCACCAGGGTCTCCTGGTCGGTTGTCAGGACGCGTGGGGTCTCGGGTGTGGACCGGATGTGGTCGACGATCTGCCGTGGTTCCTCGAGAATGTCGCCGCTGGTGAGGGGATGGTTACCGCAGTCCTCGTTGCGTGCAGCGTGCCTCACGAGGTCGTACAGGTACCAGCGGACCGGTCCGGCCTCAAGGGTGAACGCTTCGGCCTCGGTGTCCCAGGCGGGCATCCGGTAGCAGAAGAACACCCCGGTGCTTCCCTCGGACGGTTTCTGACGGCCGCTGAAGATCCCGCCCGGCAGAGTATTTAGGCGTCCCTCGAGTTCAGGGTGTTCCTTGAGGAGCGCCTGGTACTCGAGGCGCATTTCCTCTACAGCCGACGGCTTGCTTTCATATCCGACATTGAAATCCTTCAGCGCCTGGAGGTCGTCATCAGGGCTGAGGAGCTTCTTACCTTCGATTCCCAGAACCTGGGAGATCATCAACGTTTTGGATGTGACCCGTTCGAAGAGCGTCAGCAGAGGGTCAAGCTCTTTGGGCGGCAGAAAGTTCCAGTATCGGATGGTTCCCCGATCGGCGGCCTGGTCGGGGTGGTCGGCCTTGATAGCTGCTTCGGTTTCGGGGTTCAGTCGACGATCAACTCGACCGATGCGCTGCATCAATCTGACCGGGTTCCAGTGAATGTCGTAGTTGATGAGACGACAGGAGTCCTGGAGGTTCAGGCCCTCTGAGAGAACGTCGGTGCAGATCAGGACCCGGATCTCTTGCTTGTCGGCTCCTTTGATATCGGCCGACGAGCTGTTGTTGTAGTACGGCGAGAAACGTGTGATCACGTCGGCCCGGTTCTTTCCGCTGGCACTGTCAAGCGACTCGACCCCTTCGATTCCCTGTCTCTGCAGGTGCTTACTGACATAGCGGACGGTGTCGGCGAACTCGGAGAAGATCAGAACCTTCCGGCCCTTGAACTCCTTGGACTTGAGCATCTGGGTCAGCTTCTTGAGCTTGTCGTCGTTGGCTACGGTGATCCGTTTCGTCTCCTCGAGGAAGCTGATCACGACGTCCAGATCGGAGAAGGTCTCCTCGATCATGTCGTCGACCCGGTAGTCGGGGCGGTTGAGCTTGGCTTCGAGGGCCGCTTCGAGCATCTCGGGCGGGATCACGTCGTCTTCTGCGTCCTCGTTGTCCCAGAGGCCGAGCTGCTTGTCAGCCGCCCAATCGAGGACCTCCTGATGTGTGCGGATCCACGAGTCGATCCGGGCCCGTTCGAGCTCGGTTTCACAGTGCACGTCCAGGAACGCAAGGAGTCTGCGGACCAGGTGGTCACAGGAGGTCTCGAAGGCGAACACTGACGATTCGAAGCGCTTGAGGAACACGGTGCGGATGAGCTGAACCACCTGCTTCTGCCGGCCGGCCGCAAAGTTGTAATCCTCAATGTCAGCTGGATCGCCCTCGTAGTAGTTCAGGGGGAAGTAGACGGCTAGAGAGAACAGCGGGTTCGCTCTATCGAACGCAGCAATGAGCTTCTGGAGCAGCGCCCCGTAGGTCTTGCGGATCGAGTACTTGGCAACCTTCGGGTCTTTCCGTACCGGAAACGCCGATGCCGAGCCGGTCTCCTGGATCTGGCTCTTGCGGGCATAGGAACGGCTTCGCTGCACAACCACGTTTTCAAACAGCGGATCATCGTCTGTCACATAGCGGGCCTCGTCGATGTGCGCACCGATGTCGGCATCCTCACCGACCTTGTCACGCAGCTTCCTGGTCCATTCGTTGACACGGCCAGCCAGGCTGGGAACACCGAGGGTTCCGGCGAAGTGGTTGTCACTCCGGGCGAACAGCTCTAGCTGGTGCTTGAAGTCCACCATGCTGTTGTTGATCGGAGTGGCGGTCAGCATGAACAGCTGCTTCGGCCGATCCGGGTCGTCGAGCAGGTCTTGGAGGTGCCAGTAACGGGACCGCATCTCCGGCAGCTCAATGTCGCCCCTGGTGCCCCGGTTCCGGAAGTGGTGGGACTCGTCTATGACGATCGCATCGGCGAGCTTGGCGTTACGGGCCAGGTGCTCCGGCCAGGCGCCTTTCCGGGTCAGATCGGTGTGGTTGAACACCAGAAGGTTGCTGTAACCAGGCAGGTCCGAGGAGCCGCCGACGTGGGACAGGTAACGGTCCAGGTGCGGATTCCAGACCGCCTCCCGGGCGGCCTTTGGGGCAAACAGCAGCACACGCTTGTTCTCGTGGAGGATCAGCCGTTCGATGAGCATGAGTCCAACGAAGGTCTTGCCGAGCCCCACCCCGTCGCAGAGCATGGCCCCGCCGTGCTGACGGGCGATCTTGTTGAGCGCCCAGTACCCCTCCTTCTGGTAGAGGTCAAGCTCTCCGAACATCTTTGACTGGGTCTGCTCCCAATCTTCGGCGGATAGGTCTCGGCCGTGGAACAACTCGTGCAGGGCCCGGGAGTAGACGTCAAAGGGCGTGAACTCCTCGGTGTGGCGACGGACCACCTTGAGGAGATCCTCGGTGACCTCTTCGGCGTCGTTCCAGTGGTCTTCGAACCAGACCTGTAGATCGTGCACATCGCCACGGCTCGTGGCCTGGATGTTCAACTCGACATTTTCACCCAGACCCGGACGGGTGAAGTTGCTGGACCCGACCAGGGCCAGTGAGCCGATGACGTCGGATTTGGCGTGGGTGATGTAGGTCTTGGCGTGAAACTTGGCCTTGTTGTAGACACGGCACTCGATCTTGCCTGAGACGAGAGCCTTGACGACCGCCTCGACACCTTTGAGGAAAGGGTTGGCGTTCTTGTCGGCCTCCAGGCTGGCGTCGAGGTGATCCTCGGCGCGAGCCCGAACGGCGTCCAACAGGGCCTTGTTGGTCCGGTAGGTGACCTCGCCACCCATCAGGATCCGAATCTTGTCGAGTTTCTGCCACTGCCCGTCCAGTTCCAGGAGAGCACCGATCTCAAAGAATCCCGTAGCGATGTCGAAGCTGCTGGCCAGATCACACCATTCGTTCAGATAGTGAGAGCCGGTGCGCAGTTCTTCGCTGTTGTCGACGATGTAGAGGTTGCCGGGGGGGGCCATCAAAGAATCCTTTCATGGAAATCGGGTGAGTTTTAATTGTCGGTAGTGGGCGGCTGTGCCCTCACCGTTTAGACATCAGCCAAAGGTCCGATCCGATCGAATCGGCGGGTCCAAGGCCGTGGACGGTTTCGCTTGCTCGATATACAGACACCGGCTGGGGCCGGATCCGACCGGAATCCGGTTCGGGTTGTTACTTGTACCCCTTCAGACGCCGGCTGGGGGTGTGTCGTAAGGATCTGGGAGCACGAAACACCGAGCGTTGCGGCCGACAAGGTTCGAGCGACCTTTGCTTCGGACTAGACCTCCCGGTCAGTGCCGGGTGGACGGTTCAGTTCGGCAGGCCCGGTCCGAGGGCGCTGAGAGTTGCAGCGTGACCCAATGGCATCGGCACGGCGTCCCCGATCCATTTGGCGAGCGATTGCGCTTTGGGGACAGGCTCACCCGGGATTTGCCACCGGTACGTGTCGGGAAAGCCCTGGATACGGGCAGCCTCACGGGGGGTGAGGACCCGAAGCTCGGTTGGGTGCACGTATCGTCCCCGGCCCGGTGTGCCGAAACCTGTGGTGAGTGTTGGGGACGGTCGGTCGGAGTACATCCGTCCGTAGACTGATTTACGTTCGGTGTAAGTGTCCTCGTTCTGGTGTGATGGTGGACGCTCCTTGATGGGCAGATCGTGATCCTCGGGGTGGTCCTTGAACCATTTGATCCGCTTTTGGTTGTCGCTGTTCATGTCTGGGACCCGATCCATTCCGGCGTTTGAGTCTCCGTCCTTCCCTACCAAATCACCGATCGCCCACATGACGTCGCGGGTCTCGGAAGCAAGCGCTTCCATGACATCCATGAGCGGTATTGGGCCGCCTCCCAATCGCTCGTGTCGTGCGACGAGGAAGTGTCGGCTTCGGGTCTGTGGCCAACCCAGCTTGTTGGCCTTGAGTACACCCATTTCGACGGCGTAGCCGGCGGCGTCAAACAATTTGGCGGTAGTGGCTGTGACATCGTGTCCGGACTTGTCGTGGACCACGGCGGTGACGTTCTCAATTACGACAAGCGGGATGTCTGCCGCTATTGCCAGGGAAGGGACAACCAGATAGAGCTCGTTGCGATAGTCGTAACGCCGGGTCTTGTTGTTGAGATTTGAGTGGCCCTGGCACGGCGGGCCGGCCAGCAGCAGGTCGGTTCCGTTGATGTGTTGACCCAGGCGGTCATCGGTGATCTCAGGCGGGTATCGGAATTTGACGGCCTCTTTAGTCCGCTGGATTTTGTATTGAACGAGCATTGTGGCCTCGGTGTCGCTCAAGTATTGGGTTCCGTGGTTGAGTTCGTAAACGCTGAGAGCTTGGGCGTCTTGGTCAACGGCAACAGCGCTTTCGAACTCGTAGCCCAGCTCAAGACAGGCCTGGCGGGCGCCCTGGGCTAGGCCTCCAGGTCCGCAGAACAGCTCGGCCACCCGAACCGGCCGGCGACTTTCGATGTCAGGCTTAGTAGGGGATACACCGTTGAGATAGGCCCGCCACCAGTCGCCCAGATGATCGTCCGATCTGGCGTCCATCGGCACCCAGGAGGTGTAGGTCTCACCGTGCACGGCCAGCTCGCGACCGAGCTTTCCTTCCTGGTGGATCCAGTCCTGCGAAACGTCAAATTTCTCCTGAACGGATTCCTGCACAGCGCCGATTATGACAGATCTGCGGTCAGCTACCGGCAACCGGTCAGTCGTCTCCTCGTAGTTCAGCGATGAGGGCTGAGGCTTCGTCGTCGGTGTACTCGTTCAAGATGAGCGATGACCGGCGGCGATTCATCCGTCTGGCAAACGGCCGCAGGACCTTGGTCACCATTCGCTTGTCCTGATGGGATCGAATGAGCGTTTGCACGACTGTCGGCGCCTTCCAGGTCAACACACGCGTGATGTGGCTTCGCCAGAAGTCCGTGTCCTCTTCGTCCCCTCCAACCAGCTCGTAGCTTTCGTCCCTGAGGGCGATCTGGCCGCGCAAAAAGATCCTCAACGGGATCGTTTCGTGGGACTTCTTTGCGTCTACGTATACCCGGAACGTTCCAGCTTCTCCGTTGTCAAATGTCGCCTGCTCTCGCCAATAGACAAGCCACCAGAACTTCTTGATCGCGAGGTAACGCCAGAATCCAGGGTCGTCGAGCACCGGGAGTGGAAGCTTGTTGATGGTTTCGTGGATCCGTCCTGCGATCCTGCCTTCGAACAGGTCCTGTTTGTTGGCGCTGTCACTCTTCCTGAACTCCTTAAGCTCTGCTTGCAGGGTTTTGGAGAGCGTGTCGATGTCGTTGAGGTCAATGTCGGTGCCGGTCCCCACTAGCGTCACTCCTTCCGCGTCATCAAGAAACTCATTGCCGATCTGACGGGTTGTGAGCTCGATGACCTTGTTCTCAGGGATCGTCGGGTACCTCATGAGGGTGCTCCACTGATTGATAGACGGAGGTCGCGCGCAAGATTGTTGATCCAATCCTCCACGTAGGTGAGAAACTTGTCGGGGTCGTCCCGGATGAGTTCCAGAAGCCGTTGGGTCTCCTGGGCACTGGGTTTGGGTTTACCTGACGCCCGCTCGATGATGCGATAGATGATTGAGCCATCAATCTCTGAGATCTCCGTGCTCCCACCGCCTCCCTGGAGTTGACGGCTTGCCTTGGTCACGATCGTCGCGATGACCGTCAACAGGAGCTGGTGTTGGAATGAGCGCGAGCCTGGAGTACCGGGATTCGCGATACAGGTGCCTAGGAGTTCGGCATCGACCCAAACGGCTACGTCTTCTTGGGAGACCTCCGGATCCAGGGGGTCGCCAACGACTACGTATCGCATCGCTCCCATCGGAAGGCCGAGTCTGGTTCGATCGTCGTTGGTCAGGGGTATCGGAGTGAACCCGATCTCACCGAGTTCGGTTTCAACAATGAACTGTGAACGGGCGAGCCAGGTTCCTTTTCGTTTTGGCTCCAGTACTGGGGCGTCGCGTTTTTGATTGAGTACAGCGACAAAGGTGACAGTGCAGCCTCCAAATGGGGTCTGGAATGGGCTCGGCCTGGGCTCCCTCGGAAGCGTTATCCATTTACCCGACTCTCGAACATCGTCAATTCCGCCTCGCCAAAGCACTTCGACAATTTTGAGGTAGGAGGTGCTGGCGATCACAAGGAACTGAACTTCATTGGCTACCAGCCCTGTGCCCGGCAGCAGCTTTTCGAATTTTGTAGCGAAGGGAATGGGTTCGCCTGCGTCGTCGGACTCTGGGTTCTGGACCAGACGGAGGGAAACGGAGTCGTTTAGGTATGTAGACGGGGAGATGCTGGAATATCCGTCGGAGTCGATTTCGTCTTGTCCGTAGACAAGAACGACAGTGTCAAAGAGCCGCTGGATCTCTTTCACACCTCTGTACGGCCGGATATCTCGCTGGCTGGTCGTCCGAAGACGGGTGGACTGGTCAGCCATTGTCGGCCTCCTTTGCGCCATCGTCGCCGGGCTCTGTTTTAAGAGCCTCCTTCAGTTCCGTCGTAAGGCGTTCGGCGTTGATGGTTATCCGCCCGCTGTAGTCCGGGTCGTAGGCCTCTGATTCCACTTCGAAGGTCACAGGGTCGGCGTCCCGTTTCAGTGAACCGATGTAGGTATCGGCTCTCTTGGCGTGGGCCTCGAATCCGTCGGCCATCTTGGTGACTGTCAATGAGCAGCGGCTGTCTTGGGCGGTTCCTGCTCGGTTGTCTTCTAGGAAGCGGTAGGAGATGGTGACCATCACCTCAACTTCCGTATCGGTGACATGATCGGTCAGAGAGACGTTGACGGGAGCTGTCATCTGAATCTTTGATGAATCATGCGTGCATTCATGGATGTCTTGCTTTCCGGGTGGCGCATTGATACTGATCTCCGGTGGCAGCCCGGGAGGGGGCGGAGGCACGTCGGGCCCCCCCTTAAATAGCTGCTTCCAGAGTTTCTCCAACTCGGTCAGTCTGAACTTGCCCTTCTCGGGTGCCGGTGGCCGGAGGTCCTTGCGGAACTCGTCGACTTTGCGCCTGATTGTCGAAAGGATGGTTTTTGCGATCGGTGGGGCATCAGGGTCGATGCCCTCTAGGTGTTGCGTGGTGTTCCAGGAATCATGAAGGGAGGGTTCCGTCTGTCGGAGAAAGTCGTCGACATCTTGATCTGCCAAGAACACTCCACGGACGTACGGCGCCTGTGAGTTGGGGACGAAGTATTCAACGACCATCCTTGGGCCACGGACCAGGGCGACTAAGTTCTCGTGTTTGACCTCCTCATCCTCAGCGCTGGCATGCGGCCATGACCAGGATTCGGGGTCGGCGACTAGGCCCATCGCCCCCACATTGACTTGCTTATTTCCCCATGTCTTGAGGGTCGCCCGATTGCAGTGATGATGCCGCTCGTTATTGCCTTCGGCATTTCCAGTTTTGGCGATTGCGTATGCGCGGATGAAGGCCTTCAGTTCGGGGACGGTTTTCGGCTTGGGGAAGTTTTCGGTCCCGTTGTAGCCAACCACGGTGACTTCAAACCCGTTTCCGTCTCCGATTGCCGGCCACCAGTTCCGTTCGATTGCTCTGAGGAGTTCGATCGGATCCACGTTCGGTTCAAGAAGAAGGAAAGTTGTTCCGAGATCGTCTAGCTGGGTTGGGTCGCGGACTTCTATCCCGAGCGACCTTGCTACCTCATCGGCTGCTTCGTTAGTGAAAGGTTGCGTTTGGCCGGCGTTGAGCTGGTCGCCGAAGCGGCCCCAGCCCGTGTGCGGTTGGCCATCAAAGTTGTGGGTCTTCCAGTAGTTGATACCCAGCAAGCGGCGTGTCACGCCGGGATCATCCGGGCGTTCGGCAAAGCAGCTGTAGGCGACAACCGTTCGTGTTGCCGAAGCTCGTAGGAGGCCTGCTTTACCAAGTCCGAAGGAACCTCCTGCTCCCTTCTGTTTCAGGGTGTATCCGACGGTTATCAGAGCGAGGTACATCTTCGACTTGTCAAGCGCCCAAGGGCCGTACATTCCTGTAGTGCCGGATTCGGTGATCTGTAGGACCCGCTGGGGGACGCTCTCGTTGTTGGTGGCCGAGAGAGCGGCCTTGGTTGTGAACCCGACAGCATTCCATCCGCCGGCTCCTTGCGCTCGGTCGACAAGCTCCTGAATGCCGAGGGCTGAGTTAAAACGTGATTTCGCATCTCCGGTGAGTTCAAGGAACTTGAACTCAAGATCCAGATCGGCGACAGGATTGTCAGCCCTTTCGATCGCAGCATCCCATGAGTTCTGGATCGCTTCGCGGGCGAGAAGTGAGGCGTCGTCTTCAGGCGGGTTTAGGCCGAAAATTCCTGGATTTTTGAGTGCTTGGTTCCTGAAATGACCGGACAGGTCCCCGGCTACACCTTCCCTGTCCGGGTCTGGTTGGCTCCAGGTCCACTTGGTGTCGCCAGTTTCCACGGTATCCACGGTGCTCCTATGGTGTTCAGATTTATTGGGGGGGGATCGCCGCCGCCTCTTTTGTTGAAGCTAGTTGGGCCCGATCTCGAATTCTAAAACTTGTGTATTGATTCAGACCTGAGCCGGCGTGAGGTCTGAGGGGTCCAACGGTCGTTCCTCAACGTAGCGGAGATTCTCCCTCATCTTTCCGGTTCGCTTCTCGGTCTTCTCGATCGTGCCTACCGCTGTGCCCAGCTGCTTTTTCAGTGACGCCAGTTCCGTTGTGAAAGAGTCGAACTCGTCCTTCATCGCCGAGAGGACGTCCCAGAGCTCACTGGTCCGCGCCTCAATTGCCAGGGTCTGGAATCCCATCCGCCAGGCATGAAGTAGAGCGGAGATGGTGGTCGGACCGGCGAGAACAATACGGAGACCACGCAGTTCGTCTTCGATCTTGGTGCTTCGGAGCGCCTCGGCGTACAGGCCCTCGCTGGGGAGGAACAGCACGCCGAAATCGGTGGTGTGGGGTGGAGAGATGTACTTGGCCCGGATGTCCTTGGCCGCCTTGATGATCGCTGTCTGCAGACCCTTGACCGCTCTATCAATACCGTCGGTGTCGCCGGCGTCCATTGCCTCCTGGAGCCGGAGATAGTCCTCGAGCGGAAACTTCGAATCGATAGGAAGCCAGACCGGTTTCTGTCCACCCCGCCCCGGCAGTATCACGGCGTACTCGACCCGCTTGTTGGAACCGGGCACGGTCTCTACATTCTTCTCGTACTGGTTCTCTGTCAGCATGTCCTGGAGGATCAGCTCCAACTGGACTTCACCCCACCCGCCGCGGATCTTCACGTTTGTGAGCCCCATCCGGAGAGCGTCGACTGCCTTGGCGATCCCTTGGATCTCGCTCAACCGGTCCATCAGGTCTTTGAGATGGCCGCCACTGGGGTCCAGTCCGGCGCGGTCGGTTATTGCGCTGAGTTCACGCCGGATCACACCGCGTACGGCCAGGCCGATGGCGACTATTCCGGTCACGGTGATGAGGATGATCAGGGTTGTGGGGCTCATTGGAAACCTTTGTT
>Ga0008649_10002239_pt1 | contig 14291 bp, 19 predicted proteins | sample SaaInlV_130m_DNA_2_FD_66601 | JGI IMG/M metagenome (GOLD analysis project Ga0008649, IMG submission 66601) | Marine microbial communities from expanding oxygen minimum zones in the Saanich Inlet - SI037_S2LV_130m_DNA | ecosystem: Environmental > Aquatic > Marine > Intertidal zone ... | reverse complement strand
CAAAGTATGCATACTATTGTCATGTATCATAATAATAGAAATTTCATACCCAATATATGCAAAAACAAACAATGTACCCAAGAATTATCAGAGAATTCTCAGATGACAAAGATGAGGAGCCACTCTTTTATGTACAAAATTAAGAATTATCATACCTTAGGAAGAGATGAAATGTGAAATTTGATAAAGAGAAATTACTAGCAATTGAACATACAGGTTCACCATTACTAGTTACTGCAGGTCCTGGTAGTGGAAAGACCAGAGTAATTACTGAGCGAATTAAATTCTTAATGAAAACAGGATTAAAGCCATCAGAAATTCTTTGTTTAACATTTTCAGAAAAAGCTGCAAATCAACTCAAAGAGAGATTACAAGAAGATGATTCCATTAAAGAAAAAATTGATATTTCGGAAATGGAGATTAGTACATACCATTCATTTTGCAGAAACTTTTTGATAGACAATACCGAATCAACTGGACTTGGAATGAAAGGTGGGATTTTGGATAGACCAATGTTTTTGGTATGGGGAGTTCAAAATATTGATAAATTTGGGTTTGATGATCATGTTGAGATTGGAAACAATGCAGCAGAATTAATTGAAAAAATGATTGATGGCATTAGTGTCTTTAATGATGAATTAATCACACCAGAACAATTACAAAACTATGTTGATTCAAAAATTAAAGACCCAGGATTAATCAAAGATATTGAAGAATACGACTATATCCACCTGTTAAATAATTTAGTAAAAATTTACAGAGAATATGTAAAATTCAAAAAAGAAATTGATGTAATGGATTATGATGATTTAATTGTAGAGGCAAATAATCTTCTAAGTAATGAGAAAAAACCTAATGTTCTAAAACAAACTCAAGAAAAATACAAACATATCTTAATTGATGAATTTCAAGATAACAACTATGCACAGTTTTCTATTGTTAAAAAAATAACTAGTAATGGAAATGTTACTGCAGTAGGGGATGCAGATCAAAACATTTATCGATTCCAAGGAGCATATACAGAAATTTTCAAAGATTTCAAAAAAACTTATCCTAACCATACAGAAGTATTACTGGCAAAAAACTGGAGAAACCCAAAACATGTCATTAGTATATCAAACCAACTATTATCCCAAGATAAATTCCGAGAAACAAAGGAAATTGTGCCTACAAAAGATGATTCTCAGAAAGTAAATGTGGTTGAATGCACATCAGAATTTGCCCAAGCAGAATTTATCAAAAATAAAATTAAAGAAATCAAAAAAGATAATCCAGATTATTCGTTTAGTGATTTTGCAGTTTTATCAAGAAAACAAAGAGATGGGTTAAATGTTGCACAAATACTAGCATCAGAAGGAATTCCTGTAAAATATATCGGAAAATCAGAAATTCAAAATTCACCTAATGCCAAAGTTTTGTTTTCATATTTGAGAATCATTGCAAATCCCATGAAAGCAATGACAGGTATTACTAGAATTTTACAAGAGTATGGAATTTCAGAGCAAAATATTTCAAAAATAAATTACGAGGCAACAATTAGAGCACGAAGTAAAACAGATGGAGATTATGCATTTGATGTATTATCTGATTTAAAAGTCAAAGATCTTACTCAACAAACAGAACTGGGAGAAATATTTTCATTAATTACAAATTTCATAGATATCTCAAAAAATAATTCCCCTTCAACTACAATCTATCAAATTATTAGAAACAAAACAGACATGTACAAAAAAATAGCAAATGATGATTCAATTGAGAATTTCATAGAACGTTCAATACTTGATGATGTTATTAATAGTGCATATGATTTTGAAAAAATAAAACCCCAAGCAAGAATCAAAGAATTTTTAGAATTCATTGATGAATTAGAAAAATTTGATATTGAAACAAAACGAGGTAGTGTTGATTCTGAAGCAGTACAAGTATCTACAATTCATAAAAGTAAGGGGTTGGAATTCAAAACTGTATTTATCATCGATGTTGCAACATACAAAATTCCACTAAAATACACTGCAAAACCATTTTATGTTCCACGAGAATTGGCAAAAGGTGTTTTTCCATCAGCAGAACCAAAAGAAGAATTCCTAAGAGAAGAGAGAAGGGTACTGTATGTAGGCATGACTAGAACCATTGAGAGTCTATTTTTGATGTATCCAACTCAATATGAGAACAGATCAAGGGCAAACAAAGCATCAAAATTCTTGCAACCATTAAAAGCAGAAACAAATGATGACATTAATTTTATAAAATATGATTCAAGTTCTAGTGATACAATTTCTACAACATTTGATGCAGTAGAGATTATCAAAAATGAACAGATGGAGCAAGTGATTAAACATCTACACAGTGAACAATATGAAAGTGCAGTACAGAAGATTTTAGATTTAAGTAAAATTGGATTCTTTCAGAAAAATAAAACTACTGATGGATATTCATATGACAAAGTAATCAATCAAACCCCAAGTAAGGATATCGAAGCAAGGTTGAATGGTAGTAAACCGGAAAAATTAGGATTTACAAAAAAGAATTTATCATTTTCAAAATTTGAAAAGTATGAAAAATGCCCAAAACAATTCTGGTATCAATACATTCTCAATGCATTACCTGAAAATCAAGAGGCATCAGCATTATACAAAGGAAGTGCGTTTCACGAAATAGTTGAGAATTCATCTAAAAGACAAAAAGATGGAAAAATAGATGAGGTAAAAAAATTACTTGGTGAGTTGGAGGATAATTGGGACCCTACAAAATATCTAACCAGTCCAATACAAAAAGAAAAACAAGATAAACAGTCCCTTGTTCCAGCATTAGAATCATATCAAAAGTGGACTAGTTCAAATCCAAATGAGATTGTTGCACTAGAATTACCATTTACAATTTACATCGGCGGATTCCAAGTTAACGGATTCATTGACAGAGTAGAGAAAACGCCTGAAGACGAATATGTTGTAATTGATTACAAGACAGGTGGAAAGAAAAAGAAAATTGACGCTGCAAATAGTCCTCAATTGAATTTGTATGCACTAGCACTCAAAGAGAATCCAGACTATGGAAAATACCCACAAAAAGCAATATTTTTCTATGTAGAAAAACCAGAAGGGGAACAACTCTTTGAATACGAGGTAGATCCTGCCAAAGTAAATGAGATGAAGAGTGTCTTTGAAGGGTATGTGCAGGCAATTGAAGATAAAGAATTTGAGGCAACACCTGAAATGTTTACTTGTAAATGGTGCGAGTATTCAGATATTTGTGAGGAGGCAGAATAATGACAGGATACAGTGAATTTGGTAATTATTTAGATAATCAAGGAGAGTCATTTTCCATAAAATTTGATAAAGTTGAAGAAATTATTGGAGAAAAACTTCCATCATCAGCATATGAATATCCTGCATGGTGGTCAAACAGCGATACTCATCCATTGATGAAAATAGTACTATTAAAAAAATGGAAGAGTAAAAATCTGAATTTAGAATCACAAGAAATAGAATTTTACAAAACTATTGAATCAGAAAAATTCTTTTTTGTTGCAAAAGATTTTGAATCAGCTACAAAAAATAAAGAAGATTCTCAATATTTACATGCAAGATTCAAAACACTAAAAGATGAAATTAAAAATAATCTAAGTGAAAATTTTGCAAACCCTGAAATTTACGTAGGTCATCCATATAGTCGTGGACATAATGATTGGAAAGATTATCAATGGTTAGGATTTTGGAGAATAGGGACTAGAAACGAAGCAGTCCAATTTCAAGTAGGCATCAATAACGAAGACGACTTATCTGTATTTAATTGGATAACTGCAAAATCAATTAAAACTAAAGAAAATGTTTTAAATGAAATCATAACAAATTATGAAAATTTTTTAAATTTAATTCAAAAATTACCAAATGATTATAAAATAGGATTAAAATTAGAAAAGAAAAAAATAATAGAAAAGAATATTTCAGAAATAGATAAAGAGTTTTTAGATAAAATCAAAGAGATTCTACCTAAAAAAACATCAGAGTTCTATATTGCACGACGTTTTTCAAAAATAAAAGCAATAGAATATGAAACAAAAATAATGGATGAGATTTGTAGTACTTTTGAAAAATTGGTACCAATTTCTGAATTTTTAGGCATAAAAAATCAAGAAATCCCAGAATCTCCATTATTGAGATTTGTAAAAGGAGAATGGACCACATTTACAAACTATCAACCAATTGTAATCAAAACATTACTTGAAAGAGGTAAAGAAAAATATTTTTCTGCGTCAATCAAAGAAATTGAAGAAAAAATCATGCTCTTAAATTTTGATAGAGAAGATTTTAGAATAAAAAATGCAATGGATGCAGTATTACCAGCACTGAAAGAATTTGTGGATGTTAATGATGAGACAATATTATTAAAATCAAATGTTTTTTCTCAGAATGAAATACCTGAATGTCTAAAAATTTGTGGGCAAGAAATTGCAAGATGGCATTTTGGCAAAATTCTAAAACAAGATTTTGATGTATGGAGTATTTTACCAGGAAGCAGTAAAGAGAATTTCCCATATCTTGATGAATTCATCAAAACAGATTCCATAGGGATAGGATGGAATAAGATAAGAAATATTTCAAGTTTATCAGAATCTGAAATCAAAAAACAGTTTGAAGAAAAATATGAAGATGATGGAGGGTGGCAAGGATTTTCAGATTTTACAAAAATTAAACAAAAAGATATCATTGTTTTAACTAAAGGACAACAAGAGATTACAGATTTTGGAATCGTCGTTGGAGACTATGAATTTAAAGATGTAAAAGATCCATCATATGCACACAGAAAACAAGTTGTGTGGCTAAAACAAGGACCGATACATCCCAAAGAATTACCTAATCCATCATTAGCTGGATTCATGACAACATGTAGCAGATTAGTTAAAAGAAAACAAGAAATGATTAATGTGTTATCAGGAAGGGATACCATAATGGGAAATAATCAGTATTTCATTTTAAGACATAATGTAGATTCTCCATGGGATGATGTTGAAGGGAACAAATATCATTTTGGAAATACGGTTCCAAATCAGAAAAAATTACGTAAAGCAGGAATAGGCACAAAAACGATTTGGTTTACTAAACAGAACGGAGAATATTATTTCTGGGGATATGGGACAGTTAAAGAAATTGAAGTTGTAAAAGAAAACGAGGATTGGAATTTAACATATGATGATTATACATTATTTGAAAAACAATCAGATTCAATAGAATTAGATGGAAAATTTCTGAAACACGGAAATTCATCAATACAAGAGCAAATAGAAAATGTTGAAAATTTTAATAACCAACACGCAATGGTGGAAATTACAAAAAAGATTTATGAAGAAATTACAGGTAACACAATTAGTGTGGATTCTCCAAAATCAACAATTGAAACAATTAATAAATTTTTCAATATTTTAAACAAGAAAAAACAATTCTTCTTTTACGGTCCACCTGGAACGGGTAAAACATTTACTGCAAAAAAAATTGCCAAGGAATTTATCAAAGAATCGCAAACAAAATCTTTCTCAGATGAACAATATAATGAATATGTGCTATCAATGATTAACAAAATTTCAAATGAGAATAATTTCAAACTTGAAAAACAAACTGACAATCAAATAATCTTAAAAAATTCTCAAAAAGAAATTAGAATATATCTAAATTATTCAAAATCAGAAAAACAAAATCCACATGATTGTTATGTAGGAATATCTCAATCAGTAATTGATTTCTTAAATCAAACAGAGGAAGAAAATAGATTTGTTTTAATTATTAACAACGATGTAAAGAATTTTGTCTCAATCCCACATCAATTCATCAAACAAAATGTTAAATTATCTGGAGGAGAAAACTGGGATTCAAATGGAAATGGAGATCATTCATTTCATATTCACGTGTATGATGACAAAGCTCAATTTAGAACAAATAACAACTATTCAGAAAATTATGAGGATTGTAGTAATTTAAGTTCAAATTTAGAAATTTTATTTAATTCTCAAGGGAAACCATGTAACAAGCTAGAAAAAGTGACATTTCATCAATCATTTTCTTATGAAGAATTTATCGAAGGGATAAGACCAAAAACAGATGATAAAATCAATCAGGTGACATATCCTATTGAAAATGGTATTTTCAAAAGATTATCCAAATGTGCATCATTACACGATAAAGAAAACTTTGTTTTAATCATAGACGAAATAAACAGAGGAAATATTTCCAAAATATTTGGAGAATTAATCACATTATTAGAAAATGATAAACGTGGAGATGAGGTCACCTTACCTTATTCTAAGAAACTATTCTCAGTTCCAAAAAATTTGTACATAATAGGCACAATGAATACAGCTGACAGAAGTCTTGTGCACATTGATGCTGCATTAAAAAGACGTTTTGGACAATACGAACTCATGCCAGATTATTCAATACTTGATTCTAAAATTGATAAAATTCACCTAGGAATATTACTTGAAAATATAAATCAAAAAATCATTAATGCAGGATTTAGAGATAATCAAATTGGACATTCGTATTTCATGAATGATGGAAATTCAATTACAACTAAAGAAGAATTACAATTTGCTTTTGCATACGATATTGTTCCACTTTTAAAAGATAATTTCTATGATGATGATAAAATTCTAAGAGATATTTTAGGAGATGGATTCATTGATGAAAATAGAGACACAGTTGTAGAATGGATAGAAGATGTAGATGTATTTATGAGAATCATTGAAAATGCATATCCTGAAGCTGTTGAATAAACATGGTTAAAGAAATAAAAATTTCAGATTTAGAGTATAATGAAAAACCAATTCTTACAATCAAAGAATATGAAACAATTCATTTTGTTGGAGAAAAATTACAAATTTTAGATGAAGATAAGGAACTAGAACAATTTCTATCAAATAAAAAAATAGAAATGGATGAGACAAAAAAAGGAATCAGAATTTCAGTTGGTCCACATATTGGTAGTGCTGAATTTTCAAATTTTATAATTACAGTAAACCCAAAATTTACTGAACTCAAAAATATTGGAAAATTAATTGATTATGCATATGATCTAAAAGATGAAGATATTTTAGATTATGAAATAAAATTTCATGAAGAAAAGGAGAATCCAATGGAGTTAATCATTCAACTCTTTACAAACCAATGTAAGAAACTATTGCAAAAAGGTCTTGTAAAATCATATCAAACTCATCAAGAAACAGTTCCCTTCATGAGAGGTAAATTATTACTTCAACAGCAAATTAAAAACCAATCAAAATTCAATCTAAATTTTTCTTGCGAATTTGATGAATTTAGTGAAAATATTGTAGAAAATCAAATTCTATTGTTTACATTAGAAAAATGCTATCATATGACATCAAGTAATCATAGAAAAAGCACAATTAAGAAAATCATTCATCAAATGGATGCAGAAGTAGAGTTAAAACCAATAGGAATTCAAGATTTCAATAAAGTGCACTATACAAGATTAAATTCACAATACAAAAAACCTCATGAATTATCAAAATTAATTTTAAGACATTTAGGATTATTTGATTTTAAAAAACAATCAGCTTCTTTTGTAGTCCCATATTTTATTCCAATGTATCAAGTCTTTGAAGATTTTCTTACAAAATTATTTACAGACTTCTATACATTAAAAATTCAGAGTCAATTGGCTACACCATCATGGAAAGTTAATGGATATCCTCACAACATAAAACCTGATATCATTACATACAATACAAAATCCTGTAAAAAAGGTTCAGAAGAATCAATAGTGGATGCAAAATATATGGTCGGCAGTAAATTTGGTGAAGGAAAAGAAGATTATCAAATTGCATTTTATCTAAATGATTACAAAAAGAAAACAGGATATGCAATTCTCCCATTATCTCATGATCCTAAAGAAGATATTCAAAAAGACTGGATTGCTCCAAATCAGGATCTCAGAATATGTGTTAGATTTGTAAATATTGATGAAATTTTAGATTTAGTTTACAGTAAAGAAAATAATTCAAAACAAATTAGTGAAAAACTTGAAGAAATGATTCCAATAGGATTAGAAAATAATTAGGAAGAAAAATGAAAATTACAATACAAAAGTGGAAAGGACTAGCAGATTGGGCTTGGAAATTTAGAGAAAATTCCAGAATTCTAGGCAAAACAAAGGTTGGTGCAGCAGTTTTATCAAAAGATGAAATTTTTGGAGGATGTAACATTGAACATAAATTTAGATCACATGATATTCATGCAGAAATTTCAGCAATTTCAGCCACAATTTCTTCAGGATGTAAAAAAATTGATGCTATATTGATAGTAGCTGAGAGAACAAAATTTACTCCATGTGGTGGATGTCTTGACTGGATTTTTGAATTTGGAGGTCCAAAATGCTTAGTAGGATATCAAACAAAGAAAAACGGCAAGATTACAATTTTCAAAGCAGAAGAACTAATGCCTCATTATCCATCTTGAAGAAATATTTTTTAATTTTCTAATTCCCTTAATTCCTAATCGAATAAAATTATCATCAACTCCAAATTGCTCAAAGATTCTTCGATAAAAGTAACTTCTAGCAAATGAGACACTGGCATATACTGCAGTAATTGCAATATTTGCAGTCAATGGGTCCTCCTGAATCCAGCCAATAGACACAGGTAAAATCAAAATTCCCAATCCATACCCAATTGGATAGGACCCAAATGAATTGATGAATGCTTCAGACATACTTTTGGAATGCGCATCTTTAATTTCAGACATTATTTCATTTCCTCCAATACATCATCAGAATAACCATCTACACTTTGAGATAGGAGTTCATTGATTTCTGATGCATCATTACACGGATTACAAGCAGATTGAATAATTCCGGGTAAATAATACAAAATAACTAATGCCACACTAATCAAAGGATTCACAAATCCTAGGGCAATAGTAAAAATCCAAAACAATACTTTACTTATTCCATTCATTAATCATACACCTCATCCAAATTAAACCCCTGATCATAATCAAAGGAATCATCAGCATCTGTAGACACTGATTTTTTCTTTTTCATTTATCTCTCCTAAGACGTTCTAATTCTGCACGTCCTTCAGCAACTCTTTCTTCTAAAACTTGGACCATTGCACGATGGTATCGTAAAGTATCTTCTGCACGTCTCAAGTCTTCAGACTGATACGTCTTTGCAAGAAACTTTGGAAGTATCCTAGTTAGTTTCATGCTGCAATTCCTTTCTGAGATAAAATGTATTCCAACATCTCAATTTGTCCCCATTTTTCAGATTCAGAATCTAAATCATCTGTGAAATATCCAATTGCGTATACGGATCTTAAATCAGATAGTAAAATTCTAATTTGTTTTTCACTCATCAATGTAGATTCCTCCTGTGTTTTGTGTTTGATTCATAGAATAACTACGAATTAGAAATTATTATATAACATCACAATAGTATGCATACTGTAGATACTAAAATGACTAATCTAGCCACGTTCCGAGTACATATTGCCCCTTTAGGCTTTGAAATTGACAGAATTACCATTCCACTAAAGCAAACAAAGGCGGACAAATTGTGGTTGCTTGCACACGATAATCGTTCAGCTGATTTATCAGCACCATACTTGGAGAAAATAAAAAAAGAATGCAAGAAACTTGGAGTTGAGGTCAAAGTGGCATACAGTGACAGACTCAGTCTATTCAAAGCAATAAAATCAATTAAAGATATTATCGAGAAAGAAAAGGGAAATTACATATATGTCAATGTTGCATCAGGATCAAAAATTCAAGCAATTGCATGTATGATGGCATGTATGGTGCTAAAAGAATGCGATAACTTGCAACCATTTTATGCAGAACCAGAAAGCTATGCAGCATTTGAAGGAAAACAACAATCATTTGGAATCAAAGATACAATACCATTACCAACATATGAGATTCAAACACCAAAACCAAAACTATTAGCAGCATTAAAAATAATCTCAGAGCAAAAGAATCAAAAGATTACAAAAAAAGAAATGGCAAAAATTGCAGAAGACCAAGAAATTATCACAGTAAACGCTGAGGAATCAAACCATTCTCAAGCAAGATTTGCAAGCCTTGATAAAAATATCATCTTACCATTAGAAAGGGATTGGAAATTTATTGAAATAGAAAAGATTGGTAGAAACAGATGGATAAAAATTACTCAAGAAGGTAGAGATGCTGCAGAATTTTTAATCTAATTCTTTTTCCCATTCCATTCTTAGTTCAGGCATTGCTGTATGTAACCATTCATACCATTTTACAAATTCTTTTGTTTCTTGAACAATATAATTTTCAATCTCACCATAGTTTTTTTCATGATACCAATCAATTAAGGGAGAACCACTATGTTTTTTTCCAGTGAGTTTATCAAGCCCTGATCCTTTAAACTCACCTTTGTTCATCAAAATTCCAATTGCTCTCAAATCAATACATGGTCTATCCATTATACTGATAGGAAACAAGTCATCATATTTTGAAGATTTTACAAGCAAAAATTTATGCTCAAATCCTAGATTGTACCCAACTGGGACAAAATCAAATGAATACTTGTTTGTAATTGGAGAATTATCAATGAATTGACGAAGCATCTCTTTTTCACCTAATTCCCATTCTTTGAGGATAGTCAAATCACCAATTATTTTGCCTGTTCCACGTTCTAATTCAGCATACTGTATTGTGATTATCTTGTGTTCAGCTTCATCAAGACCAGTTGTTTCAATATCCAGGTAAAATGTCCCCATACTGAACCAAAGTTTTGCAAATATTTGACTATGATCATCACATGCTAATAGTATGTATGGTATGCATACTATTGTCATGTTCCATAATAATAAAGAATTCCTATTCTAAACATGAAACAAACAATGTATCCAAGAATCATCAGGGAGTTTGATGACGGACCTGATGAGCAACCAATGGTGTATGGAGGGACCAACTAATGAGTCAATCCCCTGCACCAAAAAAGTTATCAGAAAAACTCCAAGAATCAGAGTTGCAATATGACATCAATCGAATGACTGTTGAAAGAGATTACCACATGACTCAAGGATTCATCTTTGATGATGCAATCAAAAACAAAAAACAGGAATTAAAAAAGATTCACGAACCAGAAAATTTTCATGATGGGGAGATGTACAAATGACTAAAGCAGATCCATTTTATGAATATATTTTAAAAAGTTTGAAAAAAAGATGCAGAAAAATCAATACGGAGGAAAAACAAAATGATTAGACCTATTAAAAAATATACAATTAAAGAATGGAATAAACTTTCCAGCATTCAAGAAGTATTATGTAAAAAATTTGAAATAATTTTAACAGATCATAAAACAAAGAGACAAAAAATATTTTCCATACTTAATACAATTAATTTCAAAAATATCAACAGAGGAATTGAAATCTTTAATGAATCAATTCAGAATTTTGGTAACTCAATGGACCAATTAACTAGAGAACTAAACCAAACATCACAAAATAATATTAAAATTTGGTCAGATGAAGAAAATAATTCTAAAGATAAAGAAAATCTAGAAAAGATTTGGGGGAAAAGAAAATGAGGTGTAAAATCTGTGATATCAGTCACAAAAATACAGGAAAATACGATTTATGGCTAGATAATCAATTGTGTAGAATCTGTGGACAAATTTTTGATTTTTTTTCATGGAATGGAAATAATCTTGGAGAATATTGGAGGTTTAAGCATTGAACAAACCAACATGTCCTAAATGTAAGAGTAACAATACAGCATGGATTTTCTGGGGATATCCTGCTAATTTTGATGAAACAATGGAGAAACAAGTGGAGAGAAAAGAGATTGTCATGGGAGGATGTATTGTTACAGACCATGATCCAAAATGGGAATGCAATGAGTGCTATTATCGATGGGGAGAACGAGAGGATTAGTCATGAATGAAGAAAGAATATGTTGTATGTGTGGTGAACATAAAAAATTTCTTGCACGTGTAAATACTGGAAAGAAATACTATTGCATAAAATGTCAAACAAAGATTACCAAATCTGGAATGGATTATTGGAAACCATGTTCACAGGTAGAATTTTTTGAGAGTATGTTATCTGAAATGAGAGAAGGTAGTAACAGAAAATCTGGAAACATGTTTTCAAATATCAAGAGAACATTGCAATATAATGAAGAAGAATATCCAAAAGATGAAAATACATCAAAATCATTACCCAGTACATTGCAGGGTTTTATTGTTAGACAACCATATTCTAGTCAAATCATTAATGGTACGAAAAAATATGAGTTTAGAAATTTTAAAACTACCAAACTAAACATTCCTGTTTATCTTCTCAGCGAAGGAATGGTGTTAGGAAAAATTATGTTCACTGAAATCAAAGAAAATAACAAAAGATGGAAATATGCATGGAAGATTAAAGTTTTAAAAAAACTGACACAACCTTGGAGATATTCTCATCCTCAAGGTGCGCAGAGATGGGTAAAGCATGTTATCCCAAAAAAGTAAATTGCCATCTAAAATATACAAATTGATTTTTCTAATTATGACTAATATGAGGCATTATGACTGTTCAAAAAGCAATCAAAATTTCTTTTCCAATTGTTCTTTAAACTTAGGAATTGCCTGATCTTGATACCAAGTGATAATTTTGTGACAATCATCACAAACCATCATTATTTCATTATTGCATTCTTTTACATGATGTTCTGTGAGATTATCCTTGATAGTATTACATACAAGACAAGTGCCAATTTTTGTAATGACCATATAAAATATCCAAAGTACTAAGAATTAAAATTTTAGTTGCAAATGGTGTATGAATGAAGTCAAAATATAGTTGATAAAAATAACTTCATAAAATTATATTATCTAGGCATACATAGAAAAGTCTTGAGTGAATTAGATAATCTATCATTATTCCAAAATTGGATTTTGGCAATTTCATTTAGAGATCATATCACAGGAAAAACATTAAATGAATTTGCAATGCAGTGTTGCGATAGTTCCCTGACAGATGATTTACAAGAAAATAGAATTAAAGATTATCTTACAGAATGACTTGAGTTACAACTTTTGGAAGCATATAGTATTCAAAATGATTTGCTTTACAAAATCACACCACCAGGAATTTTGTATGTTAGAAAGAGACTTGTAAAACCAATCATAGATTTTACATACAGCTCAAACTTTTCAGAAATTAGTAATAAATTAAAAGATACGAATAATAAAGAATTAATAAATAATTTAGACCCAAATGAAGAGAAATCAAATATTTCAAGTAAATTGATAAATTTTGCAATAGATAATATTGGACCTACAATGTCATTAATTTCATCAATTTTAGATCTTTAAAATAAAATTTCAGAATTATTATCTTTAATACACATAGATTCAAAATTATGAATTTGATAGGGTCAGAAGTTTAGTGGGGTAATCATCATATCATACAGCCACCGTCTCATCATTCCTTAATCATTCCATTAAATCAAGTAGTTTTTGTGCTTTATTTCTAATTTCAGGAGTTACTTTGACAATTACCAAACCCTGATTTGGTTGCCCATACATTACCACAGAATTTTCGGGTGCGTAAACACATACTGGTAATACAAGCAAGTCCTCCTCACCATTAACCATAATCCGAACATCACCATCCATGGAGAATGCTTTTTTGATAATCTTAATGCTAGGAATCGTAATTTCTGCTGGAGGATTATCTATTGTTAGCTCAGTTGTACCTTCTGACTTGATTGATTCTCGTTTCTCTCTTTTCTCAATCCCATCAATGATTTGCAGTGAGGGAATGATACCAAACTCTATCATTTTTTCTGTAGTTCTATCGCCTACTGTAATGATGTACGAGTCATCAGAAAGAAATTCTTGAATGTGTGCCTTGTCAGCTATTTCCTCAGGTAATAAAACACCTAGAGGGTTCTTGAATGAATCACGTTTTGAATCAGGTAATTTCAAAAAAATCAGTTCTGAGTTGTACTTTCTGGAGTTGCTGCAGCTTCTTCAGCAGGTTCTGCTGCCATCTCTTCTGCTAGTTTTGCTGCTTGAATACTGCATTGGGCTGCAATATTTTTGGCACTAATTCTAAATGCTTCAGCGCTTGGGGAATCAACACTTGAAATCATAATTGGTTTACCCAAATCAGAGCCTGCCATAATACTACCATTAAGTGGAATCTCACCTAAGAATGGTATCTTAAATTGCTCACTAATTTTTAATCCACCACCCTCACCAAAGATGTAATGTTTGTCATCACAATTAGGACAGATAAAGTGACTCATGTTTTCTAC
>Ga0008649_10002148_pt1 | contig 14669 bp, 15 predicted proteins | sample SaaInlV_130m_DNA_2_FD_66601 | JGI IMG/M metagenome (GOLD analysis project Ga0008649, IMG submission 66601) | Marine microbial communities from expanding oxygen minimum zones in the Saanich Inlet - SI037_S2LV_130m_DNA | ecosystem: Environmental > Aquatic > Marine > Intertidal zone ... | reverse complement strand
TCTTTTAATCAAGATATAAGTTCTTGGGATGTGAGTAGTGTAACTAATTGTATTTATTTTAGTAACACCCTCAATAGACATTACCAAAACCTAACTTCACTAACTGTACACCTTAACCAATAACACCTTAAATAATGAATAAAAAATTGAAATTTACCATTGCTTATTTACCTGTTATTATTGTAACAATCACTATTTGTATGATTTCCTCCTGCAGTAACACCGACACCACCAATACCGATAATATGGTGGCCATTGAACTTGCCCTAGATGCTTTTGTGGCAGATTTGATGATTAATCCACTCGATTCATCCACCATTTCTGACCGTGTTCATGACTACCTTGCCAAACAGCCTGATAGTTTCTTTGGTGCTACTGTTACTTTGCTAAACACCAGTGGTGAAGCAGTTTACAGCCCATATTGGTATCGCGAAAACGGAACACTTATTGAAAAGAATCTGGTCGATGATATCACCTATCAAATTGATGATCAGGACTGGCTGCGCATCGCCATTGACGAAGGAGAACCTTTTTGGACTGAGCCCTATTTTGATGCCGGCGGCGGGAATATCTGGATGCAGACCTATTCGGTACCTGTTTACATTGACGGGAATATTGGGGCAGTGGCCACTACCGATATGAAATACGCCAACTAAAATATTGAAAATAAATATTATAATAATTTATAAAAAAAACAGAATGAAAAAGGAAATTATGGATGCAAACAGTAACCTGTATGCCGGGCTGAACAAAATGTTTACAGGCAATCTGGAACTTTTGAACGATCTTTGGTCACATACCGACTCAATTACTTATATGGGACCTTTTGGAGGTTGTCTAAAAGGTTGGAATGAGGTGAATAAAGAATTTAAAAAGGTAGCTGCAATGAAATTAGGAGGTAAAATTATCTGCAATGACTTGCATGTATATGCGGGAACGGATTTAGGATATACTACTTGTGTAGAAGAAGGTGAAAATATAGGACCGGATGGAAAGCCAGTAAGTGTAAGCCACAGAGCCACAAATATTTTTCATTTGGAAAACGGCAAATGGAGATTGATTCATCATCACACCGACATCTCGTCACAGCTGGAAAAGGTCTATGATAAGTAAATAGACTAACAACTGTTTTAATCTTAATAAACTTAAGTAACGCTGCGGACAAAAAGGCACGAATGGATAACAAAGGCTATTGCAAATGGCGGGTTTGGAAACATAATTGGTTTCGTCGCCCGCACAATAATTTGTGTTGTGTGACAGCAAAGGCCACGCAATTCGCCACTTGTCATAGGCTAAGCCGTTAGCCACAATGCAAAGATTGATAAACGCTCTATAAAAAATTCCTCACCAAGTAAGTATATACCTGATAAGGAATTCATCAATTAGGGCTGAATAATACAACTTTAAAAGTTATATATAAGTTGTATTCCTGTTGAAATTGTATTTATTTTTTGCTCAACATCAATTCCTTCAACTATAAATTTAGAATTTGTAGCAAAATAACTTGAGTATAACCCTAAGCCAAATGTGTTATTTATCTTGTAGTTTAAAGAAACTTTACCTTGATAAGCAAAAGAATTTTGAGAACCACCTGTCCTTGTTTCTTCGTAAGGAGAAGAACTGCTTACCGCTATGTGTTCTTCTGCTCCTTGAACATTAGCAACCCCAAGCCCAAGTTGCCCTTGAACATAAAATTTATCACTTAAATCAATAGAATATTCAGGAGCTATCAAGAATGATAAAACCGAATAACTTCCACTCTTAACAGTTACACTACTGTAAGACGGGTTTGAATGTAAATATCCTTCGACTTTTTTGGTTGCATCAGTACCCTGAGTATTATAATTCACAATAAATGCAACTCCAAAATTGTTTACCAATTTATAGGAAATATCAATTGCTCCTTTGTACCCATTTTTTGCATAACCTGACCCCACACCCTCAGTTGATTTAAAATCACCTAATGGAAATGTAGCACCATTAGAAAGCCTTATTTCAAACTTTTTTTCACTATCGTCCGAAACTTCATCTTGTGCCATAAGTACATTTGTTGAAAAAATGCATAGCATAATAAATAGTGTTTTTTTTATATTCATTATATTTTTTCTAACACTAATCTACCATTTAATGGCTGAATAGGTCTTGCGTTAACGCCATGTGTTTCTTCAAATTTATGCATTTGCTCTACTGAAACATCTACTTTATCTTTCAACACAATCCATTTTAAACCCTGACTACACGGAGGTGTAGTTAAAGAACCAGTATAAGTATAATAATTATGATTTGACGGTAAAAGATCATCTAAATCAATGCTTGTAGTCGTAGCTACTTCATTTTCTTCGGTAGATGGAAAATTCTCTAAATAAGATTCAATAAAATCATTTGGAGTTGTTCCGTTAGCATTTAACATAACGCTTACAACTGCTAAATTTTTAGTAATTGGGTCTTGATGAACTAAGTGAATTTCCATTTCATCTGTCGCTCCATCAATTTCGTGTTCGCTATGTGTATGGTAATGAAATTGTAAGAAGTCATACGTTACACCATCAATTACCATATTATTGGTTTTTGTAGCATCTCGATTAACCTGTACTGTATGACCATTATCAACTATTTTAATATCAAAAGCATTGTAGTTAAAAGTTACATCTGATAAATCTGCTGATTTTATAGTGTTTGCCGTCTCAATATTGATTGGAGTTTGAACAATCCCTCCACAATCAGTATAACCTATGTTCTGCCACATTGTGCTTTCATAATCCCAATGTGGAGAATGTCTTTCAACTGTTACTTCTTCTTCTTCACAAGAGGACATTAAAACCCCTAAAATTGCAACCACTAAGATTGACAATAAATAATTTTTTTTCAATTTTTTCAATTTTTAATGAGTGCAAATTACATTTTTTTTTCTGACAAACTAAATTTTATTGGAGATATTGATTTTATATAATCTGTCCGAATAGTCAAAATTAATCATAATACGTAATGAGCACAGTGGCTAACAACGCATAACGTTTATGGCGTAAATTGTTAGTGATTTAAAATTCTTGCAAATAATTAACTATTTTTATTTCTAACAAAATCACGAACCTTGCCCTTCCGATTCACCAGCTATAAGGACCCCACAATCTATGTGCGTGCTGTTCGGACTTTTTAACTATTTATAAATTTAATTATTTTTTTATGCTTTATATATAATACACTACTTTTGGTTTAAATCTAAACACAATGAAAAAAGGTATCTATTTATTTTTAACTGTGCTGTTTGGTTTTGGTATTATGAGTTTTTGTTGTTTTTAGCAGATTGCTTATAATTAAATTTAGAAATTATGATAACAAACACAATTACTTTTTTTTTAGAAAACACCTCTATCATCGCTTTTGGACTTGCTATTCTGCTTGGAATCATTGGATATATTCGAAGAACAAAGAATAAAGAAATTCACGTGTGGGAGCCCCTTGAATTTTGGATGTTATTTCTATTTGTTGGGTTATTAGGTATTTACACATTCGCATTGCATTGCTTTTGGCCAGACTTTGCTGCAAAAGGTATCGGCTGGGCAAACAGTCCATTTCAATGGGAAGTAGGTATTGCTAATGCTGCTTTTGGTGTTTTAGGATTACTTTCACTAAAAGCGACAAAACCATTTCGGCTTGCAACGGTTATTGCAGTTTCGGTATGGTTGTGGGGTGATGCATTTGGACACATCTATCAAATGGTTATTGCTGGAAACTTTGCGCCAGGAAATGCTGGTCCCTGGTTTTGGACTGATGTTATCGGTCCCCTCGCACTGATTATCATTCACGTTCGTAATCGGGCATAAAATTAAAAAAACAATCACAATGAAAAAAGGTATCTATTTATTTTTAGGCTTATTAATCGTTGCTTGTAGTAGTGATGATTCAAACGAGCCTAATATGATTGATAGAATTATAGAACAAAAAAGTTGGAAGAGTAGTTTTGATGTTGATGGGTTAACTTATTCTTATGGTTATTTTAGAGCAAGTAATAACGAATTTGGTTACGATGCTGATAGTTACATATTAGATGATTCTCCTGAATCGTGTTATCGATTCAATGACCCTTATTGGAGTTCGGGGTCTAATCCGTTAAATTTTACGGTTATAGAATTAACATATGACGTCTATAAGTATACGTATGATTTTATATATCCTGATGAGAGTGATTTAAATACAACTACGAATACTTGGACGATTGACGTAGACGGTAATCTAAATGGTTTTGTTGTTTTAAGTGGGAGTCAAGATATAGAGTTTTTATATATTAGTAATCCAACAGATGTTCAGGTCGATGATTTAGATATTTGTGATTAAATCTAATAAATCAATAAAACAAAAATGAAAAAATTATTATTAGTATTAGTAATGGTAGCATTAACATTTGGAATGAATGCACAAAATGAAGCTTCAAGTTCATATGAAGATTTTAAAGTTACTAAAACAATAAAATATTCAGAACCAAAAAACATAGCATATATAAACGTATTAATATGGATTGCAGAATCTTTTGGAGATGCAAATGAGGTTATTAAGCTAAAGGATAAAGAAGAAGGTATAATAGTTATTAAAGGTCTTACAGCTTTTGGTGGCTTTGACACATACTTTTCTATGACTTTAATATTTAATGAGGAGGAATGTTTAGTTACTTATAAAAATTTCAAAGAAAAAGAGTATGGTTATAATACTAATGATTGGGGTATAGAACCAAATGCTTGTTATACAAAAAGTTGTAAAAAAAATTATGCTAAATGGTATTCATTTCTTGAAAGTGGCGTTATAGGTCTTAATGGGCGTTTAGCTGAAGCAATAGAAAACTAACTGTACTACTTAACCATTTAAAATAAAACCATTCTATTAATTTAGGGTGGTTTTTTTATACAAGACATTCAAATCATATTTAGGGTTTTCCCCCTAACTAAAAAAGGGATTTTCCTAATAGGATAATATTAAGTTTACTCTTTCGAGTGGAAATAAGGGGTTAGCAATAAGGCAACTCTCTGATAATAACGACTACAATTGAGTAGATCTATGCTGAGGTAACAAGGGATTGACCAACCCTGATTTGGGGGCATTAGTTGAGGGAGTAATAGAAGAAACCCCTCAATATTCTGGGAAGGGATGAGGGAGCAATAGAATTGAATAGATGATAGTGATTTAACTGGAGAGCTTAAGCAATAAGAGAGATCACCTCAATAGATAATTAAATGAATGCTTTAGCAAAGAAGGTGGGAAACTATTTACTCATACTCACTATACTTGAATTATGATATGTGCTAACTACTGATAATCAACATTTAGCATCTTTTAATATAGGTGTAAAAAGGGGCTACATTAGGGGCTATTTAAATTAATTATATTACTATTCTTTTATTACCTAATATATCTAAAGATTCTTTCCAATCTTCTATATCTAAATTTGGTTGTAATGTAGTTATGTATTTAATATGCTTACTCATTTCTACTTCTAAAATATGTTGCCAATCTTCATTTGTTACTAAAGCATCATGTATGCTAAATAAAGGCATGTTTGGGTGACTTTGATTAATCTTCTTTGCTGTATAATCTAACAGTACATATGCCTCAATATATTGCAGCAGGTAAGAAAACTTTACATCGTGATCATCAAAGCATTTAAATATTCTGGAAACACTTGGGTATGTTTCTCTGAATATCTTAGCTTCTTTAATCGTTGTTCTAGGTTTGCTGTAAAATATCTCCATTACAACTGCTTTAACAAGCTCTCTGGGTGTTTCAAAGATAACTTTTCTTTTAGGTTCCTGCTTGCTTCGGCTTCTATATTTCTTTTTGCGGGTGTAATTAGAAACCATTCTAAAGGGTTTGCCATCCTCGTCAAAATCAATGTTAAGCTTATGTTGAAATTCAGTATAAAAATCCTTATTTAATATTGACTGAGCAAAACTGATTAATTCTCGTCTATTCAACTCTAGATTAAAGAGTGATTCTATTACTGAGTCATTAAGTATATCGGTAGCTTTAATTTGCTCTAACAAGCCTTTGTCTCTCTTTAGAATTGCCTTTATGATAACACATAAGAAAAATGGCTGAGAGGTCTTTAAATCGACTCCTATTATGGGTTTCCCATCATACTTAATATACTTTCTTAAAAGTTTAGAAGACCTTGTTAGGTTGCTGTGTAATCTGTTGTCTGATTTTGGTTTAATTGAATATTTCCATTCTTGATTGTGAAGTTCTTTTATTAGAGTTGCGCTTGTTAAGTACTTTCTTCGAGTAGCTTCACTATTTATAAAAGGTTTAATTTCATTATAAGCAGCCTTTGAATCAATGGTGAGTTTGTCATCAAAAAACTTAACTAGGTGAGGTCTGGTTTTTATGCAACATTGATTTTTATCTTTTTGTAAAGATGTTAACCCTTGATGATCAAATTTTTTCAATAACAATTTGTTGGTAATTTTATAAGTTTCCACTTCATCATTTAGATACTTATTCTTCATTATGAATATGCTGCAACGTTTTATGTCTGCACCATAATTTGAAACTTTATCAATAAAATGTTCCTTTAGAAATTCAAAATACTGGTTGTACTTTCCATGGTGTTGTTTTAGTAATTGAGAATCTAATGAGACATAATCTGTTTGTTCTTCTTCTCTATATTGACTAGGAATAGAATTAAATAAACTTAAAAAGAAGACTAACACATCTAAATTGAGTTTGGGTTTGGTAACGCAGTTGTATTCTTTTGCAGCAGTTCTTAAATCATTTAAAAGCTGCTTTTGGATAATTACTGTTTTCATAGCAAAAATTAATTTAATTTAATTAATGCTTCCTCAATCTCACTTCTTTTATAGTATACCCTCCCCACAAGTCCATACGGTATTAATTTACCTTTCTTTGTCCAATTGTAGACAGTGCTCAAATTAATTTTAAGGAGCTCTGAGACCTCTTTCCTAGTTAAATATTCTGTAGGTTCTTTTGGCTGATAAGAATCCTTTAAACCTTCTATTTGGGCTTTAATACCTTTTAAAATTTCCTCTTGTAGTTCTTGAGGGGTAACTTGAATTAATTGAATCATTTTCTCCATAATTATAGTTTATTATAGAGCAAAAATCAACAAATCACCTTACCCTTGTAAGTATGAAATCGTAGTATTTGGGTACGTTTTTAGGAGAAGATTTAATATGGTTTATGTGAAGTTTTTAAGATTGAATATATACTAACTTTAGATTCAGTTGTGCAATTAATAAGTTGCTTTGTTTTTTCAATATCAATATTAAAATTATAGAATAAAAAATTTCTATATTCAGAATCACCTACACCTTCATAAATAAGTTTATCTTCTTGCATCTTTCTATAAATAAAGCTATAATCTGCCATTAGAGATCCTTCTCTTACATGTTGTTCTGAAAATTCAGAAAACAAATTATAAGAATTTAAACTAGTAAATATTCTTGGATATGGATTTTCTTTATTCACTTCATCAACTTTCCCCTTTATTTCTAATTTTTCATCCCCTTTTTGAAAATCCGATAAAGCTTTAAAAAAGTTTCTTGGTAAATTATTTTTTGCTAACGCTATAAATTCATTAAATATTTCTTCTGATGTGTTCAGATAATTAGATAAATTGTTATTCTCAATGATTACTTGATTATATAATTTTGATAATTCAATAGTCGCTGGAATTATTGCATTATCATAACTAAGCTCTCTTACTATACGATTATTAACGGACTCAAAATAAACATCACATAAATTTATATGCCTAATATATTCTTCTCTTTCTTTAGCTTCTTCTATTTCTTCATCTGAAGGCTCGTAATGATCATCAGGTAATTCAAATTTAGTTATCTGTTTATCAATTTTATAAATATTACCTCCTTTATCAATATAGTCCCAAAAAAACTCAATTGTATCAAAGCCTGTTTTTTTAAAATCAGTAAATATTTTGATGTTTTCAAGATGTTCTAAAATATTAGAAACCATAAGATAATTAGTTAGTTAATTGTTTGATACATTTTTGATAACGTGCAATCTTGGCTCTTTATTTGTTTTTAAATTTTCCTTAGCCCATATTCTAGCCAATTCTAAACTATAATCAATAGGTTTTTTACCAATGTAATCCAAAAACATTTTTTCTGTACTATGAGCAGTAATATTCATTAACAAAGGAGTCGGATATTTAGGATTTCCGTAAAAATTTGTTGAAAAAGAACGTCTGCAAATATGTGATGAAACTAATTTATACTTTTCAAACATTCCATTTTCGTTTCGTTTCGTTTCTTTATTAAAACAATTGCCCTCCACAACAGAATCAATTTTAGCAATTTCACATAATTGTTTAAGGTAGCGATTGAACAATGCCTTATTGCTATCTATATTTTCTACATATACAGGGGGAAACATCCCATTTCTCTTGTCAAGTATTACTTTCACCTCATAATGTATAGGAATTTGTACAATTTTTCCAGTTTTAACTTGCTCTAATACAATGAAATTAAAATCCTGTATAGTTTGAATAAATTCATTAGTCATTCTTAATAAATCTGACACCCTTTGCCCTGTGTAAAATCCAATGATTAACCAATCTCTGGCAATTTCATGATTTTCATTAGTGAAATTTGCATTCTTTATCTTACCTAATTCATCAAGTGATAAAAAAACCTTAGGAGCTTTAACCGTATATCCCTTAAAATGCCTTAATTGGTCATTTAGTTTTTGTCCGTTTTTTTGAGCATCTAAGCAAATGCTTTTAACAAACTTTAGATAACGCCCAATTGTATTATCTCCAAGTTTATCTTCAATTGAAAGGTATTTGATTAATTCATTTCTAAACTTCAAATCTACATCAGTTAGTAAAATTTTCGTTTTTTTAAAATTCTCAAATGAAATGAGTTTGTTAACTATAGTTCGGTATTTTCTTTTTGTTGAAACCGAAACTCCTTTAGTTCCCTTTTCTGAAACCCTATATTGTATATTTTCAATAAAATACTCACCATATTCAATTAAGTAATTCAAGTTTGTCACTTCACTCCTATCAAAATGTTGGTTAATAGTTTTAATCAACCAATCACCATTAATATCAATTCCTTTACTGTTTGATTCATTTAGCTCAGAAAGCACAAAAGATTCAAGGTTTCTTAATTTGATTGCCAAGCTCTTATTTAATTCGTCATTTTGTTTTGGGAGACCTGTAGTTCTACTCCAATTCCTATAATCAATACTTAAACCTGTTTTACGTTTGAATAATTTATTTCTGCCTAATGAAAGTCTTAAATAAATAGGAGCATTATTGGTTTCGCTTTGTAGTAAGTATTTAATAGTTGCCATGGTATAAATGTTAAGTATTCAAATTTAATAAAAAAAATAAACTTAGTCAACATCTAGTCAACATTTAAGCAACTCCTTTAAATCACATACAATCTAGTTAAACATCAATAGAATCATACAACTACTTGTGCCAATTGTCTTTAACTATATAAAGTGCCATTCTAATTAGGCTTTTTAATATTGATAGATTGCATTGTTTTAGTCTCCCCGGCTCCACTTTGAAGCACAGCAAAGCTGTGGACAACATCATAAAAAGACCTGCAAATTTATTTGTAAGGGCTTTGTTGGTTTTGGACGCTTGGACTGAAAGGACAGTTTGCTGTATTTCCTAAAAGGGAGTTAAGAGAAAAACCGAAGGTTAATCTCCCCGGCTCCAAGGCATTGTTCCCAAAAATAAATTTTAATTTTGGGAACAATTTTAGTTATAAATATCTGCAATTTTTACCCATAGAGGTGAGGCAATAAAATTATTATTATTTACCTTCAATTTTTATTAATTTCAAAAAATAAATAAACATTATCCGATTATGAATATAAAAAAACTGTTGATTTTATTTGTCATAATAATGAATATAGATGGCTTATACTCACAAGCATTGTCTGATTCAATAAAAGCTGTTTGGATGAATGTTAATAATTCAGATTCTCTACGATTTGAAGCAATTGAAAATTATTATTTTGGAAATACCTATGCCAAGCCAGATTCTGTTATCCCAGTCACTAAATATCATTATCAACTAGCCAAAGAAAAAGGTTCTGTTAAACAGATGGCCTCTGCCCTTAATGAAAGATCCTATGCCTACTATATAAAGGGGGAATTAAATAGTTCTACAGAAATACTACAACAATCAATTAGTTTGTTTGAAATAATCAACGAACCAAAAAATATTGCGGTCATACAATCAAATCTTGGGAGTATATATATTGAACAAAAACAATACTTAAAGGCATTTAATTCTTTTAATGCCTCTTTAAAAATAGTGAGAGATCTAAAATTAAAAACATCTGAGGCTCGAATACTAGTTGAAATTGGAAAAATATACAGCCGTCTGGACGAGTTGGATTTAGCCATGGAGTATTTAGAAGAGTCACTTACTATTCGTGTGGCCAAAAAAATTAATAAAGACAATCAAATTGGAACTATATTTTTAAAAAAAGCAGAAATATATTTTAAAAAAAAACAATACAATCAGGCCATTGAGTATTCAAAGAAAGCAATCAAAAAATTTAAAAATACAAATAATAAGTTTGATTTATCTGAGTGTTATATGCTGCTAGCCAAATCAAATAACAAATTGCTAAAAAAAGAGCAGGCACTAGATTATACAAACACTTCCTTGGCGATTAATTATGAAATAGATAATAATTCAAAAATTATTGAGGCGCTAATATTAAAATCGTATTTACTACTAGATTCAAAACCTATAGTTGCAAAAAATCAGGCTGAAGAGATCCTAGGGCTCATTAATTTAGAGACCAGCAATGAAATAAAGGCTGACTTATACAAACTATTATATCTGTGTTATAAAAGCAATAATCAATCAGGCAAAGCATTATTTATGATTGAAAAGCACACTGTTTATAAAGACAGTTTTCAATTAGAAAAAAATAAAATTCTAATTGTAAAAGAAACTATTAAGAGTGAATATGAAAATAAATTACAAGAAAGCAAGGCCATTAATGAAAAAGAGAGTGCAATTGTTAGGCTTACCTATACCTATAGGATTTACTTTGTACTATCACTAACCATAATGCTTGTCATTCTATTTGTATACGTGCTAAGGGTGAAAAACCTTAAAACCAGAAAAGAGCTGGACTCCTTGTTATTAGAAATTAACACGCTAAAAAGAAAAGAAAAATTAAACCTATTGGTAGATTCTAGTAATTTTGAACTAAACCAAGTGAGAATTCAGAAAAGTATCAACAGGAAACTCAACAAAACAGATTGGGGTGTATTAAACGTTCTTTTAGATAATCCAGAAGTAAGCAACAAAGAAATATCTGAAAAAGTATTCTTAAGCATTGACGGTATTGGTTCTTCACTAAGAAGAATGTATGTGTTTTTTGCAATCAAAGAGACCAAATACAAAAAAGTATTACTTATTAAAAGAGCAATTGAAATTTCAAAGGATGCTTAAAAAAATGAGAGATGATTTTCACAAATAGCTGTAAATTTAAATATTTCACGTGTTGCCGTGAAGTAGTTAACACAAAATTGTTGCAATTTTACACTATAAATAACAAACTACTTATACTATGAAAAATATTTTAATTACACTTCTTGTTGTAACAGGGCTAACACAAACAACTCAAGCGCAAGTGGGTTGCGATGATATGAACTTAATTGTTAATGTGGGTTCTATTGAAGACTATGTTAACATATACCATCCAGGTCACTACTTAACTTGGCCAACAGAAGAAAATGTTATTACCTGGACCATTACAGACAATCAAGATAATATTATCGCCCAAGAAACTTTAACTGATGAAGCTTTTTTTGCATTTAATCACAACATTCCTACTTCAGAAACAATGAATGTTTCTGCAGTGCTCAGAAATGAAACCGCTGGAGTTGCTTGTATGATCGAAGACGTATTATATTGGGAAGAAACAGAGGTTATTCCAGAAATTTTTATTTATAGCTGGGCATTTCTTTATGGAAATGTTGGCACCTTAGGTGCCAATGATTTAATTGCACCCACTGTAAGCTTATATCCAAATCCATCCAATGATTTGATAAACATAAGTTTTGATAAGGATCAACTTCAAAAAATAGAATTGTATGACACAACTGGTAAGCTTTTGTTTAAAACAGATTTAAACACCAATACCTATGCTTTGAATATTACCAACTATCCATCAGGTGTTTATTTTGTAAGGGTTTTTAACCAAAATAATGTTTTCGTAAACAAACAGATTATTAAAAAATAATTTTTATTAATATAATGCACGTATAGCTTAGCTAAAAAAACAACTTTAAAAATTAATACCTGCTATTTAGCAATACATTAGTTATAGAATTACCAAAATATTTCCAAAAAAAAACTTATTTATTCTTCCTAAAAGATTTAAAAAACAAACTCTTAAGACTGAACCAGAAAGCAAAAATTCCTGGCAGCTTGGTTTTAGGAGATTTTCCTTTTCCAATACGCTGAATTTGAAGCTCGTACCAAGGCAATTCTACACCACCAAGTTGGTCTAAAAACTTGATACCAATTTTTGGGATCGGAGTTTCAAATCGTTGCACTGACCCGTCAAAAATTTGATTAGCCAAATTAGGATACAAGCAAAATGGTCTTGCCAGACCAACAACATCTAAACTGCCATCTTCCAAAGCTTTCTCCATTACCGAAACAGAACGAAACCCTCCCGTAAGTAGCAAAGGTGTTTTAATCAATTTTCGAGCTTTTTCAATATAATCTAGGAAATATGCTTCACGCGATATGGTACTTTTCTTTCGATCTCCCTGAATCATAGCTGGCCTCTCATAAGTTCCACCAGATATTTCAATTAAATCGATTCCCTCATTCCCAAGAAGTTGAATTACTTCCATAGATTCTTCTTCCGTAAATCCACCTCTCTGAAAATCTGCAGAATTAATTTTAATTCCTATCGGATAATCCGAGCCTACTTGACGTCGAATTTCACGATAAATCTCTAAAACAAAACGCGTCCTATTAAAAAGAGAACCGCCCCATTGATCAGATCGAATATTGCTATTAGGAGAAAGAAACTGACTTACTAAATATCCATGGGCCCCATGAATTTGACAGCCTGTAAATCCAGCTTCTTTCATGATTCTAGCAGTATTTCCAAAGCGTTTTATGATATCCCAAATTGCTTCTTCTGTCAATGCTGTTGGCATTTTAAACATCTTGGAGGCGCTACCCATATTTAGCGATATCGCAGATGGCGCTACTGTTTCTCTGTTAATTGCTGCAAAAGCCTGCCTACCTGGATGGTTTATTTGTGGCCAAAGATGTACACCAGTTCCTTTCACCGATTTAGCCCATTCTTTTAAGAGCTCAAAATCCTTATAATCTTCAACTACTACATTGTGCGCTTCACCAAGCGCCTTTGTGTCTACCATTATATTTCCTGTAATCAGTAATCCTGGATTTCCTTTTGCCCAAACCTGATATGCATTTATTAAACCCTTACTTGGAGCGTGGTGTCGTGTTCCAAAATTTTCACTCATTGCAGACTTTGCAATTCTGTTTTTTAAAACGGAGCCATTCGGTAACTTAAAAGAAGATGAGATGTTCTTCATTGATTTTTTTGTAAATATATTTAAAACATCAATCGAAAGGCAGAAAAAACCTTCCATTTTATTTTTTAATTTCTTGAACAACTTACTTAATTCTTTCGTAAAGTTTTTATTATCTGTAAACCTTCATTCCAGTAAGCTTAATTCTATCCTACTAAAATTGTACGATTTAATTCACTTGTCCTCCTCGGCATTATTTCCAAGAATAATTTTTTGATTAAATTTTCTAATATCGACAACTTTAAACGGAAAAACCCTCCACTTTGGGAGGGTAATATCATTTTTTTAAAAAAATAAATTATAAAAGCTACAGTATTAAAGCTTTGTAGATAATTCTGGTAGCATCATAAAGTCATAAGTAGGACGAGTCCATTCAACTAAACATTCATTGTATTTTTGAAAATCATCTTCCCAAGAACCTTCACCATACATTTCTTCATACATATCTACTACGATACCTTCCTTTCTCTGACCTTCTCTTTCATTTGGATCATTAAACGCTGTGAGTATCCGAACAGTATTGGTGTTTCCTCCAGAGCTCATAACAAAAATCGCTTCTTGTACGTCGGGACGAGCTTTTCTCAACACTTCGGAATGACGCTTTAAATAACGCCAAAAATCTTCATTATTACCGTTTTTAAGAACACGAGTAAAAGAGCGAAAATATTTAGTAGGTCGAGCCTCTTCAAAATTTATTGATAAACTTTTGATTCTTTGCCACACATACGGGCCTTTTCCAGATTGAATGTATTTTACAACATTTTTTTGCCAAAAATTTGACTCTTCTGTACTTAAAGATTTACTATACCAGTCATTTGTTCGGCGAGGCATGATACGCTCATAACGACCGTTTTCAGCTTCAGCCCCTGTCATTAATACTGCAGTATATGCAGCGTTTTCAGCAGTATTAAAAAGAGTTGTTTTCTCTGCAATAGCAGCTTCAAACTTTTGATTCATTCCTGCCTTTGGAGTGTATTCATAGGTAATCCAAAGTTCTGGCTCGTTATTATCCTGAGCATAAACAAAACCGAAAGTAAGTAAAGTCAATAAGTAAAAATAATTTTTCATTTTTAAATTT
>Ga0008649_10002143_pt1 | contig 14684 bp, 12 predicted proteins | sample SaaInlV_130m_DNA_2_FD_66601 | JGI IMG/M metagenome (GOLD analysis project Ga0008649, IMG submission 66601) | Marine microbial communities from expanding oxygen minimum zones in the Saanich Inlet - SI037_S2LV_130m_DNA | ecosystem: Environmental > Aquatic > Marine > Intertidal zone ... | reverse complement strand
TTAATTATTCAACAACTACTGATGTCATGTCAAAATCACAATCAAATCAAGTGGAGATTCATGTTAATGGAAAATATCGAGAGACCGTGACACTTGCTGTTGCAGCATCACCTATTTTTAGAAATATTGATAATACATCTGATACTAGTACGTCCTCTAGATCATTTTTCAATTCCTATGGCGGGTATTCTGGGGCTGTCTCGTTTTCATGGCCTAGTACTTTTCAGATTGGTGGAGTGTACACTTTTCCATCATCTGTCTCAAGTAAGACATTCTCTGTATCTGTAGAGCCTGGTGATTTTGTGGAATTCTTTATAACTTCTGAAATTAGTGAATCGAATTCACCGGCATATGCCCCTCCAACTGGTTTTAGTATTGTTAATGACTACTATGTTGGAAGAAGCACCGTAACCATAGATGGTGCTAGTATACAGATGAGTTGAATAACTCTTTTTGTAATCTATTTTTGGTTTTTATGTAAACTGAAACATTTTTGTTGTGAAAGAGAACTACATGTTTCTTATACTGACACTATTGGTCATGGGTTCTTTTTCACCCTTTTTTGTATCAAGTTATGCGCAAGAATTTCAGTCAAGTGATGTTAAATTATTTGTTCCAGAAAAAATGATTGCAGGCCAAACTTATCAAGGGATGGTGACTTTGATTAATCCTTCGTATGATGATTCATTAATTTTGTTATCCACTACGGATGATTTTATTTTAGAATCTGATTCATCTGTCTTTGTTAATGTAAATCAAAATCATGGTATTTTTGAAATAATTCCCCATAATGAGGGTCAAGCTAATATTTTTGCATCATATGATGGGCAAATTGTTTCAAGTACTGCAACAGTTTATTCTGAAAAGTCTGGCGCAAAAAATCTCAAAGTGATTTTACCTGGTAATAGTACTATCACTGATGAATTGATGGGGTATGTCTTTTTGCTTGATGGTAATGGATTTCCAATAAAATCTGATTTTGATAGAACAATTAATTTAATTTCTTCAGAAAAAATAATTGTACCTGATCAAATTATTATTCTTAATGGAACTACGAATTCCAACTTTGATGTTATAGTTAGGGCAACAGGTGAAATTACTGCAACAGGGCCGAGATTAATTTCAAGTACTGCAACAATTAACAAATCTCAACAAACTGTAGATGTAAAAATTGCAATTGCTCCTAACATTGCATTAGGGGATTCATATGTGAATTATTTTGTTTGGCTTGAACAAAACAATAGACCATATACTGTTCCACATGTTCTTAAAGTTGAACTTCAATCAAGCAATACTGATGTTCTAAGACTAGGAGTTTCCCCATCAAGTTACAAGAATATTGACACTGTGACAATATCTATGAATGATGGTATGACTTCAGGCAGATTATACACCGGAGATTCAGGAATTGCACAAGTATTTGCATCTGTTCCTGATTATGGTCATGCCTCTACTTTGGTAAATGTTGGTCCTGCAGTACTTTCAGAAGGACAAATAATTTCTGATGATGTGTCCACAGGATCATCTGATGTTGAACCAAATCACATCCAGTTTTGGGTCTATCCTGAAATAACTGATGATGTTGCTTATGGCGTAGCTGCATTGTACTATTCTGAATCAAATGATTCCCTTGATGTATCCCTTGATGAAGAGGGTACTCAAGTGACAAATCTAGTTGAACACACTACATTAATCCCAGTAAAGACTGAAGATATTTTAATTTCAATTTCATCTGAATCCGGACTTGAACATAATTCAGCTTATCTTCTTGATGACGTACAGTTTCCAACACATAGTAAAATTTTTGAGATAACTGCGCATGATGTTGGAGATTATACTGTCACTGCAACAGGTGGAAAAAGTTTTGATTCTGCAAATCTCAAAGTCACTACATCTCAAAATTCTCAATATTTTATACAAACTACACCATTGCCAATATCATCAGGATTGACACAACCGTTGATGATGGTTTCTATTGTTGATGAGGATCAAAATATCATTGAAATTTCGGAACTGTTTGATTCTTCCTTGATGCTAAATGTAGATTCAATTAATTCAAAAATTGGCTCATCCAAATTATATCTTTTTGATAATGTTGGTGTTGTATCTGGAATTGTAAATGGATTCAGTACTGTTAATGTTTCATCTGATTCTCTTGGGACACTTTCAACTGAATTGTCTCCATCAGGGATTCCAATTTCTCTTGAATTTTTGATTCCAGATTCAATTCATTCAGGTGAATCATTTCCAATTACCATACATGAAATCGATGCTGGAGGGATACCTATATCTAAAAAGCAAACTGAATTGATGTCATCATCAGGTTTTGATAAAATTGAAGAGGGAATTATTTCAGTAAATGGAATTGGAGAGCAACAAATATCGATTCTAGGAAAACTAGGTGGTGCATTTCAGACAATTGTTGAATCATTTACAAATGAAATAATTTTTAATATATCTGCTGATATTGAAAATGTAAGAGTGGGTGAGACAGTAATCATAAAAATTGATTCTCCCATCAATGATGTGGATTATGTGATTGATTCTCCATTTCCTTATGAGAAAATAGATGATAATACCTTCTCAGTTGTGCCTGACTATGAGGTTGTAGATGCTGAGATCATAATTACAGGTCAGCTAGATGGATTTTCAACATCAAGCAACCAATTGTTTCTAAGTTCTGAAAATATAGTTGAAATTTCAACAAATGCCATTACTAGGGATGGTAAGACTCTATCCCCTACATATGATATTCATTTAGGTGATGATATAGAATCCACTACTGCACCTGAAAAACATATAGTAAAACCCCAACAAGTGATTTTGGAATTTCCTAAAGATTACAGTACTGTTGCAGGGGGTTACAGACTTGTAGAATTAAAAATTAATGATAATGTTTCTGATGGAAACATTGTTGATTTTTTCGCTGATGGAGATAATTCGATTACTGCAATATATGAAAAATTTGTTCAGATTATCATTCATGATGGAAATGGTTCTGGAATATACCCATATGGCCAAACAATAAACATTTCAGCTTCTGATAAACAAAAAATGTCATTCCTGGTTGTAGAAAAGTTTGATTATTGGATAGGTATAGACAAACCTTCATCGTTTACAGTAAATGGCCAAGAAGATATTGAAATTACTGCAATCTATAGAGATGATTACACAGGATTGATGATTATGATTTTAGTTAGTGTAATTGCTATTGTATTAATAATTCTCAAAAAAACATCTGACTCTGAGAACTCTGATTCATTTGCATATTACATAGGAGATTATGTTGAGAAAATACTTGGTAAAATAAAACCAATAATTCCATTGGGTAAGAAATGAAAACATGGGCAATTGTATCTGTGTTTGTAATTTTATGTTGCATGTCATATTTTTTATTAATTAATGAAATTTTCTTTTTCCTAATTTCATTTTTATTATTTCCATTTATTTTGATTTTAAACTATTATCATGAAAATGGTTTTCCTGAAATTAGAGACAGATTCAAAATTAACAAAAGCAATCTTTTCAAAATAAACAATGTCACTCAAACAAAATCAGATATTTTTGATAAATTTATTCTAAAAATTCCGATGATACAAAAAATGCAAGAGTATTTTGTAAAAGCGTATTCTGATGACTTGGTTATTTCAGGTATGGCCAAATCTCCTGTAGATGTGGGCTTGAAAAGTATCAAATTTACTGTTTTGACAACAGGTTTGTGCCTAATTTTTGTCATATTTCTTTTTGTATCCTCTCAAAATATTGCAGTTTTCATGATTTTGGTAATTCCAATCATGTTATTTTTTGCCAGTCGTTTCAATTTGAAATCTACGATCAGTGAAAGAAAAAAAGGCATAGAAAAAGAATTGCTGTTTTTTGTAGTATTTTGTGATATTATGGATAATGTCCAATCTGAAATCTACAAAGTTTTTGAAATAATTTCTAATGATGACACAAAATTATTTCCATTTATGAAAAAAGAGGCGCTAATTTTGGATAGAGATATCAATGTTTTTGGAAACTCTTCAATTAATTCAATGGTAAAACTTTCTCAAAATCATCCATCAAAATTGTTCACTGATTTTATTCAAGGATATCTTACTAGTCAATCTTTTGGAGGCCGTGATACGGGAGATTACTTGGCAGATAAAACACGAGAACTTCAGATAATTGCAAAACAAAAAATGAATTCTTACATTGAATTTTCTGATAAAATATCTGAGATGGGTGTTTTTGGAATGATAATGTACCCAATGCTGGTGGTGATTAGCAGCTCTATGGTTCCAGGTAATACGTTATTTCTTTTAATTATATTTGGGTTAATTTTCATTCCGATAACTATTTTTCTATTGATCAAAAAAATTGATACCATTCAACCATTCCCAAATAATTTTGTAAGTTTTAGAAAAGAACCGATAATTATCTCAGTAATTGCAGCAGCAATTAGTGTGATTTTAGGCTTGGAGTATTGGGAGATTTTTATAATTCCGATGATGGCTTGGTCATTATCTAACTTTGTATATGTCCGAAAAAATTTCTTAATTAATGTAAATCTTGATGCATCTGTACCACGATTTGTAAGGGATTTGAACCAGATCATGCTTTCAACTCCGAGCTTTTTTCAATCTTTTAAACTAATTCAGAAAAAAGAATCGTATACTCTGGAGTTTAACATGGTCTTAAAACAAATAAATTCTAAAATTATTTTGGGCAATTCACTCCATGAAGTAATGTTGAATCTGAAAATCAGTTCATGGCTCTCAAAAATAATGATAAATCTCTTGTCATACACGTCAAAAAGTGGAATTGTCACGCCTACTGTGATGGAAAAATTGGCTTCATTCTCAAACAATTATCTTGAATCAAAAAAAGAAATGGCTGAAAAAACATCCACTGGACTCATCATTGGTTACATGGGACCCATTATTGTGATAATCATGATCATGATATTACCATCAATCAGTATTGAGAGCTTTACAGAAAACTTTGATGATTCAAATTTTGTAAATGATATTCAAATTGATAACACATTGACCGTTTTGACATCTGTTTTAGTGATCATTGTATCCTTTTTTTCAATGCTCTTAATATCTAAAATAAAATATTCTACGATAAACTATTCTCTACATTCTGGAATAATCTTAGTAATCCTCTCTGCATTCCTATATTATGACAAATATGTTGGAATTTCAATCTAAAAATCCCTTTTTAGGGTTTTAAACCATATGTTTTGTGAAATACTTGTTTGTGTTAATATTATTGTTAATTCCAATATCTGCATATGCAACACATCAGAGTTTAGAGAAATCATGCAGTGTTAGCATTGATGGACAACTATTTCCTGTTTTATATGATGAACAACCTCGCAACAACCCTGACGGGTCATTTTACCCTGGAGATGCAAGTCATTTTGTTTTCAAATTCAAAGGCTCTGAAACATGTCAGGGATTCAATGCAGAATCTATAAAATCAAATGGTGCGATTGATGTGTTATCTCATTATGTTGTGATGGGTCCCTCAAAGAATTACATTGAAAATAATATTCACTCTCACAATGATTTGGATGTAGTTCCAAAATATCTCAAAACAACTCATTATTACAAAAAAACTGTCACAGATGTAATTAAACACGGTTCAAAGGGAGGGGGGAATAACTGGTATGAAGAAATTTTTACTTTATCTGATAAACCACTTTTATCCATTCGAGAAGACCACGAACCCACAAAATCTCAATTAAAAAAAATTAACAAGTCAGGTACGCATTATCGGCAAGATGATATCATAACTAAAGAAACTTTTGCCTGGGGGTTTTCAAATGTAGGACTTGATCATTCACATGGCAATGGAGATCATCTTTTTGAAGATACCCAATCTATTACAAATTTCAATCATTTTGTGAGAAATTCGTGCTCAAATTTAATAGAAAATCAAGGTTGTGTTTTTGGACATGTGGAAATTGATACAGAAATCGTCAAAGAAAAATGTCTGTTATCTGAATTAAAAAAATTACGAGTTTCTCATAATGTAAAAGAAGACATTTGTGTCGCAATCTCTGATGAATTGTCATTAACAGTTAGTGGGAATAAAGTTGTGTGTGATGACAAGAAATGTAAAACAGTAATTGTAAAGAAAACAAAAAATCTTATCTCATCAATCTTGGAACCTGTTTTTGATTTGATTTTAGAACAACCGCCCTTAAAAGATAGAGACTATTATGATGCAAAAAATATGAATGGTACTTTTTATCTACATGATCCTGTAACGATTATACATAATCCTACATTGCTCTGGAAAGAAAGTCGAGATAAAACAATACAATTTGAAACAACAAAAACAAGACCTATAATTTTAGAAGATGATTTTGATTGTAACGAGAATGAATGTGATTATGTAATACCATTAAACACATTGCATCCTACATCTCACAATTTTGTCAATGGCCAGGGTATGAGTATATTCAATGCTACATCTGATGATGAAATTACTTTGCATGAATTTAGTTATCATATAACTGCGTTTAATCTTGACAGGGAAATTGGTTTTACTACTGCCTCAACTGTTGCAAAAATTGTAAATTATAACCCTCAATTGAATTGTCATCCATATCCATTACTGAAAGATAATTTTGAATTGACATATGATGATAGACAAGCTGCTGCATGTCATTATTTGGGGAATCTACGTGATGGTAATCTTTATCCTGGTGAAAGAAGTAAAATTAACTATTCATACAATGCTGGAATTGGGTATGATCCACATATTCCAAAATTTCTAAATCAAAATTTTACATTTAGTGACGGTCATAATTTTTCAGATCCTTTAGCATTAGAATCATACAACGGTACGGCCATGTTCATTCAAGAAGGCTATGGAAAATTATATTTTGAATATCCTTTAGGAGAAGTTGTTTTTGATGATAATGTGCCACAATATCAGAATGTAACTTCATTTACGACTCTGTATTCTGATAATTTTGCTGCAAAGACTACTATTTTGGAGCATTATTCTATGCGATATCCTGAAAATCCATTTACCAAAAATCTAGTAATAAAAAATGTAAATCAGAATGGCACTATAATTGATTCAAACATTACATTAGAAGTAAAACCATATGATACTATTGATGCAGAATACATTCGAGAATATATTTTTGATAAGATAAAATTCGATACATCTGATGAAACATTTGCTGAAATTATTTCAGATGACACTTATCCAATGTATCAAAAATATTCAGGTAATGGAATCCTAAATGTTACAATTTCAAAGACTTCAATATTTTTTGATGAGCATGAAAAACAAATGGATATTGGAAACAAGAATTTTTCTGGAAAACTAAATGATCTTCCTGAATTAATACAATCCCCTGACACTTTGAGACTTTCAATACCATATGATATTGGTCTGTCTTCACTATCTCCGACTAGATTAATCATTACAGTTGGGGATATTGCAAATAATTTTGATGAAAGATATTTTTCATATGGTGGAACTATGCATATACTTGTAAACACACAAAAAGATAATATTTTGAAAATTGAACGCAGTATAGGAAAAATAATAATTCATTCTCCTGCAAACTTTGGACAAATTACAGCAGTATATGTGGATGGGAATCCTGTAAAACAAGAATGCAAGTTTGGATGTGTATTGCTTTTCCAGCCTGAAAAAGACTTGAAAATATCTGTTGAAAACAGATGGGGAGGCATTGCATCAGTTGACTCGGCAAAAATACACAGACCTGAAATCCCCATATCGCAAGATCCTGATTACAGAATTATTGTTGGCATAATTGTTGGAATAGTTATGGGTTATTTTGTTTGGTCTAGATTTAGAGTAAAAAAGTGACCTTTTAGGCAAAATCAAACTTTGAAAATATGTTACAGAAACAACAAAAAAGACAAGCTGTTTCAGGTGTTTTAGCAGCAGTATTGTTAATAGGAATCACAGTATCCCTTGCAGCACTGGTGTTGACATTTGGAAGTGACTTTACTGAAAATGCGTTGGTAGTTGAACCTATTACCATAGAAAACCTCAGTGTGAAAAATAGTGGAACCACATCATATATTCACGCCACAGTGAAAAATACAGGCAATGGTGATCTGAATGATATGCAGATTACTATTTTTGACAATGGTAGTGAGTTAGACGTGGTACTATTCAGTCAGAGCACTATAGGTACGGGTGAAACATCTTCAACAACCCAGCAAATCACAAACAGCTCAAGCACACATTATTTGCCATATGGCAAAGAGGTGCTGGTACAGATTAAGGCTGATACTCCAACAGGGTCCTCAGTAGAAACAGATCCTGCAACAGTTAGAGTATCTAAAAACTGAATAAAATCGCCTTTTATTCTCTTTTTATTTTTTATAATATGGAGCCTCAAGACTTGTTGATTTTTAGAAATTATTCAGGTATGGAGGAACCTGCAGTTTCTACGCCATTGGGGTTTTTGTCAATTAGAAACATTTTGGTTTTTGCAGTTTTTGGTGGATTGGCATTTGGAATTCACAGACTGATAATGCCAAGTAACATTGAATTTCCTCGAGATTTGGGTTTATTGATAATTGTACTGTTACCACTAGTTTTTGGAATGATGTTGGCCATGATAAAACCTCAGTTTGGTAGTGCAGACTCTATATTGTTGTCTTTTGTTTATATGATGAAAAATCAAAACAAGAAGAAAAATATTCAATTAAAAACCAACAAAAAAGAAAAGAAAAAATCGCAAGTTTTAGGATTTGCTACGAATTTGAAAAAAGAAAAAGTTTCTGAATCTGACATTACACAAGAAATTATTTGTGCAGACTTGGATGAGTTAAAATCTATGCGAATACAAATATCACATGACGATGGAACTTATGTTTCCGACAATCTAGTCAAATGCTACATTGATGAGAATCTAATTGATACAATCAAGACTACTTTTGATGGATGGGTGATAATTAAAATCAGACCTGAAAACATTGGAAAGAAACAACTTGTAATTAGAGATGAAAATGACATTATCATATTACAAAAAACATTACATTTCAAAAAGAAATAAAATCTGCCTTTTATAGAAAATTAATCTTTTAGAATATGGCAATATCTGAAAGAAGTCCAGAAGACAAACAGAAGCTAAAAAGTGGCATCCATGCAGTTGTGATTCTTGTTGCTTGTGGGATGTTAGGACCTGTGATAATGGCCGAAGTTACAGGCGTAAATGTAGATACTTTGTGCGTAACAACAGATGGGGAAACAGACTCAGAACAATGTCTTGATGATGAAGGATACAAAGGCGAATTTAAAAGCGGCCTTAAAGAAGGTCTTAATTTTTGGTTACCGCTGGCAGTCTTCATGATTGGATCTATCGTTATCGCATACTTGGGCATAAAGTATTGATCAAAAAAGAATCCCAATTATTTTTTTTATCTATTTTTGTATTTTGTTTTTTCATTTTAAATTATTTTTTTGAATTTATTATAATTTCAATATGGGCATATTCAGGGATGTTAATTTTTTGGAATATTTTCATGTTCGCAGATATTTTATACACAGTAAAACAAAAAAACTCATTGCATCTAGAAGAAAGTTTCATCTTTAGCTACTTTCTGAAAAAAACCAACATTGCAACTGCTGTAATACTTGCAATATTATCTGAAATGTTGATTGTTATTGTATTTCCAATTGGATTGTTACACCATCTTAACTTTGAGATGTCTTCAATTATGGGCATGTTATTTGGAATCGCTCACATTCAAGGAATTATACAAAATAAAAAATTCTTTAAGAAAATTTGTAATACTTGAAAATTTCTTCTGAAATTAATTTAGGATCAGATATACTATTCTCTAATATTTTTGAAAGTATATTCGTTCTATTTTCCAAGTCTGCCTTCATATTTGAAATCCCAAGAATGATTTTGGCTTGTTTTAATTTTTCACTTTTTTCAATTAGCTCTTCAACATCATCAGGCTCTAATTTGTCATTTTTTTCATTATATTTGAAAACTTTTTTCAATTTTTTCTTCAACTTTCCATCATCTTCTAATGGGATTGGTTCTGTGATGGTGAGGATTCTGCGATGTCGAAGTTTTTCTCTAGTAATCCAGGATATGTGCAAAATATATGAAATAAGACTAGTTTGGGTTTTTGATATGTTGATTGGTGGAGCCTCTAATCTTGTTAGTGCATGACGTGCATTTGATGCATGAAACGAGCTTATGCAGCCTGACCCACTTGATGCAACTTGGAATAATCCTTCTGCCTCTTTTCCCAAAACCTCTCCAACTATGACAAAATCTGGTCTGAATCTTAGAGATAATCTGCATAATGCAAACACATCATAGGTATTTTTCCCAGAATCATTCCCATGAATTGAACTATTCATTTTGGTTTGGTGTCTGCTGACCTGGCTGTGTCTTAATTTCAATTCTAGTGCATCCTCAATTGTGTAATAATGCCATCGAGGATTAGACATTGTAAGTGCAGCATTAATCAACGTAGTTTTTCCTGCCGATGGAGAACCAATTATCAATCCAAATCCTTTCAAATCCATCATAATCCACAAATATGCAGCAGAAAGCAAGCTAAGCATATTTCCTTTTAACAGATGATAAATTGTAATTGCATCAACAGATGGTTTTCGTATTGACATGGTAGGGCCATCAGGAGTGATAGATTTTGTATCTGTGAATGTAAATCGTATGTTTTCATTATTTGTAAATGAAGTTGTAGGGTTTAGATCATTTGGAGGATCACCGTATCGCTGAGAGATTCTATGAATTAATTTACTCATTAGTTTTTCTGATTTGAAAACTATGTTTGTTTCAAGTAACGTAAACTCGTGGAATTTCTTGTGAACTATTGTAATTGGCTTGTTCCACTGTACACTCAAAATATCTTCAATGTATTTGTCTTTGATTAGGACGTCTATTTCAGAATAATTTGCAATATCTCGAGTTAAATAATATTCGATATTTTCCTTTTCTTTTTTCCAAATCTCAAAATTATCTGATTTTCTTGATTCGTCTTCAAGAGCTTGTTGTAACACTGGAATTATTTCGTCATGTGATGATGTTTTTTCTAAAGGAAACGAATTGTGAATATTTGACATTAATTTTTTCAGAGTAATTTCTGCTTGATGTGTGAGTGGAGGCTCTTGTACCAGATATTTACCATCCTCTGTGATGTATATTTTGACTCGACCAATTGAATATTGTTCCAAAATCTTTACATTTTCAATGTCTGCATCAAATCTGGAAATTACAAAATCAGACACAAAAAATAATCTAAATTTGCCTTTTAAGGTAAAATTTGATTTACAAATATGCCTGGTTTTGATGCATTAAAGACAATCAATATGCTATGCGGTGTCAAAAATCAGGCAAACTTTGATCATTTCTATTCTATAACGCCTACAAATTTCATGATTTTATCTGATGATAAACAATTCCGAAAACTCGGTGATTTTTTTCAACTGTTGAGAATTTTACAAAAACAAGTCATGATTACTCTGACTAGAACCCCAATAATGGTTCCATACAAGGGTAAAGAAACTAGAATGGATGTTTTGCAAGTATATCTTGATTCAACTGAACCATTGGATGATGTTTTAGAAAAACTTGGATTCACATATACCATAGATGAAAGCCATCCTCAAATTCAGATTGAAAGCGAACATGTTCGCAGTTTTACTACATCCATTGAGAATAATTCGTATTTTGGAAGGGCATACACATTATACAAAATGCCTACCATGCTACCTCCAGCATGGATTCATTCTGTTTTTTCAACATTTCACAAGTTACAGATTCACATAGCACCAGTTAGAGCCGATGATGCAATGAAAAAAATAGACAACAAAGAGCTGCTATACATAGATAACAAATCTGGTAAAGCAGATTTACAAAAGAAACTAAATGACATTAAAATTTTAAAACATTCTTTGGAGCTTGGTAATACATCTGTTTTTGAGTTTACTGTAAATGGATTCATCTTTGGAAAAACAAGAGCCGAATTATTCAAACTAATCAAAGAAGTTCAAAAAAATCTAAATTCAATTAATGTAAGAATGACCTCCTCTATGGCTCAACAACAAAATATCGTCAATGGTGGCGGTGCATCTTTTCTTGGCGATACTGGTTCGCTTGGAATACTGTATCCATTTGCATCAGCAGATATGTTGGAGACGCCAAACGGAATATTTCTTGGAACAAACAAGGATACAAACGGCCCGATAATTTATGATCCTGACCTTAGAAAAAATTACAACATATTCACAGGTGGAACTACTGGAAGTGGAAAATCTGTCACTAACAAAATTATCTTGAAAAGATTTTTGGAGAAACATCCACAAATCGCATGTTTTGTAATTGACCCTCAAGAAGAATATCTTCCGTTTGCAAGCTATTTTGGATTGGACTCGCTAAAACTGACTCCTGGAAAACAATATGGAATTGACCCATTCAAATTATTTGATACAAAAATTGAAGCAGCAGATTTGATAGGATTTGTAACAAACGCGCCAAATCAAATCCGAAAAGAATGGCGCAGTATTTGTGAGTCTGTGAATAACATTGAAGAGTTATATGAAAAAAGTAGTGAATCTGCAAAAGAATATCTTGCAGACTTGGTAAAGGGCCCAATTTCTGAAATGTTCAAAGGGGAAACTAAATTCTCAGACAGGATGATTATTTCTCTAAAAGAGACAGATGGCCAAGAATATGAGGCATTGTTAATTTTACTGGTATTGACATATGCTTGGAAGAGAATAAACGCATTGCCATCTAAGGTTTGGAAATACATCTTACTTGATGAGGCATGGAGAATGACCAAGATTGAGCATTCTACAAAAAAAATTGGAGAGATTGCACGACAGATAAGGAAGCTATCTGGCATCTTTGCAGTATCCACTCAACAGTTCAGTGATCTTGATGGAGCATTGGGGGAAGACAGCAAGCTAACCGAATTGTTTGATACAAAAATCATCATGCAAATGTCTCAAACTGCTGCAAAAAATACGGGAAAATCTTTGGATCTAACTAATGATGAAATTGAGCGAATCATAAATTTCAAGACAGGGAACGGAATGTTGCAGACTTCGGATAATACAATTTATGCAAAGTTTGAAGCAACTGAAGATGAGATAAAGACATACTTTAACACCAAAGAAGAAAAAAATGATTAAGAAACGTCAGGCCGTGACACCAATTCTGGCAACTGTAATTTTAATTTCCATAGGATTAGTTATTGTTGCAGGAGTAACATCATTTTATCTTGGAATCTCATATGATTCCCTAAACTGTGAAATAAAATCTGCTCAACTCTTTCAAATTTCTGATTCTGTTTTATGGGGGAGCATCCAAGCATACAATGACGGGGAATATTCTATTGAAGACTATTCTATACTAATTCATGATAATGACGCACAAAATATTCTAGTTATAACTCGTACTGGAATGGATATTTCTCCAAAAGAGAGTATCATTGAAGAATTTGAAATATCTCAGCAATTATCTAGTGAAAATATACTTTTAGAGATTTTAATCAAAAATCAAGATTCTCAATCTCAATGTATGGTAGATGTGGAAATATGAATCAGATCATAGAATGGATGGCCATATCGGGAACAGTTTTGGTTGCATTTGGATTGGTGTTTAGTTTTGCAGGTGATTTTTTGGATGATAGAGTAACCTCACAACATGACAAAATAGAGATTGAAAAAAGGCAGACATCAGAACAAATCAAATTGATTGAGGTTATGGATAATCCTCTTAGAATAGATGTGATGAATATAGGACTAGATGCAATTTTGATTAAAAAATTGTATATCGATGGTATTGCTGATGAGTCTTATCTTCTATCTGACAGATATGGAGATGCTCTTTTAGATTTCCCCATGAATGAACTAGTTACAATTACACCCTCCATTCCAGGGAATAATGTGAAAATAATCACTGAAAACAACAAGATTTTCAGTTTTGAATGATGGTTTTTTATTTTAGACTTTTTAGAATACTCAGACAGTGTTTTGATGTAATTGTTGTTTGAAATAGTTTGTCATCTTGCATGAAATTCAATAATATTTTGTTTGCTCTAATGTGCAAAAATGATCTGAGATTCTCATAGGCTATCTCAAAATGCACAGTATCACCTGTAATGCATTTTATGGTATTATGGGATATTTCAAGTTCTGCTGAGACGTCATTGATTTTTACTGCTATGATTTTGTTTTCTTGCATTTACTGAAAATGGATTGATTTCTTTTTAAGGGGGAAACAAGTCAAGATGATGCAGTACTGCGCTAAATGAATACTCAAAATCTCTGATCTAAATAGATCATAATTGATAATATAACAAGATTCCAACTATCAAAGTAGAAAATAAAACCATAAAGATACCATAAAATGTCACAACACATTGAAAACACTCAAAGTTTCAGCATCCCTTACCAAATTAAAACAGACTCAAAAGGATTTTAAGAAAATGAACACCGATCTGAAAAAAGCATTAAATAAAATAGGTTCTGGTGCATTTTGGTGATCTGACAGTATAATCATGAAATATGGATCTTCTCCAAATTGGATTTCTCGAATTGTATGATTTTTTTTGGGTAATTTTTAATCTAAATTATCTTTGTGACCCTGCTGGTGCATTTTGGTGATCTGGCACAATGTTAACTATTATCCAACAACTGCA
>Ga0008649_10002129_pt1 | contig 14736 bp, 11 predicted proteins | sample SaaInlV_130m_DNA_2_FD_66601 | JGI IMG/M metagenome (GOLD analysis project Ga0008649, IMG submission 66601) | Marine microbial communities from expanding oxygen minimum zones in the Saanich Inlet - SI037_S2LV_130m_DNA | ecosystem: Environmental > Aquatic > Marine > Intertidal zone ... | reverse complement strand
CCTAAGTAAAGAAGATCTGATCGAAGAGATCAAAGCTATGTCGGTTCTTGACCTTGCAGACGTCGTAAAGGCGCTCGAGGAAGAGTTTGGTGTTAGTGCTGCTGCTCCTGTTGCGGTTGCAGCTGCTCCTGGTGGTGGTGGTGAAGCCGCTGCTGAAGAGAAGGACACTTTTGACGTTGTTCTTAAGGGTATTGGCGATAAAAAGATTGCAGTGATTAAGGCTGTTCGAGAGATTACTCCTCTTGGTTTGAAGGAAGCTAAGGACCTCGTTGAGGCTGCTCCTAAGGCTGTTCTTGAGGGTGTAACTAAGGACGAAGCTGAGACTGCTAAGGGCAAGCTCGAAGAAGCTGGTGCTTCTGTAGAAGTTAGCTAATTTAGCGTCTGGGACCTAGACGCCACTTTGTGACTTCAGGATCTAGCGCTTTGAAATTCTCACCCTGTCCCTTCCATATGAAGGGCACTGGTGTGGGTGATTGATCGTAAATAGGGAAGGCCTCGAGTATTGTTGCTCGGGGCTTTTTCGCGTTAGGCGTTAGCCGCGCTCGTTACTGTGTAATTCGACTCAGCGTCGCAATTATCTAGGCCGGGAGTTGAGATCATCGCTCATCTTGACACATTTTAATATAGGCCGGTAAACGGTCGAGTGGAATCAGTGCGAGAACTGATGAAGATAGTTGAATCGGGTAGGTATAGCTGTCTGGATATCACAGAAATTTTGCCCCCTGCTCCGCATGTTAAACAGGGGACAGCTGTTTGATTGTTTAGTAGAGGTTGTGGGATTGTCCGCCGTCGACGTTGAGGCAGGCTCCGGTGATTAGGTCTGCCTGAGTTGATGACAGGAAGGCTACTGCTGCACCAATTGGTTCTGGCCAGCCGAACTTGCCCATTGGCAGGTTTCGATCTATAAATTCTGCAACAGCTTCTTCAGTGTTGTTTTTAACGAATTTTTCCCAACTGCCGCCAGCGTGTAAAACTGAGCCCGGGGCGACTGAGTTGACTGTTACGCCGTTTTTAGCGACTGCCATTCCGGTGTGCTTGCTAGCTGCGATCATTGCTGCTTTGGCGACCATGTAAGGAGCTGTTCCGCCATACTCACGTCCGAAGATGGATGAGATATTTACCACTCTGCCCCATCCGCGTTCTTGCATGCCAGGAACGACGTGTTTCATGAGGGCGACTGCCGACCAGAGATTGGCGTCCATTACCATGTGGAAGTCGGCGAGCGATGAATTGACTAGGTCGGATGTGCCGAGGCTGCCACCCACGTTGTTTACGAGGATGTCGATGGGACCTAGTTCGGCCTCTGTTTTGGCTACAAGGTCGGCTGCGCCTGATTCATCACCGAGGTCGGCTACGAATGCCCCAACTTTTACCCCGGTGGATTTCAGTTCATCTGCGGTTTGGTTGAGGATTCCTTCGCCGCGTGCACAGATTGCGACGTTTACGCCTTCTGCTGCGAGTGCAAGTGCCGATTGGCGTCCGAGCCCTCGGCTTCCGCCGGTAACGAGGGCAACCTTGCCTTTAATTCCTAGATCCATGTTGTTAGTTGCTCCGTTGGGTTGTTTTTCAGTTTGTTCGCATATGTTTCGTAGTGATTTTACGATTCGACATATGGTGAGAATTTGTCCGGTACCAGAATATTAGTAATGTATAGGTAACGGGTTGTTGGTAGATTGATTATTGTCGTGTCTCGGACTAAATTCGAGTGAAGATAGTACTAAGCTGTGTCAAACTTGGTGCTTGGCGCTGTAAATAATCTTGACTGACGATTTTGCTGTGGTGTATCTTGACCGGGTACCGTTGGAGTTCCTACGGTTAATTGAGATTGTGTGCAATACAAAACGTAAGTTTTGGCGACATGGTCTGCTTGGCTTATTCACTTAAGCGAACGTCCGCTTGTCGGACTTTATATAAATTATCAAATGTGCTCGTGAACTTGTTTTCGGGCATGCAATTAGAAGTATCTTGCAAAAAAGAACTTTTAGGAGGATGCCGATGCTAGGCTCCGTTATTCCAAGACGAGTAGTCCTTTCCTTCGCATTGGTGGGCTTGGTGGGTTTAGTTGGCCTCATGATGGCCTCATCGCCGACGCCCGTTTCGGCCGACTCTGATGGCTGGAACCTTAAGGTTGCACCGGGTAGCGTTACCAGTTTGACCCCTGGAAGTATTTCCTCTGGATCTGATGATGCGTCCTCATCTAGTGCAGAAGCAACCTACGAGTGGTCAGTAACAGGGTCATGTGGCTCTTTCGACTCTACTAGTGCACAGAACGTTATGTTCACAGCAGCTGACGGCACATGTAGTGGCAAGTTATCGTTATCAGTGTCACGAGCTGGATCTGCAACGGTCAACTCGTCTGTAACACTGGACGTTCTTGGTTCTGGAGTGGCAGCTGTTGTTGTCGATACTGGTCTTCCTGCAACAGGTGATTACTCACCTAATGCCATGACTTTGCTTCTTGCAATGCTTGCTGGGTTCGCCCTCCTTGGCACTGGTGTTGTTGCTGCTCGACGAGCACGATAGGTTTACGCAAAACGTAATTTTGAAAGAGACTCACTTCGGTGGGTCTCTTTCTTTTTAAGCGCTTAGCGTGATTTGCTCCGGTTGGTGTCAGCCGACTCGGAATTGCATTAGCGTTACTTTCCATCGTCGTCGAAGACTTGGTAGCGATCCGGAATTTACCCTCTCTAACTTCTTCCCGAAAGATAGTCACACAACTAACACTTGTTCCCTTCTGGATGGAAGGGCTAGGGCAAGAGACTGAGAAGCCTGACTGAGTCGTTCGACAACGATGGAACCTAACGACAAGCGTTTGGATTTCATGGTTCTTTTTTTTGTTGAAATCTGTTCTACTTTGCAGGTTCAACATTTTTGGTTTTGTTTGGAGCGTCTGCGATCGTGATTTTGAGTCTGCTTGGCGGCGTTGGTTCAAATAGCGAGATTAGGCATCAGCATTTGATTGTTGACCTGTTGATGTTGCAGCATGATTGGTATTGAGATCAGTTAGTGTAGTTTTATGGTGATCGAATACAGCCGATGTGTTCTGATGGATTTTTCGATCGTATGGATAGCGTTGTTGCTCATTTGAATCTTGTCACTGTGGGTGATTTGTTAAAGGTTGAGTATTAGATGGTGGGTGTTTGATGACAGCTGTTCCGCAAGTGAGTGCGATTCCTGTTGTTGGTTTACCTGAGATTGTGGCTGGTGATGATCTTGGTGCGTTGATTGCTGGACAGTGTGAAGCGAACGGTAGTGCGCTTTTGGATGGTGATTTGGTTGTGGTGGCTCAGAAGGTCGTTTCGAAGGCTGAGGGTGCTGTTCGGGTGATTGCGGATCAGATGCCGACTGCACAGGTGCTTGAGTTAGCTGGGATGTTGGGTAAGGATCCTCGTATTGTTCAAATTGTGATGGATCAATCGAAGAGAGTTGTCCGCGCAGTGCCGGGTGTGCTGATTGTGGAGACGGTACACGGTTTTATTTGTGCGAATGCGGGTGTCGATCAGTCGAATATCGAGGATGAGGGCGTTGTTACGATTTTGCCTGTGGATTCAGATCGTTCGGCGAGGGTGATTCGCGATGAATTGCGGGATCTGACGGGCTACGAGGTTGGAGTGTTGGTTTCGGATACGTTCAATCGGCCGTGGCGCGAGGGCTCGACGAATGTTGCAATTGGTGTCGCTGGGTTCGATCCGATTAGCGATTTACGAGGGAGTATCGACGATTTCGATCGTGAGATGACGACGAGCATGGTTTCGTTGGCAGATGAGGTTGCTTCGACTGCTCAGTTAGTCATGGGAGAGAGTGGTCGAGTTCCGGTCGCGATAGTACGCGGTATCGCTTGGAACTCGGGTGAGTATTCAGCCGCTCGACTTCTGCGACCGGCTGAAAGGGACTTATTCCGATAAGCGAATGCTTATCGGTTTTTGGGGCTACTTGCCTGACTTTGAATCGCTGACTGGTTTGGCTTCTGCTGCTGGTTTGGCGCCAGCTGCTCCTTTAGCTCCGCCTTTGGGTGCTGGTGATTTATTGCCGTACCAAGATGAGTATTCAAATGAGTTGCGGAACTCTTTCTTTTCACCGCAAGTTTTGCAACTGCCTTCACTAACAGCGCCGTTTGGTGGATCGATTACCCAGTGGTGAACGCAACCGCCTTCGGTCACTTCAGCTGTTGTTTCTTCGGCAGGTGCTGCTTTTTTCTTCGACGATGACGCTGGACTCATATATGTACTGGCTCCACGTAGTCTTGGTTTTGTGTTTGGCGATTTGCCTGAACAGAATCAAAAACCGACTGCCTCATAATTTTAACCCATCTTTGCGATTCTTGCGTATTTCATTACTTGTTAGCCTGAATGCACTAAAAATATGTTTAGTGTCTATGAATAGATGCGTGTTTTCGGTGTTAATTTTGCCGTAATTGAATGTGCTGCGTTTCGAGTCAATGAGCAATGACGTGAATGTCTATTAGGTTGCTATATATATAGTTGGCTCCGTCGACAGTTCGTCAACATTTAGACATTCTGGAGCGCTACGGTTTGGTTAATCATTCCGATGTTCGCAAGCCTAGAGGACGGCCACAGTATTCTTTCCGTCTAACTGAAAAGGGCTATGACTCGATTCCTAAAGACTACAGTCGGCTTTTGAACGCACCGGTGTCGGTGATAAAGAATATTCCGTTAGAAAAACTGCTCAGTCGCTCTGGCAACGATGTTGATATGTCAGCGGAATCGAATGATTTCGTTTACTCGCTTGATGTAAAGCAGCTGGCGATTATTGACAGTTAGGCGCTCGGCGGCTAGCCTCAGTTCATCAATTGAATATGCACGGTTCCTCGGTGTTATGTTTTTTTTAGAAATACATAGCTAATAGGGAAAGCGGTGAGAATCCGCTGCGGTAGCGCCACTGTAACTGGGAAGACTATTCACACGAAGCCACTGTCGATAAAACGGGAAGGCGTGGATGAGTCGTTTATCTGAATTTGCTTGTCGTGAGCATGATTCGGGATATGCGCCAGGAGCCAGGAGACCTGCCGGGGAACATCTTAGTGACTGCTCCCCGCCTAGGGTGTGGCCTTACGGTAATGGCCTACTGAATTTTTAGGAATCGGTGTTACCCGTGGACCCTTGACGATGCAGTCAGGGTTTTTTTATTGGCTTCGGATATGAGTAGCGGTGTGCAGCGGGTTTCGACTGGATCAACGGTGTTGAAACGGTTGATTGCTGGCGCCATTTTACTTTGTGGTGCGACTATATTCGTCGTAATCATCGCCGCTTCGATTGGTCCATTTTCAGTGCCGTTCACTCACACTGCTAGCACCTTACTTGATTTGATTGGCATTGGTGAGTCGGATGCTAACCCGACTGAGCAGGCGATTATTCAGAGCATTCGCCTTCCGCGCATTTTCCTAGCGTTCATCGTTGGCGCAGGCCTTGGTATTTCTGGTGGAATTATGCAGGGCTTATTTCGTAATTCGATGGCTGATCCTGGGATTATTGGCGTGTCGAGCGGCGGTGCTGCGGGCGCCGTTGTGGCGATAGCTACTGGGCTGAGTACGGTTTCCACTTTTTTCCTTCCTTTGTTTGCATTTATTGGTTCAGCCGTTTCGATGGCGGTCGTTTTTCTGATCGCGTCGGCTGGTGGTCGTTTTTCAATGTCCACTTTGCTGCTTGGCGGCATCGCAGTGAGTTCGTTTTTAGGAGCCCTCACGACGTCGACGATTATATTAACCAATGACTTGAATATGCAGCGTCAGATAATTTTCTGGATCGCTGGTGGATTCGATACGGCTCGTTGGGAGTCGGTTCAGATCTCGGCTCCAATTATTGTTACTGGTTCGGTTATCGCCATTTTTGTTGCTCGAGATTTGAATTTACTTTTGGTTAGTGAAGATGAAGCGCGAGCGTTAGGCGTGAGGGTGAGGTTGATGCGAAATACGCTTTTGATTGCGGCTTCGTTGATTACGGGGGCGGCTGTGGCGTTTTCAGGAATTATCGCTTTTGTTGGGTTGGTTGTTCCGCATGTGGTTCGCTTGCTTGTGGGCGCTGATCATCGGGTGTTGCTGCCTTTGAGTGCATTGGGCGGTGGTTTGTTTTTGCTCGTGGCTGATACGGCTGCTCGAATTGTGCTTTCACCGGCGGAGCTTCGTGTTGGGGTGTTGACGGCGTTGATTGGCGCACCGTTCTTTATTTATTTGTTGTTAAGGTCTCGTCGGACTTTTTCTTAGAGTCCGGGAGGAGTGGGCTGATGGAACTTACTGGGGCTTTGGTTTTGGATCTTGATATGTGAATATTTGATTCAGAGTTACGTTGTGGCGGTCGCTGATTGTCACGTCGTTTCTCCTCGTAATGACAGATGAATTTGTTTGAAGTTTTTTAAGAGGGTTGGAATGTTTCGTCGTTTCTTAGGTATGCGGTTTCTGGTTGTGGTAATTGTCGCTTTGGTGGCTTTATTTATGGTGGCATGTGGTGAGGGTGGCGATGAGGCTAAGTCGACTGCTGTCACTGTAAGGCCGACTGCTACGGCGGTTTCAGAGTTAGTTGAATCGATCGAACAGCAGCCTGTTGAGACTGTTGTTGCAGTGGTTACTCAGAATCCGGCTCCAACTCCGACTCCGACTCCGACTGCGACTGCGGCTCCGGCTCCGGTTGAGACGAGTGAGCCTGTTGTGGCATTTGATGAGTCACGATTTGCGGATGTTGATGGAATTGTTGATCCAACAAACTTTGGATGGCCTCGAAGCGTTGAGACTTCTGAGGGTGTGATTACGTTAGATACGCCTCCGATGAGGATTCATTCGTTGTCACTGGGTCATTCAGAGATTCTTGCAGCGCTAGTTGATTTCGATCGATTGACTGCTGTTTACAGTTTCTTTGTAGATGAAGAGCAGTCGAACATTGCGGAGTTATCTTCTGACGCACTGATGATTGGATTTGATCCTGAGGAAGTTTTGGCTTTGAAGCCGGAAGTTATTATTGCTTCTAGATTTACGAACGCCGATACGGTGGCGTTGATGACTGGGGCTGGGATTCCGATTGCTCGAGCTGCGCTAGAGGATTCGGCGCTTGGCAATGTTCCCAATATATTGCTGATGGGCTATTTGATTGGCGCGGAGGCGGAGGCGATTGAGCTTGCGGATGAGCTTATCGCTCGGATGCAGTTCATCTCCGATGTTTTGGTTTCAAACAAGCAGCCTCGGGTGCTTTCAGTTTCGAAATGGACTTCGGCTTTTACTGCAGGTTCAGGGTCTACCGAGGGCGGAATTATAGAGCAGGCTGGTGGAATTAATGCTGCCGCCGATGCAGGCATAGAGGGTCATCAGCAGGTGAGTATTGAGTCGATAGCTGCGATTAATCCTGATGTGATTATCGTTCCTCAGCCGTTAGACGGTGCGAACACATTCATTGCGGAGTTGTCGTCGACTGCGGCTTTGGCTGAGGTCCATGCGGTGAAGAATGGTGAGATTTACTATGTTCCGCCGAGGTATCACACGACTCTTTCGCATTGGAATGTTAGGGGTATTGAGGGTTTGGCTACGTTGCTGTTTCCTTCGCACTTTTCAGGTGTGGTGTTTGAGGAGTTTTCGCAATTCGGTGAGTAGAGGAAGGCTATGCATGATTGCGTTAGCCCGCACACGCCATCGGACTACTCTGTCTCCTGTAGTGATCTCCTACCCCATCTGTATCGAAGAGGATTGACTGTTGGCTGCGACGTTGATCATGAGATGTTGGAGTTCTGTGCTTTATAAGGCCAATTCCGTTGGTGGTTTGGGCCGGAAAATGAATTCATGGGGTCAGTTGATCGGTTCGTTTCATAGGTGGTTGTTTTGAGTGGTTTGAGATTTGACAATAGCGAATCAGAGGTTGCCTACAGGGCGACCACTGATCGGCGTGTGCTTGAAGTTCGTGGGATTTCGACGCGAATTGATGGGCGACTGATTGTTGATTCGGTTTCGTTGTCTGTGAGTCGAGGTGAGGTTGTTGGTGTTGTAGGGGCTAACGGGAGTGGAAAAACGACTTTGGTACGGACTTTGGCAGGGTTGCTTGATCCTGATTCGGGCGGGGTGGTCGTCGACGGCGTTGTGTTTGATTCGTCTGGGGACGGAGCATCTCGGCGGAATTGGGCTCGCAAGGTCGCTTACATGCCACAGTCCGCAGAGAGTCACCCGTTTACTGCTTTTGAATCGGTGTTGATGGGTCGATATCCGCACTTAGGTCGATTCGAGCTTGAAGGATCAGGTGATCATGATTTGGCTTGGGCGGCTATGGAACGGACTTCGACAACGGAGTTTGTGAATCGGAAGCTGGATACGCTTTCGGGTGGAGAGCGACAGCGGGTCGTTTTGGCGAGGGTGTTGGTTCAACAGGCTGATGTTTTATTGATGGATGAGCCGACAGCTTCATTGGATTTGCGTCACCAAATTTTGACAATGAATTTGGTTAGAGAAGAGACGAGAGAACGAAATACTGGGGCGGTCGTGATTTTGCATGATCTTTCATTGGCAGCTCGTTTTTGTGATCGATTGGTTGTCTTGCATGAAGGAAAGAAGCTTGCTGAGGGAACACCTTGGGAGGTTTTGACTCCTAGTAATTTACGAACTGCTTTTGGTGTTGAGGGATTGGTGGAACCGGATCCGGTTACCGGAAAGCCTCATGTCCTGATTCTTGGTACTGATGGCTCGTCTAGTGAGACTTTGGTCGGAATGGGGCGAACGGTTCATTTGATCTGTGGAGCTGGAAGTGGCCGTGAACTGATGCACCAGCTTAGGGTTAGTGGTTATGAGGTGACAGTTGGGGTTTTAGGTACCGGTGATTCCGATCGTGAGGCTTCAGAACGGCTCGGGTTGGAGTATGTTGCTGCACCTCCGTTTGCCAGCATTACTGACGAGCAGCACGATTCTCATCTGGCGTTGGTTAAGGCGGCTGATCACGTTGTGTTGTTGCCGATGGCAGTTGGCATGAATAACGTTCGTAATGTGATGGCTGCGTTGTCGGCTGATGAGGTGATTGTTATTGAGCCTTCTAAAGTTCTGGGCGATAGTGTTGATTCAGAAGTTTCCGATTACACGGACGGTATCGCTGCTGGATTACGACGTGGGTTAGTAGAAAAGTTTGGAGAGATTCCAGAATCTACGTTGTTGTTTGAGTTAGCGCGTGGGCGTTAGTTGGCGCTATTTATACACCGTACTGAACAAAGATTCGTCAGATGACACCTGCCATGCCACATCAGGCAAGGCTTCTCTCAATGACAGTTAGGAACCGTTGGCGGAAGTTAGGTGGGCGGTCTGGTTTAGGGTGACTAGTTGGTTGGGAATTTTGGGGTTTGGGTTGATATTTATGACTGTAACGGAGCAGTTGTCGATTGTGAGGTTGTTCATCGCTTCATCGGGTAGGTTCAATAGCGCGACAAGTAGACCTTTCATCGAACCTCCATGTCCGACAAGTACGACGTCACAGTCTTCATTTGCGATGTTGGATTCATCTATCCAGTTGTGGGCACGGACAGGCAAATTCTTTCGTTTCTCACCGCCGGGTGGATCCGATTTATCGACGTCGCCGTTTATCAGACGGGCGTAGTTCTTTTCTATGTCGGAGGAGAGCATGCCTTCCCACTCGCCGAAGTCGATTTCGAGTAGGTGGTCGGATGTTAATACCGCCATTTCGAATAGTGCAGCGGTGTTTGCACAGCGTTGGAGCGGGGATGTCCAGACTTTTTTCACATTGTAGGCAGATTTCACATATTGGGCAGCTAGAGCTGCTTGGATTGAACCCTTCTCATTTAGTGGCTGATCGTTTCTACCTTGTTTACGGCGTTCAACGTTCCAGTTGGTTTCGCCGTGTCGAATTAGGATCAATCGAGTCATTTGTGCTCCTAGAACGTGATGTTCTACCAAATTTATCTACACGCCTAAAACATCTTGCTAGAGAATCAGGCTTCTACACAATATATACAAACTTGAAATGTAGAATATATAGCACATTATTTCTACATACTAGAATTAGAAGAGATAGGATGATTAAAGTCATTAAATCAGCCGTAAATAATGACCAATACTTATTGAATTCAAATGGGTCTATGGAGAATCGTTGATGGAAAACTTGCCGATTATTTCAGCAACGAATGTTGTGAAGACATATCGATCACGTGATGTTGTAGTGCATGCCTTGAACGACGTTACGTTCGAGGTTAGTCAGGGTGAAATGGTTGCTGTGATGGGGCCGAGCGGGTCTGGAAAAACGACATTGCTGAATTGCATCTCAGGTTTGGATTCGATTGATTCTGGCGATGTGAGCATTGCGGGTCAATTGTTGCGAACGATGTCGGATGATGCGTTGAGCGATTATCGGGCGAGTTCAATGGGATTTGTATTCCAGGCATACAACTTGTTGCCAGTGTTGAGTGCTCAGGAAAACGTTGAGCTTCCGCTGGTTCTTGCGGGGAATTCTCAGAGGGTTGCTCGCAAGAAGGCTGTCGAGAAGCTGGACTTGGTGGGATTAGGTGACCGAATTGATCATCTTCCGGCCGAACTTTCTGGCGGACAACAGCAGCGTGTAGCGATTGCTCGTGCACTTGCGAACGATCCGGCGATTGTGTGGGCTGATGAACCGACTGGAAACCTCGATTCAACAAACGCTTCCGAGATTATGGAATTGCTTGTTCGGTTGAATAAAGAGGAAGGACAGACATTCGTTCTAGTGACTCACTCAGAGGATGTTGGTGGAATGACTGATCGAATCGTGAGAATGAGCGACGGAATTGTTGTGTCTACGAGTGATGATACTGGTGATTTTTCTTCGGTTTCGAGTGTGGATTCTGGCGCCACTACCGCAACATCTGATTTGTCGGATTCCTAAGGAGCTAGTGAATTGGAAAAGCTCTTTGGTGTAGAGATGAACGTTCTTGCGGGTATTTTGTCCGGGGGGACGATTGTTGTTCTTCTAGCAGTATTTTTACTTGCGCTTCGTAACAAGGTGTTGTTGAAGCTAGCGTTGAGGAATATTCCGCGTCGTAAGGCTCAATCGATTTTAATTGTGATTGGGTTGATGCTTAGTACAACGATTATCATGTCGGCGCTCGCGATTGGCGATTCCGTATCGAGTTCGATTCGATCTTCTGTACTAGATTCGGTTGGTGAGACCGATGTTCGTCTTATGTCGCCGGTCGCTTCACGCTTTGGTGACGCATATTTTGATGCGTCTCTTGCTGATCGTGTTCGTCAAGCGGTTGTGGATGACGAGCGTGTAGATGGCGTTATGCCGTTGATACGAGAGAACCTCCCCGTATTGAACGAGTTGACAGATAAGACTGTTGCCGGAACTTCAGTCGTTGGTGTAGATCTTGTTTCTTTGAATGGCTTTGACAGTTTGAAGAGTGTCGATGGTGATCCTGCTGATTTAAGTGGATTACGTAATGGCACGACCGTTATAAATCGAACATTGGCCAAAAACCTCGTAGCCGAGATCGGTGACAACATTACTTTGGTTGCACCTTCAGGGCGTCGTGTTTATCGGGTTATCGACATTGTCGAGGATCAAGGGCTTGCTGGTGGTAGTGAGGGTATGCGATCGGCTGCGTTATTTTCCATAGATACGTTGCAGCGTGTGCTTGATCGTGAAGATCAGTACAACATGATTGAGGTGTCGGTAGACGGTGGCTTGAGAGTTGACGAAGAAGATTCAGACGATCTTGCAGAAGACCTTAAGTTGCTGTTTATAGACAGTGAAGCGTCCCGCATATTATTTGATGCTTTGAAATCACCGGTAATTATTGAGGCTCTTCAGGCCAAACTAGACGGTGGTTTTTCTTATAGCGGTCCGTTTGGGAGCGACACCCTTACTGAACTGATCGATCAACTTGAAAATGACGTCCAGACGGACGAATTCAGATTAGCGATCGCCAACACGATTACTCTGGCTGTTGTCATCGGTGTGGTCGAGGAGGTTGGCGATCCTGAACTGGCTCAGTCGTTGCTGATTACGTCATCGCAATTGGTGGAGTTGGAGGTGGCGGCGATCAAGAATCAAGGTCTGGCTCTAGCCGAACTGGTGGGCGGATTCATCATAGCGTTATTCAGTATTTTTGGATCATTCTCGATAATTGTCGGTTTGTTGTTAATCTTCCTTGTTTTTGTAATGTTGGCTGCCGCTCGTACTACAGAGATGGGTATCGTTCGGGCTGTCGGAATGAAACGCCGACATCTGGTGCAGATGTTTGCGTACGAAGGGATTGTTTATTCGATAGGTGCGGCGTTGCTCGGAACAGCACTGGGCCTTCTAGCTTCTGTTGCACTTGTGGGCATTATGTCCGGGTTGGTTCCTGAAGATGATGGGTTCAGTTTCACTTATAACGTGACTTTGCAGTCGATGGTCCTAGCTTTCTCATTCGGATTAGTCCTAACCGCTATTACCGTTGCTGTGTCTTCTTACCGTGTCAGCAAGCTAAATATTGTTGTTGCAATTCGTGGTCTCGGACAGGAGTTCATTCAGGATGAGATTCCTAGTACCGGTAAACGATTCAAGACGGCATTACGTTGGTTCGGTGGTCCGTTGACACAGTTCTTTGATGTGTGGCGACGTCGTAAAACTGGTTTCGGATGGAAGGTTCCACTGGTATTAGGTATGTTGTGGTTGTTGGTGATCTTCCAGAATGTTAGAGCAATTATTCCGTCAGATATCGAAGATTCCGTAGTCTCTCAGGCTATAACTACGATGATCGTTTACTGGTTTGTGATTTTCTTATGGAAGATGTTTAAGTTTGTTCAGCCGTGGTTGGCTTCTGGTTGGCCATTTTTGCCCGTCGGTGTAGCTTTGGCGTTGCTTGGATTCGATTCTGATAATGGGATTAAAGATTTCGGTATTGGTAATGCTGCAGTGTTCTCTACTGGAACTACTTTGGTAATTATTGGCGCGGGTTTGGTATTGCGTAGGTTGTTAGATCAGCGTGGTTATCGCGAGGAGTCCCAGAAGCGGGTTTCGATGACTTCGATAGGTATTGGATTGTTGATCTTCTGGGGATTACCGTTCGACGCTTTGGAAGGTTTTACTGGCACACTGAGCGGCGGACCTGAGATGTTCTTACTTTCCGGCGTATCTCTGGTCGCCGCTGCCGTTTGGGTTGTGATGTACAACGCTGACTATATCGTTTGGGTTACATCCAAGATGATCGGTCGATTCGGTAGCTTGCGTCCGGTTGTGAAGATGGCTATTGCGTATCCGATGGCGGCACGATTCAGGACCGGACTAACTCTAGCGATGTTCTCGTTGGTGATTTTCACCATGATGATTTTTGCGATTCTTACGAATCTCGGTAATGCGATTGCAGATGAGCCTGAGCTTGTTTCAGGAGGATTTGATATTCGCGCTCAGATCGATCCTGAGTTGCCGATTGATGATGTCGAGGCGGTAATTAGTGAGAGTGCCGGAAAGCTCTCAAAAACTGATTTTACTGTGATTAGTAGACAGGCCAGCTTACCTGTCGAAGCACGGCAGGATGGAACTGGTGAACTGACTTTTAAGGGCGCGAGAGTCCGTGCTTCAGATACCGTATGGCTCACGAACAACGTGTTTGAATTGACCCATTGGGATCCTGCTTACGGTTCAACATCCGCCGAAATTTGGGCAGCAGTAGCTGCCGATTCAACGTTGGCCGTCGTAAACGGGGCGATGATCGAGACCGGCGGATTCGGTGGAGATGGAGAACCTGGTTCTGGTCCTACGTTTGGTATCAAGGGCATTAAATCGACTGAACCCGGGGAGATTACCGGCATTGATATTACGATTCGCCCTCCGATTGGACAGAACATTGAGGATTCCGTGGATCGCAAAGTGATTGGTGTATTGCATCAGTTTGCTGATTCGTTTGAATTCGGAACGTCGGATATTTATATGAATCCTGGTATTCTCGACGAGCTTTCTAATAAACCGGTTCGATTTGTCGATTACAAGTTCAAACTTGCTGATGCTTCACGTGCCGAAGATATTATTAGGCTTTTGGAGACTGTGTTCATAGAGCATAGTATGACTGCTACTTCTACTTTTGCTGACATTGCGGAGAACCAGTCGCAAAATAATGCGTTCAACCAACTGTTTCAGGGCTTTATGGGCCTTGGCTTGTTGGTCGGTGTTGCTGCGCTTGGTGTTGTTTCATTCAGAGCAGTTGTTGAGCGCAGGCAGTCGATTGGAATGATGCGGGCCTTGGGTTATAAGGGGCGAATGATTCAGGTTCAGTTTTTGATGGAATCAGCTGTTGTTGCGATTCTTGGGTCGGCTATTGGAATTGGCTTGGGGGCGTGGACTGGTTGGAATATTTTCCGTTCGATCAGCGCTGAAGCTGATGGATTAACATATTCTATTCCATGGCTTAATGTGACGGTTATAGTACTGGTCGCTGTGGTGTTCTCATTGGTCACGACGTTTATTCCGGCCAAACAGGCTTCCAAGATTAAGCCGAGCGAAGCGCTTAGGTACTAGTGTGATTAGCTCGAGGTGTCGCCGGACGGCTTGGTAGCGCATTGAAGGTCGTTAGCTGCGGTCGTCATCGAACCTACTTCGCTCAGCGTCGCTTTTATTCTGCCCTATCCGTTCATCCGAAAAGGGAGAGACCGCGACTAACCAAACAGTAACGACGCCTGAATCTGTCTACCCTTCAGCCTAAAGAATGGTGACGGGGAGTGAATTTTCGGGACTCGGAGATTTTTCTTGCTGCGTTGAGATTTTCGGGGGTGTCGATGTCGTGGAGGCTGAT
>Ga0008649_10001987_pt1 | contig 15332 bp, 11 predicted proteins | sample SaaInlV_130m_DNA_2_FD_66601 | JGI IMG/M metagenome (GOLD analysis project Ga0008649, IMG submission 66601) | Marine microbial communities from expanding oxygen minimum zones in the Saanich Inlet - SI037_S2LV_130m_DNA | ecosystem: Environmental > Aquatic > Marine > Intertidal zone ... | reverse complement strand
CTCCATTTTGGAAGACCACCACCAATTTTTGCAGTTAATCTATCCAGTAAAATTGCACGCCATTTGGGTCTTAAATAATGAAAATTTATTCCAAGAAATGTTTCTTTTTCAACACTCAATAACATAATCATGGGAAACATATCATAATAAGGTAATGTCTTCTTGTATTTCGGGTTGTAATAATAACAAAACAAATCTCCCATTTGAGCTTTTTGTTTAAGAACCGCCGGTTGAACTTTTATTTCCGCCTCACGGTAAAACTTGGCCGCATTGGTTGAACTGAACCGATTTCGCAGTCCACCTTTCAGTCCTCTGATTTTATCGTGGAACCATTTAGTAGAACGCTTGACCTCTTGCCCTACCGTTCCACCACGAACTGCATCTGATACTTTATCTAAAAAACTTTCTCGTATTTCTGTCATAGTACTATTATTTATTCACTTATCAGGAGTCAATTGTTTTTCTGTCATAATTTGAAATTCCCAACCCTCAACATCACACACCTTCTTTGCTGCGTTCCATTTCGCTTCATTGACTAACCATGTTCGAACTGCTTGATTATATCTTCTTTTCTTCTTCAAAGTCAGGGTTTCGACAACAAGTTTCTTTGGTGGTTTGGATTGGATTTGTGGTTTGACTTCGATGAGAAACCAACCCTTAGCGGTTTGAACGAGAAAATCGGGGAAGTATCTGTGTCGTTTGTTATCGATGGGTGAAATATAAGGAATTACAACCTCTTCACTGCTCCATTTAAGGATCTTTTCACTGGAATCACACCATTTCATGAAACGGAGTTCCATTAAACTGCGATAAATAATGTTAGATGGGTTTCCTTTATATTTTTGGGAATTCTTAATTTTAAATTTACCTCTATATCTGCTTCTCATGCCTAAAATCAATTATAGTTTTCCAAAAGGAATAGGATCGAATACAATATCTGGCCAACCCTACATGTTGTTGACATCATATGAATCAAAAAATGCAATTGAAAGTATAGGAAAAATAATAACTTCTATTGCATTATATATCCCCCCTAATGCTCTGAAAACAGGATTTAAGGCAGAATATGCAGGAAAAGAGGGAGCCGCAACGAAAGCTGCATTTGGTGGTGCAGTGGGTCGGTTGATGGGTCGTGATGGTTCGGCAGGATTGGCGGAAACACTTATGGCAGGTGTCACGGGGGGTGGACTTTCCGTTGGTGGTGCGTTACTCAAAACAGCCGAAAGCAAAACGGGAATGCTCGCCGCACAGGGAATTGCAGTAAACAATCACATGGCACTCACATATAAGGGCCCCTCTGAATTTCGGACACATGAATTTTCGTTCAGTTTTTTTCCAAAAAACGAAGATGAGGCAAAAGAGGTACGAAGCATTCTTAAGGATTTCGAAAATGGGATGTTGCCCAAAATGGGGGGTGGATTTGAAAAAATAAAGGGTCGTAAATTAAGTCAACCATTTTTTTACGCTCCCAGACATTGGACTATTGATTTTTTTACAAAAACGGGAGCATCGAATGATTATTTGTTTCAAATTGGAAAATCAGTAATCACATCTATGGATGTAAACCACGATCAAACCAGTACAGTTTCTTTACACGAGGGAACAGGTTCGCCGGTACAAACCGTCCTTGGCCTCACCTTTCAAGAGATAGAACTTCAAGTCAGTGATCCTGAAGAAGTTACCTAAAATCCACATACAAGATAACAAGAAAAATAAATGGCAAATTATTTTAGAAACATACCAAAAGTAAAATACGATATAACTGGTGCAGAACCAAACAAGTATCTCGACGTGACTAATATCATGAAACGGATTTCGTTCAAACCATCGGTTATTGAGGACATTACTGATTATTATCCCTATCGTGTCAAGGATGGAGAAAGACCAGATATCATTTCACATCAGAAATATGGTTCGGTTGCGTATGCGTATCTGATAATGTTGATTAATGACATTTACGATCCTTTGTTTGATTGGCCACTGTCCGCTCAACAGTTTGAGAAGTATCTTACAAATAAATATGGAAGTGTTTCTTCTGCAATGGGAACAACCAAATATTATTATCAAATCATTCGTGCAGAAGTTGCGAGAACAGGAACAAGTGAAAAAGTTCCTGCCGTCAAGTTCATTGTCGATCAAACTACCTATGATACACTTGGTACAGGAGATCGTTCAACCCAATCTCAATACGAATGGGAAGATGAATTGAATGATAACAAAAGAGACATCAAATTGATTGATGCATCATTAATTCAAGATATTGATTATTCAGTAAAACGAACATACGCATCATAATTATATGGCAAAAGACACAAAAACCGATCAAAGTATATTAAAGGGGGGGTTGGATTCTCCCATTGTTTCGGGGGATTTTCGTTTATATGAAGTTTCTATACATTCTCCTTCCAACCTTGGTGCCCCATTGGAGTTAGAACACGAATCGATTTTTGTAGAACTCAATATATTCGAAGATCTTTTTTCGAATGTCTTGAAAGGTACTTTTACTTTTCAAGACACTCAGGGTTGGGCAGAAATGATCCCACTCATTGGAGATGAAACCCTTGTTTTATCATATTCAACTCCAGGCGGACAAGGCACACAGGTTGATACCAAATCCCAAAATCTTGCTTCTCAAACTGCAAGCGAAGAAATCACCAGACAAAGATTCAAGGTGTATGATTGTGTAGAAATAGGAACAGAAGAAAAAATAAAAATATATCAATTGTCTCTTGTAAGTGAAGAGTATATGTTCAATAGGAGAATGAAAGTTAGTAAGGGATATAGGGGGCGGAGTTATTCTTATATGACTAAAGATATAATGAAAAAACTCAATAAAGAAAGTGAGCATTTAAACAAAGAATTGTATATTGAAGAAACTTCATCACCACAAAATGTGATAGTTCCGAATTGGACACCGTTTCAAGCCATTAACTTTTTCGCTTCACGTTCTCTTTCTGCTGATATTGAACCGATGGAACAAGACGAGGGAAGTAACAACCCATCCCCCACTACAAGACCAATAGGATCGTTGTTTGTGTTTTATGAAAAATTCGGAACAGGTTTCTTTTACGAATCGATAGAGAGTATGATTCTCAAACAAAAAGCCAAGGGCAATCTTCCAATTTATCAATACAGACCAAAAGTTGTTGTGAATACATCTCTAAACCCAATATTGCAATATTTCAGTGTGGATAAATTTGAAATTACAAGTTCGTTTAAAACTTTAGAGAATTTGGGACATGGTATGTTTGGATCTCGTTTGATTGCATATGACCCAATTCGCATGAAATACGAAGATGTTAAATATGATTATTACGAAAAAACATCTGAGGATGAGTCAGAAACTATTAATCAAGATACTGGAACAATAACAACAACCCCCAGTGTAGAACAAGCAGATGATTCACTAAGGATATTTTCTAATTTTGTTTCAACTGATATGAGTGCAATAGATAATAAACCGAATAAATTGATTTCTTCAAAATCAGATTATGTTGGATCTAACAATGCATCTATAAAACTTGCAACTACGACTCATGCACATGATGCAATGTTTGTCGCACCACCAACAACTGTGACAAGAGAACAGGGTGGGGAGAAGGTGGAAGTGAAACTATCATCTACAATTGGAGTGACTAAAAAAACGTTTAAAGATCAAGGAGCAAAACAAAACAATGTAGAAAATTGGTTGTTACAGAGACAAGCACAAGTATCGGAATTTGGAAATATTATAGTAACTTTTACTGTGCCAGGAAATACATCACGACACGTTGGAGATTTGATTAGGTTTGAAGTACCTTCACATATACCACAGGATTCTTCAGAAATAGGTTCAGTTCAAATTGGGCACCAACTTTATAGTGGTTATTATTTGATATCGAAAATAAGACATATAATTAAAAAGGATGGGTTTGAAATGGATTTAGAATTGATAAAAAATTCTTTTGCAAAACGAATCCCCGGCCAAACGCAAGGGGGAACTTAAAATGCAAACAGAACATTTTCAAGGTAAAGACGGATATATTTGGTGGCATGGTGTAGTAGAAGACCGCAAAGACCCAATGTTTCTAGGAAGATGTCGAGTCCGAATTCTTGGATGGCACACAGCAGATAAAACCGAATTACCTACAGATCATCTTCCTTGGGCTCACGCATTGATGCCGATAACTTCTGCAAGTCAGATTGGAGTAGGACAAGCTCCAGTTGGGCCAATTGAGGGTACATGGGTTATGGGGTATTATCGTGACGGAGAACTTGCACAAGAACCTGTCATGGTCGGAACACTTCATGGAGTTCCAGAACGATATGCAAAAAAGGATACAGGATTTTATGATTCAAGATTAGACACTCCTGACAAAGACAGACAAGGAATGTCGGATAAAGGAAAATCTTTGTCTGGTGGAACTCCTGCTACTATGACCGCATTTCCATTTCCCCCAAAAAACATCGAAACTGTTTCTGGCGGAGAAGTTAAGATCACAGAATACACAGATGCAGAAAGAAGATCTCAATCATTTTTGCCAGGACTTGCTGCAAATTCATGGGAACAATTTCAAAATCCAAGAAATATAAATGTTCCTACAACTTCCGTATATGCTCGTGGAGAAGATGATGACTCAACTGATGTGAATACTACTGGTATTATTGCATTCAAGAATAGGAATCGTTTAGCAACAAATATAACAACAGCGTTCAAACCCAATGCAGAATTACAATCAAGAATTCCTGCTGATGAATGGGATTCTCTTAACAATGCTAGTCAGGATATTACAAAAATATCACAACCACCTAGTCCTTATGGTGCAAAGTATCCATTCAATCATGTTTATGAATCGGAGAGCGGGCATCTTATAGAAATAGATGACACTCCATCAAAAGAACGATTACATTGGTATCATCGGTCTGGAACTTTTACGGAATTTCATCCGAAAGGAATTCGTACAGACAGAACAATGGGACACCATTATAATATTGTGACAGGAAACGAAGAGACATATATTAGGGGAGCAGAGAAGAAAGCTATATCATTAGATTCGATTCAAAACATAGGAGGTAAGGCCGAATTTGTTTCTGGTAAGGATATGAAAATTATGTCCGAAGCAGGAAATCTCACGGTTGATGCAGGAACAGGAATTACAACCATTTCGGGAAACCAAGTATTTATTGATGCAAAAAATGTTTTGACTCTCAAAGGTGTTCAGATTGTTCGTGATGATGATTCTGCTGTAGATGAAGTTAAGGGAGATTATGGACTTAAAACTCAAGGTAAAACAGAGATTAGTGCAGGGTCATTAAAAATGGGTACTCCTGGCAGATTAGATGTTAATGCATTTGGAGGAAAAGCAGAAACGATTGGGGGTTCGTCTGAAGAAACAATTGCAAATACGGATGTTGCACTTGGAAGCGTAAATGCAAAATTGATTAAAGCTATGTTGGGTAAAATTGTATTTGAAACAATAGATGCGGTCGCAACTGGTGGAATCGAATTGAATCAGGGCCCAGGCGGAACAGCAGGACAGATTGCAATTGCACAATTAGGAGATATAACTATATCAACAACAACTGGCCCAGGCGGGATCACGATGGAAGCGGTTCTGGGCCCAGTTACTATCACTACTCCAACGTCAGCAGAATTTAGTGGTGCATTGGGAACTGTTGTTGGGTCGGATCAAACTCCGGCGACAGATATTAAAGGGGTATCGATAAATTTAGCAGGATCTTCGGAACCAGCACTTCTTGGAAAAGCGTTTGCTGATTTATTTAAAGACCACACTCATCCATCGCCAAATGGCCCAACGGGGCCTTTGTCTCCAAGTTTTGCATCTAAATTGTTGAAAACAATGTCAAAGAAAGTATTTTTAGGAGGATGAGATTATGCCATTAGTATCAGCAACATTTCAAGCAGAATTGGTGGGAATTTTTGAAGTGGGCCCTTCTGGAAATAAATCGGGGAAAAAAGTAGGAATAGATATTTCTAAAGCATATATGAATTATATTTCAGCTGGAATGAATGCCGGAGGGTTTCCCTTTTCTGCAATGCCAGGAACATCTTCTCTGGGTTCAAACTTGGGGGATATTTTAGACAAAACAAGTCCATCGGGTGCATTGACAGCACAAAAAATGGCAATAGAATTCGATTCGTGTTTGCAAACTTTTTTGAGTGTAAACCAAATCGCAATCGTAACGACAGCTGGATTGCCAGGATTGATAAGTGAATTAATAGATTTATTGAGCAAAGCAAATGCATCCGCAACAATATTTTGTCAGGGGCTTGCGACTGCTGTTAATAATCATGCAATGACGGCAATTGTGTCTGGACTGATTCCAGGCGCTCCACCAGTTCCTTTTACAGGCCCAATTAGTTAGAAAGATAGAATGGACGTAGAACAAAAAAAAGGTAAAATAAAAGTGGATATTGCAAGAGGCCCAGAGAACGTGGTCTTTTCGAGAATCGATATTTGTGATGAAATTCAACTTGCGGATTTAATGAAAATACAATTTACCCCTTACTTTAGAGATACCGCTTCACAAGATGGTACTGGTGATTCGTTGCATGAAGTTTGTGTCAAGCTTGCAAAACAACGGGCACTTTTACAAGGTGCATCTACAGGAGATGTGATAAATTTTTCTATAGGGACTCCGGCGCAATATTCTAATTCTGCCGCATTGTCTCTTCCATATTTTGAAGATGGTTCTTATAGCAATAAAACATCTTTTGGATTCATTACTCTCCATGATGTAAATGAAACTGGTGGTTCGGTCACACTTTCTTCCTCACCAAATGCAAATACATCAATTATAGATGATGATGGGAATGCAATTACATATTTTACAGATTTTTCAAAATATTTCTTAACTCGTAGCCGTGCAAATGGAGAATTGATTTCTATTGATGAAAATACTTCACCATATACTACTCCAACAATAGCAGAACCCTTTGTTCCTCCAAATACAATCAATGGTGAGATTTTTCGTGGAACCTCGCCAAATCCAACTGCAAATTCGGATGTACGGTATGAGTTCGGAACAACTGCCAATACATCTGGTGGAAATGCAGGAGGAGATCTCGACATCGTAGAAAATAAATATGTGGGAAACACTTTTGTTACTATTGAACTTTCGGATGTTGTAGGAACGTTTGCGGTGAGTGAAATCATTTCAGATTATGATCTCAATATTGCAACAATCAAAACCTATGCAAACACTACTACGGTTTTTTTAGAGGGACAAAATTCTAAAGGAACGTTTGTGGCAGGAGAATTGGTTTCTGATCTTTCGACGAATGCAAATATGTCTACGGTTGCATCCCTTTCAGATACGGAAAAGAATTTAACACTTACTGGTAATACATTTATAACAGGATCGAACACTGATATAACTTTGGGGTTCAATCCTTCGAATATTATTTCACTCGATACAAATGCAATTTCAAGAAGTGGGGGGACGGTAACTGTTGTTGCAAATAACCATGATATTTCTCCAGGCGAAAGAATTGTTCTTAGGGGAGCAGACACTAAATATAATGAATTCAATGATACGTTTATCGTAGAAGACACGACTTCGAATACCTTTACTTTTACTACCTCGAATACAACATCGGTAATTCCGACTGGTGATTTTTCTTTGGTCGATAATATTATCTTTGGTAGGACAAGTAATGCATCTATGAGTATTTTCAAACGGACTGCAAATTCTTCTGCTCAAATAGTATTTCAATCTGATGATTTGAGTGCAGGATTTCCGATTGCGAATACGATTACTGGAAGTTCTTTTGGTGCAACTGGTATGATTAATTCTAGGGTGATAGGGGGAACATGGTATCAGACCAAGACAAATGAAGTCAAGACATTTTTCTCAAATTCTACGATTGGAACATGGGATTATGATGCAACAAACAATCCGGCAGGAATAGTCGCAGCCGCCAACACTGGTGTGTTTTGGTTACAACAATTTGAACCAGTAAAAATAAATCAAATTGTTGCAGGCACAAATACAGGCACATCCAGTGAAACTTCTCCTAAAATAGTCCTAGATATTGCAATTGCAACAAATTCAGACAAGACAGGTGGATATGATACATCCATCAATACAAGATTGCCTGGAATTTATTATGCATATCCTATCAAATCTTACGCAGACCAAGTGCATGATGGGGTTACTACACTTGGTGCATACGAGAGTTTTGCAAATGTAATTACTGCTCCAGAAGGATTAGAAATTAATTTTGATTGGTTGCCGTTGAGTGATCTCAATGGGAATTTAACAGGCACAGATATTGCTTCATCTGGAATAGTTGCAAATTCCGCACATATTCCAGACAACATGACTACATTAAATAAGTCAAATTTTGAAGCACATCTTGGAGCATATGGTGGTGCAGATGCAAGTCCGATTGATGATGTGTTTAGATCCACCAATCCAGATAATCGGTCGAGTGGAGTTAAAGTAGGGGTAGTTTATCCTAGCATAAACACGAATCCATTTTTCCCATCAGTACTAGCAAACACCAATTCTGCAACTGTTTATAGTGCCCCGAATGGTGCAAATACAGCAAATGATATTTTTGCAGGGTCTTATACCGAAATACAAACAGGTGCGGTCGATCCCACTGGAAATTGGCGTTATAGAATATGGAATGACATCAAGTGGACATATGGTGTAAATCCTCATGCGACTGGTGCATCTTTATCTGGAGCATATAATGCACCAAGAGGAGAAGCGTTTCTCGATGCATACGATGGTTATTCAACAGCAACAACAGGATTTGCAGCAAATACATTAACTCCAATTACTTCTGAAACTGCAAAGGGGTCACAAGCAAATACTGTAAACACATCAACTCTCCGTATCGCAGCAGGAGATGCTTCCATAGGCCCAGCAACTTATGGGGGCAGTCCACCAGCATCAGCCAACACAAGTGCAACTTATAAATTTGCAGATGGTACGATAAGTGGTTTTAAGGGATTGGTTTGTTCTAAAACAGTACAGGGACTATGGACAGGTGGTTCTGGCGGATCTCACGCTTATAGTGCTGGTGCTAATACAGAAATTGTCTGTTATCATAATTTTATTCATAGAATTTTGTCAGATGGAACTGCGGAGGGAAATTCTATGACTTCTGCTAAATTAGAACCCAAACTTAAAACTCTTTATACATTACTTACTAATTTAACTGCAAGTACAACTGCATATGCAAATACTGCGTATGAAGACCCTAATGAACCAAGTTCTGGAACACAAATAACAGACGCTGTATTTGAAACGGCAGTATCAGACATGAAAGGTAAAATTGATGATTTGATTTCAGCACACAACTCAAATATGCAATCATTAAAAGCAGTTTCGGATGGAAATTTTGTAGCATCTGGTACTGGTGGTGGAGCAGTTTCGGCTTCTGGTACTGTTTTAACTGCGGCTTCAATGAATCCAGAGCCTTGGGAACCAGTTGGATATAGTTCTGGAACACCAAGTTCAACCGAATCAGTGGATTTTTCAGAATTCAAAGATGAAGCTGTACTTTTCATAGCCGATTTAAGATTAAGAATTACTGAAATTTCAAATCGTATTGGTTATTTGAATAGCAAAGATGTTGCAGATGGTGGTTCTGGTTCAAAATCTTTGAGTGGAACATATCAAGGATTCCAAGGATATGCATTTAATAATGGAAATGGATATGCAAACACAATTTATTCTCATGCGAACTTTCTTGCAGGGAAGAAGATCAATTTATTTGGAAAAGTGCTAAAATCAATCGTTGCAGTTCAAGCAATGTATGATAGCGTAACAACGAAAAGGTCAGAATATTATGAGTACAACCAAGCGAGCTGAAGATAAACAACCCGAATGGGAAAATATGGTTGGGGAGAAAGAACCCCCAAAACAATTGAAAGAGTATATAGAGAAGATGATTGAATTTAACAACACAGCAAAAGACATTTTAAAGGATACAAGAGATTGGCTAGTTACGAATGGGAACAGTTCACGATAGGTCAGAATCAATCGATTCAGGACATCGTGGGTGCTGCAACTAAAGCATCTGAATTATTAACTACGAATATGGCAATCGCAAAGACGGGCTTGCAACTTGCATCGGCCTTTCTTATGGGAGTGGTGAACCCAAAAGTCCTTCTTTTGAATGCAATTGCAGATGAGGTTGATAAGTTTACTGCTGATTTTCAAGGAACAGGTTTTCATGTCATTGAAATAACTCCAACTGGAAAAGAGGTTCTTCCCAAAGATGCGGATGGTAATCCTATTAAACTTGCAATGGGGGCAACCGCAATTGCAGCATCGTATACCGCAGCTGCAGCTGCAGGATTGACAGAAGAGTTTATTGCATGGTCAACTGAATTTCTTGGAGAAAAAGATCCTGCAAACTTGAAGAAAACAACATATATGGTTTCTCAGGGGAAATCACTTCCTCCTGCAAAAAGAACAGAAAATGCAAATGATGATTCTGTTTCTGAAAAAGACCCCATTTTTGGAATGCACAAGATGACCCCAAGTCAGATAATCGCACAGATAATATCGGCGATGGATGATCAATTAGATGATCGTAGACCACAATTTTCTTCAAGTGCTGATGTTGGAGCAATCGTTATAATTATTGGATTTTCTGATATGACGAAAAACCTTCCCAATTTGAAGGGAGCCATCGAAGCACTGGTTCAATTCTTTGGTGGAGATAATGGTTTGCTCACAAAAGGGATGCAACAACTTGGAACTTCGGTTAAAGCTGCAGCCGGACAATTAGAAGATCCGTCAAAACATAATGTTACATTTAAAGTAGAAGATATAACTGGTGTAAGGGGGACGGTAACAGACAAGGAAACTTTAAAAGGAGTGGGAATAGAATATAATTTTAATAAGATGTTTGAGGTTGGAGATTTTGTTGTCGGCCCTCGTGCAAAATTTGGAGCCAGAGCAATGGGTTATGTTTCCAAGATCGAAAATGTCGCTGCAATGGAAGATGATCCAAAAACAGCACTCGATGAATCCGAAGTATATCAAACTGCGGAAATTACAATCACTGGTGCATCTGAATTGGATCACATTGCATTTTCTAACATAGGAGCAGGATCATCACTCCAAAAAGTTTCTTATTATGAAAATAGAAATACACATATTGATCAAAATTCTGGAGAATTTATAGAGGGGTCGCCATATAATGATTACAAATATTACGAAGATTTGTCTGCGGAAGAAGCAGTGGTTGGAGATACTAAAGTTGTAAGAGAGGAAGGAAAAGCACTTCTTACTATCTCAAGTACAAGTACTGTTTTAGAAAAGCATAGGATTGGCCCGTCTGATTATGCGGTAAAAACTTCTATCATTGGAACGATATTCGAACCAAAGAAAAAAGATGCACCACCACCTAATTTTAAAGCAGCAAAACTGACAGATCTTATTGGGGATTTTAAAACATTTTTTGCAGCAATTAATACATTCTCTGATACGTTAAGGGGGATGGCAGGAGATTCTTCCGCTGCCTTAGATGGGGTGATTGATTTTCTCGATGGTAAAATTAAAGAATTGGATAAAATCAATGAATCGCTTCAAAAAATTCTTGTGTTGTTTTCTGTTGGACTCCCAGAAGCAGGAGTTTATGTATTAAAAATTCCCGATGGAACAACTGGCGGAAATGATGCAATTAAGGCCGCATTATCATCTGCTACTGGAAAACCACCCGACACTCTCGATTTTAGTGTTGGAATGATGATGATGGGTGGGAGTGCAAGTATAAAACCATTGATGACTTTATTGGCCGCTGGTAGTAAATAAAAAATGTAATTATAGGGTCGATTATCAATCGGACTCTTCATTGGTAAATAAATAAAGGTACTATGTCTATTGCAAACAGAACTTACAAAGATTTGGCGTTCAGTATGTTCGCCAACCCAATGAGTGGAGATATTGGGAAGAAGACGGGAGCGGCAGCCGTGAAAGGTGCCCTTGTTTCCATTCTAAAAACGAATTTTAATGAACGTTTATTTGCACCAGAGTTTGGGTCAAATATTCGTGGATTATTGTTCGAACAAATGAATCCAATCACAGAACAACGTATAAAAAAAGAAGTAGAGTCGGCAGTAGCACGGCATGAACCAAGAGCAGAAGTGTTAGGTATTTCAGTAAAAGCACAAGAAGAACAAAATCGATATGAAGTAAGTATTTTGTTCAACGTAACATCAGAAGCCGAAACACAAGAATTAACAACATTTTTTGATGTACTAGGATAACCCAATGGCAGAAATAGCAAAACTCAATATTGCAGAACTTGATTTCGATTCAATTAAGAACAATCTAAAGGATTATTTCACATCACAGACAGAATTTACCGATCATGATTTTGGTGGTTCTGCAATTTCTGTTATGTTGGATATCCTCGCATACAATACTTATTACAACGCATATTATGTAAATATGCTTGCGAGTGAATCCTTTTTGGATTCTGCACAATTAAGAGATTCGGTTGTTTCAAAAGCATCTATGTTGGGATACACACCACAATCATCAACTGGTGCGAAAGCAAATGTAAGTATTTCTATCACTCCTAGTGATGCGCCTGCTTCTGTTACCATCGACAAATATACACAGTTCACTTCAACTGTCAACGGAACATCATATACGTTTTGTACTTCTGGTTCAACTACTGTTTTGGCAAATGGTTCGAGTTATGTTGCAACTGGTGTAGAATTGACACAAGGAACACCGTTGACGTTTCGATATACTGCCAATACATCAAATACAGAACAGAAATTTCTTCTTCCGAATGCAAATACAGATACAGATACGCTCACGGTTACAATTCAAGAATCTTCTGCTGATACAAATACGGCAGTTTATACGAAGGCGACTGACATAACAACAGTCAATTCCACATCTAATGTATATTTTCTAAACGAACACACGAACGGCCAATTTCGGGTTCAATTTGGTGATGGTATTCTTGGGAGAAAACCCACTACTGGTAATATTGTTCTTCTTAAAGCATTAGTATCGGAAGGAGCAGATGTAAATGGTGCAAATACGTTTTCTGCCGCAGGAACAGTTGGTGGATATGGAACTTCTTCTGTTACGGTGTCTAATGCTGCTTCGGGGGGGTCTGATAGAGAAACAATTGAAAGTATTAAATTCAATGCACCAAAAACATACGAAACACAAAATCGTGCAGTAACGACCGATGATTACAAAAAGATAGTAGAAGGAAATGTATCTGGTTTGGATAGTGTTTCTGTATGGGGTGGACAAGACCATTCAACACCAACTTATGGAACCGTATATATTTCTGCGAAACCGACTGGTGCAACATCTCTTTCTGCTGCCCAAATCACATCAATCAAAGAATCCGTTTCATCTTATAATATGGTTGCCATCACACCAAATGTGGTCGACCCAGATATTGTTGATTTGATTTTCGATACAACAGTTAAATACGATTCACGTTTGACCACTCTTTCTTCTGGGGCGGTAGCCTCATCTGTTATCGATACGATACAAACCTATAAAACAAACAATTTATTAAAATTTGGATCGATTTTCAGATATTCGACTCTTTCTACGAGTATCGACAACACCGAAACTTCAATCATCAGCAATTTGACAACCATTACTGCAAAAAAAGGAATCACGCCTTCAACAACAACGGCAGATAGTTATACTATTAGTTTTAATAACGCAATCTATAATCCTTCAACGACTTATGAGGGAGCAGTAACTTCCTCTGCATTTGCATATACAGATTCGACGGGCACGGCATATTCAACTTGTTTTCTTGATGATTTGAATGGTGTTTTCAGAATTTATTATCTTTCTGGTGCGGATAAGGTTGTTCTTTCGGAAACAGCCGGAACAGTTGCCTATTCGAATGGGTATATTTCAATAACTTCATTCATGCCCGATTCTTTTGATGGATCAACAGTAGATTTTACTATTACACCAGCATCAAACGATTTGGTTCCTGTTAGAAATCAAATATTTGAAATTGCAAATACTAATATAACCATAGTAATGCAAGATGATGCCGAAACTGGAACAAGTACAACGTCTACTATCACTTCTTCTACAACAACTGGAACATCTACTGGTTCCTCCACCACGTACTAATAACTTATGTCTGCAAAAGTTACAGCAAAAGCCGTATCACAAGTACAGAATCAACTTCCTGAATTTATAGGTGATGAATTTCCTCTTTATAAGAAGTTCATGGAACACTATTATGAATTCATGGAAACTCTCTGTGTGTATTATAAGGACTATACGATAGGCCAATTGTCGGCGATGAAGATGGAAGATGTAGAAGGTGGATTTTTGTTGATTGATAGTACAGATGGTGGAGTTGCAAATGCTGGTGAAAATGTACTAACTGAAGAAACTCCTCGTACTGCTGCAAATGCATTTACGGTAGGAGAAACAGTTACAGGACAAACATCTGGTGCTACTGCAACAGCCAAGGCGACAGGTGCATTTACTGCTATTAATAAAGTATTTTTAGAACCTACCAATGATTTGAATTTTGTAGTAGGAGAAGAAATTCTTGGAAGTACTTCTACTGCACAGGTCACAATTACCAAATTGAATCGAAAACCCCTGAATGCAACAAAAACATTTTCTGATCTAATCAATTCTGATGAAACTTCAACAGGACTTCTCAACGCATTTAAGAAAGAACTTTATCCAAACATTAGGGATAGTGCAACTGGTGATTTAAAATTTTTCATTAAACATCTAAAAGAGTTTTATAGGTCAAGAGGGAGTGAGAAATCTTTCCGTACACTTTTCCGTTTATTGTGGGGACAAGAACAATTAGAATTTTATTATCCCAAAGTTGACTTACTTAAAGTGTCGGATGGAAACTGGCAACAAGATACTGTTCTCCAATTAGATTATGACACAACCTATAATGATTTTAATGGTCTGACAATTACTGGTGCAACATCTGGTTCTACTGCTTTTGTTTCAAATATTACTACTCGTAAAGTGGGATCAATTACTATTATGGAATTGGTTCTGACAAATGAAGATGGAACATTTACAATAGGTGAAACTATTTCTGCCACACTTGTATCTGGAAGCACTCTTTCTGCAACTGTTACTGGTCAAGTAGTGGGTTTTACAATTGCGGATGGTGGTACAGGATATGATGTGGGTGATACTATTACAATAGAATCAGATACAGTTAGACTTTCTTTAGAAACAGTAACAATTGGTGGTGTTGGATATGATGGAACATTATTACAGGAGGATGGAACTGATCCAACTGCGCTTAGTTATTTTAGTGAAACTTCTTCAGAAGGTACTATATTACAGGAGGATTTGCCAGAATTTATAGGGTA